>Ga0182027_10004506_pt1 | contig 21561 bp, 16 predicted proteins | sample 712E1DmetaG_FD_121300 | JGI IMG/M metagenome (GOLD analysis project Ga0182027, IMG submission 121300) | Permafrost microbial communities from Stordalen Mire, Sweden - 712E1D metaG (Illumina Assembly) | ecosystem: Environmental > Terrestrial > Soil > Wetlands > Permafrost | place: Sweden... | reverse complement strand
ACTCTGAAAATTATCCTCCCGACAGCAATGAAAGGAATAACGACTGGAGTGCTTCTTGCAATCGCTCGTGCGGCAGGCGAAACCGCTCCATTATTATTCACAGCATTGGGCAACCGATTCTGGTCGACCGATATTGGACACCCGATGGCATCATTGACCGTCTTTATCTACGATTATGCGAAAGCGCCGTTTGATGACTGGAATAGACAGGCGTGGGGCGCAGCATTTGTTTTGATCGTACTCATTTTTATCGTCAACATCACATTCCGTTTTGTTACTCGCGGACGGTATGCTGAACAACAGAACTAAGGAACACGAAATGACAGAAACACTACAGGTGCCTTCAATTTCATCCGAATCTTTCGAAACGGACACGAAACTCGAAGCAAAAGATGTGAATGCCTTCTTTGGAAAAACACAGGCATTGCGAAATGTATCGTTGCGCATTCAGAAAAATCATGTCGTTGCAATCATCGGCCCTTCCGGGTGCGGCAAATCGACGTTTCTTCGATGCCTGAATAGAATGCACGAAGTGGCAGGTGGTACAATGACTGGAACTATCCTGCTCGATGGCGAAGATATTCATCAGAACGATCCTGTGAATCTCAGACGGCGGGTCGGCATGGTGTTTCAAAAACCGAACCCATTCCCGACAATGTCGATCTTTGATAACGTTGCAGCGGGCATTCGCCTGAACGGAATGGCACACAAGAATCATATTGCCGAAACAGTAGAACGAAGCCTGCAACAGGCTGCACTCTGGAACGAAGTAAAAGACTCTCTTTCAAAGAGTGGCATGAGCATTTCAGGGGGACAGCAACAGCGTTTATGTATTGCCCGCGCACTTGCTGTCAATCCGGAGGTATTGCTGATGGATGAACCGGCCAGTGCACTCGATCCAATCTCAACAGCAAAAATTGAAGAGTTGATTTATGAATTGAAGAAAGATTATACCATTGTCATCGTCACGCACAATATGCAACAGGCAGCACGCGTGAGTGACCAAACAGCATTCTTTTATTTAGGCGAGCTCATTGAATACGATATAACAAAGAAAATATTTACTATGCCTTCCATCAAACAAACAGAAGACTATGTTACTGGAAGGTTCGGATAAAATATTCATTTCTCATTAACTTATTGAACCATCGAACAATATCAAATATTTATCGATACCACTAGGAGAGAAATTATGGAACGACATTTCCAACGAGAGCTTGAAAGTATTAAAACCACTCTTATTAAAATGGGAAGCGTCGTTGAAGAAAACTTCGCCTTTGCGATCCAAGCCGTGTTAGAATACAATAACAGCCTTGCCCAGCACGTCATCGACACGGACAACAGAGTGGATTCATTGGAAATTGAGATCGATAATGCTGTTATCGACCTCCTTGCACTGCAGCAACCGGTCGCGAGCGATCTACGCTTCATCATCGCAGCGCAAAAGATCAACAACGACCTGGAACGAATCGGTGATCACGCCGTAAACATAGCCGAGTCAGCGTTAACCCTGCTTAGATATAAAAAGCCTGAATCTTTGCTGGAAATTCCGAAGATGTCGGCAGCAACGAAATTGATGTTACGACATGCACTCGACAGCTTTATCCTCCTCGACCCAAATATGGCACGTTCCGTGCTCGAAACCGATGACCAGATCGATGAACTGAACCGTACGATGGTTACCGAAGTAATTGATTTGTTAAAATCCGAAAAAAGATTCGTCGAAACCGATTTGGAGCTCATTCGCATAAGTCGTAATCTCGAACGTGTAGCCGACATGACCACGAACATAGCGGAAGAAGTCATTTTCCATACGCAGGCGCGCGTTGTGAAGCATCACGCGGAAGAAAAATAGCATCCTCTCTTTCCTCACACTTCTGTAGTTGAAGTTCAAAGAATAAATCGAAGAATAATAAGGTTTTTTGTGGGAGCCTTGGCAGGATTCGTATGTCCGCTCGATTTGTTAACAATTTCTTAACACCCTTGTTACAAAATGTTTACCTATATTTGAATCATACAAAATTGAACTATTATGCAAAGGAGCCATCACATGTTTAAATCAATCACCTTTTACATACCAGCCCTCATCGTTCTGCTGCTGTTTAGCGGTTGCGGACGAAGAAGCAACAACCAGGCAAACTCCCTGCAAATTAAAGGTTCTGATACGATGGTGAACCTTGGACAGGCATGGGCAGAAGAGTATATGAAACTCAATCCCGGCACGTCCATCGCAGTTACCGGCGGCGGATCAGGGACGGGAATTTCTGCAATGGTGAACAATACATGCGATATAGCAGAAGTGTCACGCGAGATGAAAGAAAGCGAAGTCGAACTCATCGCATCAAAAGGAGAAGCACCTAAGAAAATCGTTGTTGCTCTCGATGGCCTTGCTGTGGTGGTAAGCCCTGCAAATATAATTTCAGAACTGACCATTGACCAGCTTGCTGATATCTTCACCGGAAAAATCAAGAACTGGAAAGAACTTGGCGGGCGCGATGCAAAGATTGTTCTCTTGTCACGCGAAGTGAACTCTGGTACTCACGTGTATTTTAAAGAGCATGTCCTTCGCCACGGCAAGGCAGACGGCAAAGAAGAGTTTGCTGCAGAAGCATTGCTGTTGTCCAGTTCACAGGCTATTGCAGATGAAGTGGCACAAAACCAGGATGCAATCGGGTATTACGGCATGGGCTATATCACAGCAAAAGAAAAAGCGCTCAAGGTTGCAAAAGATAAAAATTCTCCGGCAATTCCGCCGACGATGGACAATGTGATCAGCGGTGCATATCCAATCTCACGGCCGCTCTTAATGTACACAAAAGGTGAACCGAAAGGGTTGGCAAAAACGTTCATCGATTTTGTACTTTCGCCGGCAGGACAACAGGTTGTCAAGAAACTGGATTTTGTCCCCGTGAAGCCATTGGAACAGAGCAAGTAACACCATAATGCAGATACGGAAAATAAAAGAGTTTTTCATTGAGCGGATGATTTTCCTCAGCGGCATTTTGTCTATTGTCATTGTCGCGCTGATATTTGCCTTCCTGCTGAAAGAAGGACTTTCTATTTTCTGGAGAGTTCCGATATCGGATTTCTTATTCGCACGGAATTGGTATCCGATTTCTGATCCGCCGCAATTCGGAATTCTGCCGCTTATCATCGGTTCAATTGTAGTGACAGCGGGTGCAGGAATTATTTCCATCCCGATCGGAATCGCCAGCGCACTGTTCATTGCGGAGATTGCACCGCGCAAAACGAAAGAAGTGCTCAAAGCGGGCATCGAACTCCTTGCTGCTATTCCTTCTGTGGTCATCGGTTTTATCGGCATGGTCACGCTGGGGCCCTTCATTAAAAATTTATTTAATTTATCAACCGGCCTTACCGCTCTTTCCGGTTCCATTACACTCGCTTTTATGGCTATGCCGACAATTGTCTCGATTGCTGAAGACGCCATTACTGCTGTGCCCCGCCAGTACCGCGAAGCTGCCATCGCAATGGGTGCTACAAAATGGCAGACCACGTGGCGCATCGTTGCGTATGCGGCCCGCCCCGGCATGGTCGCAGCGGTTATGCTCGGTATTGGCCGCGTGATCGGCGAGACGATGGCGGTGATGATGGTAACGGGAAATGCCGCACTGATCCCGCACACCATTCTCCAGCCCGTCCGCACATTGACTGCAACCGTCGCCGCAGAAATGGGCGAGACTGTGCAGGGCGGCGAGCATTATGCGGCTCTTTTCGCCATCGGCATCGTATTGTTTATCATTACATTTCTCATTAACGGTGTAGCCGATATTTATCTTAACAAAGTAAAAAAGTAAGAAATTTGGAATAGATGAACGTCCAGGTAAAACAAAAAATCGCATTCAGTGTTCTCTTCCTCTGCACGCTTCTCGTTGTGGTGCCGGTGCTGATCATTCTCGTGATTATTTTTGTGAAGGGTGCAAGCGCTTTAAGTCTCAGTTTTTTGTCTGAGATGCCCACAAAGGGAATGACAGCAGGCGGAATCTTTCCTGCTATTTTAGGAACATTGTATCTGGTTCTCGGGGCAATAATTTTCGCCGTGCCGCTCGGTGTTCTTTCCGCAATCTATCTTGTTGAATATTCACGCGATAATGTTTTAAGCCGAATTGTTAAGCTGGCGATTGTGAATCTTGCCGGCGTGCCATCGGTTGTATACGGCCTTTTCGGATTAGGCATCTTTGTTCTTTTTCTAGGATTCGGCGCGTCAATCCTTTCCGGTTCGCTCACACTCGGAATTATGATTTTACCGGTGATTATTACGTCATCACGCGAAGCATTGGAAAGTGTGCCGCAATCGTTCCGCATCGTGAGTTTATCGCTGGGAGCAAGCAAGTGGCAGACAATCCGCCATTCAGTTCTTCCGCATGCACTGCCCGGAATTCTCACTGGAACTATTCTTGGTCTCGGCCGCGCTGCGGGCGAAACCGCGCCTATTCTTTTTACTGTCGCAGCGTTTTATCTTCCAAAGCTTCCGCAATCGGTATTTGACCAGACAATGGCTCTTCCCTATCACTTGTATGTCATTTCCACACAAGTACCGGGCATTCCGGAAAATATACGGTATGGTACTGCGCTTGTCCTGCTGCTGCTCGTGTTGATTCTCAATCTTGCTGCTATCATCCTCCGGTATCAATTCAGGAAGCGGAAAAAATGGTAGATGCAAAAACCATAAAAATTTCCGTCCAGAATTTGACAATCCGCTTTGGCAATGTTCCTGTACTCAAAAATTTGAGTCTTGATATTTACTGCAACGAGATTTTTACTATCATCGGTCCGGCAAATTCCGGAAAGTCGTCATTCTTGCAGTCGCTGAACCGTCTCAATGATCTCAATGCGGCATTCAGAAAAACCGGGAAGATAATGATGGACGGTCAGGATATCGACACCTTTGACGTAGAATCACTTCGCAAACAGGTCAGCATTGTCTTCGCCCTGCCCTTTCCGCTTCCGCTGTCGATATTTGACAACATCGCGTATGGGCCGCGCATGCATGGGATTAAAAATAAAGCGAAACTCTCAGAAATTGTTGAGCACAGTTTGCGTGAAGCGTATTTGTGGGATGAAGTAAAGGACCGGCTTCATACGCCGGCAATGAATCTTTCCGGCGGACAGCAGCAGCGCCTTTGCATCGCACGCATTCTTGCAGTAGATCCTGAAGTCATCATGTTCGACGAACCGACGTCCGGGCTTGATCCGATTTCGACTGCACGCGTCGAAGAAACCATGCGTGTTTTGAAGGAACGATATACTATTATCCTTGTGACCAACAATGTTGCGCAGGCTGCTCGCGTAGGAGACAGAACTGCATTTCTCTTAATGGGAGAATTGATCGAACTGAATGAAACGAAACGCCTCTTCACCATGGCCGCCGACAAACGTACCGACGATTATATCACAGGAAAATTCGGATAGCCATGAATAAGCTTGTCATTGAAACGCAGCATCTTCATTTGTTTTATAGCGACTTTCAGGCGTTGACCGATATTACCCTCAACATCGAAGAACGAAAGATTACTGCGCTTATTGGTCCATCAGGATGCGGAAAATCAACTCTGGTACGGGTGTTCAATCGCATGAACGATTTAATAGAGGGAGTCCGGATAACCGGTACAGTAAACGTATTAGGCGAAAATATTTTTACTCCGGAGACTGATCTTATTCTACTCCGGCAAAAAGTCGGTATGGTATTTCAGAGGCCTAACCCTTTTCCCCTCTCCGTGCGCAAGAATATTACTTTTGGCCTTGAGATTCATAACAAACACGACAAGGAACAGCATGATGCAATCGTTGAAGCGTCCCTCAAAGACGTTCTGCTGTGGGACGATCTGCATGACCGTCTGGATCATTCTGCACTCAGGCTCTCGCTCGAACAGCAGCAACGCTTATGCATCGCCCGTGTGCTGGCAATGAAACCGCAGATCATTCTCATGGATGAACCGTGTTCAGCGCTCGATCCGATAGCAACATTGAGAATTGAAGAACTCATGCAGGAGTTGAAGAAGAATTACACGATTGTCATCGTGACGCACAACATGCAGCAAGCTGCACGCGCAAGCGACAACACTGCATTTCTTTATCTTGGCGAACTCATAGAATACGGGGAAACGAAACATATGTATTCTTCACCAAAAGAGAAACGAACGGAAGATTATCTTACAGGAAGATTTGGATAAGAGGAGATACCATTATGGAACGCCATTTTCAAAAAGAATTAGAAAGTCTTAAGACCTCGCTCATTAAAATGGGGAGTGTTGTAGAGGAAAATATCGCATTTGCGATCCGTTCGGTGCTGGAGAAGAGCAGCGATGTTGCCCATAAGGTTATCGAAACGGACAAACGTGTTGATTCGCTGGAGATTGAAATCGACAATACAGTTATCGATTTGCTTGCACTGCAGCAGCCGGTAGCCAGTGATTTGCGATTTATTATCGCAGCACAAAAAATCAATAACGATCTTGAGCGTATCGGCGATCATGCTGTCAATATCGCAGAGGCCGCTGAAACCCTCTATGCGCTTCCCGTTGTCGAAATGCTGGAAGAAATTCCGAAGATGGCAGAGATCACGAAGATGATGCTCAAAGAAGCACTGGACAGCTTCATACTTCTTGATCCTGCAAAAGCGCGTCTCGTCTTGGATACCGACGATCAAATCGACGACCTAAATCGATTGGTAGCCAGAAGAATTATTGAATTAGTGAGGAGCAACACCCAGACCATCGAATGCGGGTTGGAATTGAGCCGTGTAAGCCGAAACTTAGAACGCGTAGCAGATCTGGCAACCAATATTGCAGAAGAAGTCATATTCCATACGCAGGCACGTGTTGTGAAACATCATGCAGATGAGAAAGAACATTCAGAGTAAAGACAATCTCCGTTCCCGCAATCATGGACTCCCGGAGCGAAATGTCTTGGAGTTGTTTTTCTCAACTGCTGTAGCCCGTTTATTCATTTTTCTTCTGTATAAAGTCTGGATACAGCTTCTTCATGCAGTCGGGGCAAACACCGTGACTAAATCTGGCTTGTGAGTGTGCCTGTAAATATGCTTCAAGTTGCGTCCAATATCCTTTATCGTCGCGTATTTTTTTACAACTTGCACAGATAGGCACCAGTCCGCTCAATGTTCTAATATCGGCAATCGCATCCTGGAGCTCTTTAATTAACCGCTCACGTTCGGCTTCAGCCCGTTTGTGTTCAGTGATATCCCTCGCAATCCCGACGAGACCTGTTACATTGCCTTGATTATCAATTAACGGAACCCTCGAAGTGAGATGCCAACGTTGCTCGCCTATATCTTTATGGGCGGCAAGCTCTTCTTTATCGAGCATTTCATGTTTACTTTGAATAACACGTAACTCATCTTCTGTATAGGACTTGGCTAATTCTGGTGGATTAAAATCAAACGTAGTTTTTCCAATAAGATCTTCTTGATGTTTCAATCCAAGGGACCGCAAGTGCGATTGGTTATTGAGAACATACCGTCCCTTCACATCTTTGAAGAAAATCATATCGGGCAAGTTATCAATTAATGTCCGGAGAAGATTTCGTTCATGCTGGAGCGATTCTTCTACTAGTTTACGCTGGGTTATGTCACGACCGATCCCAACAAGACCAATGATTTGATTTTTTTCATCCCGCAATGGCAATTTGGATGTATTGAGCCAGCATTTCTGCCCATTCTTATCGAGATAATACTCTTCTTTATTGAGTACTGGCGTGCCGGTTTCAAGAACCACCATATCATCTGCATAAAACCTTTCTGCTATTTCCGCAGGAAAAAGCAGAAAATCATCCTTGCCTAATACTTCGGATTCTGATTGGCAGCCGACATTGTGCACATCTATTCTATTTGCAATCGTCTTTCTGCATTTGGTATCTTTCACGTAGATCGCGTCGGGGATATTATCTATAACCGTCCGCAGAAGGTTGCGTTCATATTTGAGCTGTTCTTCTGCTTGCTTCAAATTTGTGATATCCTGATACGTACCCAAGAGTCCTATGACGTTGCCGTTCTGATCATGGAGCGGAACTTTATTTGTTCTTACCCAGAGGAGACGTCCATTGGGTGCTATCTGCGGTTCTTCAAAATTAAGTTTTGGACTATCTGTTTCCATCACCTCTCTATCATCAGTGCGGAATAATGGCGCGACATCTTTCCAGGGCATATCAAAATCGTTTTTTCCGATAATTTCACTGGGATCGTTCAGTCCAGCATCCTGCGCAAATGAACTATTGCATCCGATGTAAGAAAAATTATGGTCCTTCCAGAACACGCGCTGCGGAATTGTATCTAAGATTAATTGCAGCATTTGTTTTGACTGATGTTGTTCACTTTCAATTTGTTTGCTCGTTCGTTCCGCACGATGATATTCGGTATGGGCGGTTTCTAACTCGGCAACATGTTTTTTAAGAGCGGCAATCTCTTCGAGAAGCTGCTCGTTGGTTTTATGTTCATCATTCATAACTTTTATTGCCTTCTATTTTACTGCTAAAGTTCAATTCGCATCTCATCTTCATGATGCTTATGTACTCATTGCCTGTTGTATGGGGAAGAATCAACTTTCCAGAACAACACGGATCAGATTTTCTCATATCACCTATTGTACGCAAAGATCATTCATCCCTTGTCAATGGAAGTATGAGCGGTACACGACACAGCATTTATTTATAGGCCAAGAAGAAACAGCTTAAAGCAAATTCATAATAAAGCGAATCACACGATTCTCCTTCCTGATAATCGAAGCAATAACATGCATCAAGAATAGTGCCGCCGAGTAAAAATGGCATGGATATCAGAAGGGATGGAAATGACCGTAAATAAGATGAATATCAGCATGTGCATACTATGATATACTTGTCTCTGTCCTTTTTTCTAAGAAATCGTAATAAGTCTCTCATGAAAGAGGTATTTTGAAGAATTGACAGAGCATCCCCTGTTGCAAAGCTGCTTTGCCACCACATCATTCCATAAACTGAAAATCACTTATCATAGAGAACAAAGATTAATACAGGAGATCGGTTCTTTTTCTATTAACCTTTTTCTCAGTATCGTTTACAGTACCGCTTTATTTTCAATTGCAAATTTTAAAAGAGAATGACTTCCATGAATTTCAAGTTTATTACAAATATTGGAGCGGTGATTCTCGACCGTCTTGTAGCTTATATGTAACATATCGCCGATTTCTTTACTCGTCTTTATCTCAGATATCAACTTCAGTACTTTGCGTTCGGTCACCGTGAGATTTTCCAATTGAGGTTTTTTCCTGAGCAAGGATCGGATACGGTCGCTTTTGTTCACGAGAAACTCTGATATGTTCGGACTGAGGAAGTAACGCCCGGAAGCAACACTCTTAATACTGTTAACGATATCGCTGACCGCATTTTCTTTTAATACATAACCCTTCACACCGATATTCATTGCTTCGTTGAACATATCTTCTTCTTTGTACATCGTGAGAAAAATAATATCAACAGGGAGACGCCGTTTAATAATTTCCTGCGCGGCCTGCAGGCCGTTGAGTATGGGCATTTCGATGTCAAGCACGATGACATCGGGTGTGAGTTCCTCGGCAAGACGCAGAGCTTGTTGTCCGTCTCCCGCTTCGCCGACAATTTCAATCGCACTATCTGCTTCAATCGCCATGATCAGACCTTTCCGGAAGATCGGATGGTCATCTGCGATGAGCACTCGCAGTTTAGGTTGAGGTATTTGTTTCTTCATAAATTTTTATTGTTAACAGTATTCGGGTTCCTATGCCGGCATTTGATTCAATCCTCATGGTTCCTCCCAGAAGCCTGGCACGTTCTGCAATTCCATGAAGACCGAAACCATGCTTGCTTTGAATTATTTCTCCTGAGGTATCGAATCCTATGCCATTATCTTCTATGTCAATGTTCAATCGATCATTCCAACGTTTAATGGTAACCCTGCAGGTCGTTGCCTTTGCATGTTTTAAAATATTATTAATACATTCCTGAATAATTCTATAGACATGAATTCCCATTTCTTTCGGAACGAGGTTATCAAGAGGGTCGATATCCGACGTTAAGATCATTGTCGTGGTTTGCGCCGCCCTGGTAATGATCGATTCTATTGCTTTCTTCAATCCTAATCTGTCGATTTGGTAGGGGTGAAGATTATAAGAGATTCCCCTCGCCTCCTGAATTGCCTGTGAAGCAGTATTGGAAATTTCGTCGAGCTGCTCTTTGATATTTTTCTTATTCTTCATGTCACCCAATGCTATTAAAGCCCGATTCTTAATGATCAAGAGTTCCTGACCAAGACTGTCGTGCAGTTCAGACGCAATTCGCTTTCTTTCTGTTTCCATTGATTCAAGCAATTGATGGGTGAATTTTTGCTGTTCAAGAAGTCCTCGCTTCCTTCGTCGGTCTCGCTGGTAATAGATTGCAAATCCAATAACGAGAATAATGCACCCGGCGGTTGTACGAAAGTACCATGTCTCCCAGTATGGAGGTTTTATCACAAGAACCACCGACGCCCCTTCGGAATTCCATACACCGTCGCTGTTAGCAGCAATGACATGGAATGTGTATTCGCCCGATGCAAGATTCGAGTAGTATGCAACCCTCCGTTTCTTCGCATCGATCTTTTCTCCATGAAACCCATCAAGCCAATATTTAAACATCGTGTGCTGCGGATCTGAGAAATTGAGTGCTGTGTAGTGAATTTCTATCTGCCGACGATCGTAGGGTATTTCAATGCGAGACGTAAGCGGATACTCAACCTGATTGACAAGCACATGTTCAATATGTACTGGAGGAATTTTCGTATCAGTCTTTACCCTCACAAGAGGAATAACTGCTAACCCCCTGATGGTAGGAAAAAGAAGTCTTCTGTCCTTTGTTCGCCATGCGGCAGGCTGGAACCCGCCATTCGTTTCATCACTGATTAATCCATGCTCGGTTCCATATGCAATACTGGTGATTTGTGTAATCCGTCCAGCCGCGAATTCATTTAGTTGTTTTCGATTGACTCGAAAGATTCCTCTGTTGCAGCTCATCCAGAGATTATTGTCATCATCCTCGAGGATTGCAGAAACCATATTATCATACAATCCTTCACGTGTAGTAAAATTCGTGAACTTGCCGTTCTTCAGCCTACTCAAACCGCCGCCGTACGTCCCAATCCACAAAACGCTATCAGCATCTTCATAGATCGAACGGACAGCATTGTGCGAAAGACCATCACGTGTGGTGAACACTCTCATTTTTCCGTTTTGATATCTATTCAACCCGCCACCGCGCGTGCCAATCCACATGGCACCCGATCTGTCTTCAAGGAAAGTGAGAACACAGAGGTTCGATAATCCATCCTTCTCCGTCAGTGGACGAAATTTTCCATAGCGATAGATATTGATACCACCATTCTCGGTTCCAATCCATAACGCTCCATCTCGATCGCAATAGAGGGCTAATACAACGTTATGTACAAGCCCTTGATTTGTCGTAAAATTCTTAATTTTTCTGTTCTTGTATCGATAGAGACCGCCGCCGTAACTTCCCGCCCAGATAGCACCTTCAAAGTCTTCTGCAATCGACCAAATGCTTTGCATCGGGAATCCGTCTTTCCCAGCAAAATGAAACCAAGATCCATTTGATAAATGGTACAACCCGCCATCGTTTGTTCCAACCCAAAGGGATCTCTTTGAATCTTCGAATACTGCCTCGATAATTTGATGTTTGAGCCCGTCTTTCTCACCGATGACATCAATCATTCTATCTTTGATTCGAATGAGACCGTCTCCGTCTGTTCCAATCCAACGATTTCCTTCTTGATCAATGAAACAGGTTTGAATTTTGGAAATCATCTTACCATCAGGAAACTGAAGATTCGTGAACTTCTTCCGCGGTCTCAGATGGCCAGCACACACACCTCCATCCAGTGTGCCTGCCCAATAGGTGCCAAGAGAATCACGTATCAAGGTTGTCACGTAGTAACTCGATAAGCCGTCCGCTTCAGTCACTGATTCAACCTGTCCATTGATGTAATGCAGCAATCCATGGATTCCACGTAACCAGACACTGGTATCGGAATCTTCAAACAGAAATGCGGGCACACGCTTCGTTTTCGGGTCTACTTTGAGAACAACTTCGAGGTGACCAAGAATGAGTCGGTACACCTCTCGATCTGAATTGATCCAGAGCACTCCCGTCGGAGTACATCGAATCGAACGAACAGGTGCGTTGAGAACACTTCCGCCGAATGGATGTGGTTGTATTGTTCCATGACGTATATATTGAATACCTGCGCGCGTCCCAATCCAGAGTGTTGTATCGCAATCCTCGCACAACGTGTACACAACATCATCGAGAAGCCCATCCTGTTTTCCATAATGTGTGAGTGTACCGTTGGAGTATTGAGAGATTCCGCCTCCTTCAGTTCCAATCCATAAGCCCCCGCGACGAGATTCACATAATGCAAGAATACGATTTGACGGCAATCCTTCTGTTCCGCCTATGGAAGTGAATGTGCTTCCATCGAACCGTACAAGTCCGCCATATGTCCCCAACCACATATAACCATCACGTGTCTGAAGAATTGCATTTACAGAATTTTGAGGAAGACCTTCAGCCGTTGTCCATACATCGATTTTGTACTGTCCATAGAGTATAGGAAATACACTGGAAATGGCAAGCGGGACAATGAATAAGAAGGCAACAATGCGAGATAATCGAATGAGTTCCTCCTGCAAGCCGATACGTAACGAAATTGAGTAAATCCCTTTTTCCCCCCTAAATAGTACGAGAAAAATGGAGCAGTGTCAAGAAATGATAAAGTGCGACACATTCCCCTGCAGGCTATCAGTTGAAGACGTCTTCGCATTATTGTATATTAGAATCGAGAGAATAGATGCGAGTTGAGGGAACCATGAACACTACTGTAATCCCCTATGATAGTAATTGCATCCGCATTTTTTGCGAGTTTTTTTTCTTCACTATGGAAACTTCAAGCGATACATGAAAATCACAAACACGTCAATATACTTATGCCCTATCAACTCATCTCTGACTTAACTCCTGCCGGCGATCAACCGGCTGCAATCAGGCAGCTTGTTGAAGGATTGCAACGCGGCGACCGGCACCAAACGCTCCTTGGCGTAACGGGCAGCGGTAAAACATTCACTATCTCCAACGTTCTGACGCATATCAATAAGCCCGTATTGGTGATGTCGCACAATAAGACGCTGGCGGCACAGTTATATGCAGAATTCAAAAATTATTTCCCAAAAAACCGGGTTGAGTTTTTCATCAGTTACTACGATTATTATCAACCAGAGGCATATGTTCCAACAACCGACACGTATATTGCCAAAGATTCATCAGTAAATGATGAAATTGACCGTTTACGTCTGCGTGCGACCAGCGCATTGTTAAGCGGTGATCCCAATGTTATCGTCGTCGCATCTGTCAGCTGCATATACGGAATCGGTGCACCGGATGAATGGATCAGCCAGACACTCATGATTAAAAAAGGCGATCGCCTCGGCCGTCAGGGATTGCTCAAGCGCCTTATCGATTTGTTGTATACACGCAATGATTATGAATTTGCCCGCGGTACATTCCGTGTGCGCGGCGACGTTGTGGAAGTGATTCCCAGCTATGAAAATGAAGAAGCGATCCGCATCGAATTTTTCGGGGATGAAATAGAACGTATTTCGTATATCAATAAAGTTGATGGACAAGTTCTTGGAGAAGCCGACTATGAGATGATTTATCCAGCAAAACAATTCATCACTTCTCGGGAGACAATCGACCGTGCGATGGACGGTATCTATGATGAATTGCGCGAGCGAACGAACGAACTCCGTTTTCTTGGCAAGCTTGTTGAAGCGCAGAGAATCGAACAGCGAACACGGTTCGATATGGAAATGCTGCGCGAGGTTGGATATTGCTCCGGTATCGAAAATTATTCGCGACATTTCGCAGGCAGACCGCCGGGATCTCGCCCCTCCTGCTTATTAGACTATTTTCCGAAAGACTTTCTTACAATCATAGACGAATCGCATGTGACTGTATCGCAAATCGGCGCCATGTATGCCGGCGACCGCTCGCGCAAGACTACACTTGTGGAGTATGGATTCCGCCTTCCATCAGCGCTCGATAATCGTCCGCTCATGTTTGATGAGTGGGAAGCGATGGAGAAACAAATTATTTATGTCAGCGCAACGCCCGGACCATACGAACTGCAGAAATGCCAAGGCGTTGTCGTGGAGCAACTCATTCGTCCCACAGGATTAATTGATCCGGAAGTGGAAGTACGGGCCAGTAAACATCAGATTGACGATTTGATTGCGGAGATTCGTACTCGCACTGCGAAGAAAGAGCGCACGCTTGTCACCACACTCACGAAACGCATGGCGGAAGACCTAACGGAGTATCTTTCAAATATTAATATCAAAGTCCGCTACATCCATTCCGAAGTGGATGCTTTGGAACGTGTAGAAACACTGCGGGATTTGCGGTTGGGCGAGTTCGATGTCCTTGTTGGTGTGAATTTGCTTCGCGAAGGTCTTGATTTACCCGAAGTATCACTCGTTGCAATCATTGATGCGGACAAAGAAGGTTTTCTTCGCTCCGAACGTTCACTGATCCAGACAGCAGGCCGTACCGCGCGCAACGCGAACGGCAAAGTCATTCTCTACGCCGATAAAATGACGGGTTCGATGGAACGTATGATCAGAGAAACAAACCGCCGCCGCAAAAAACAGATTGCTTACAATACGAAGCATGGTATTACACCGACAACCATATACAAAACTACAGAAGAAATTCTAGCCGCCACATCTATCGCCGACGTGAAGATGAAGCATGACGAGCGCTATCAAAAATCAAAACCACTGGCGATTGCTGAAACTGTTGCAAAATATCTCACCAGCGACCAGAAGAAAGATTTGTTGGACGAATTAAAGGCTGAGATGAGGCGGGCAGCAAAGGATTTAGAATTCGAGCGCGCGGCGGAACTCCGAAACGAGATCGAGAAACTCGAAAACAAGTGAGATATCTAAAAGTGTAATGTTCACAGAAATATTGAACGGCAATAATAATAAGAACATGAAATTCATCTTTTCTTTGTATTGAATATTTGAGATTGAGCATTGAATATCCGCGCATTAACAAATCGTCTCTATTCTCCTTTTCTCGATTTCCTCTACCCTCCCCTATGTATCGCTTGCAATACACCTCTTTCGGATGGTAATCAGAAAATCTGTTCCGAATGCTGGAATGCAATTCCACGGGTGACAAAAGATCTTTCTCTGTATCAACAGACGCGCGCGAAACTTCTTTTCGAAGGTAATATCAATGACATTATAGCATACTTTGTGTTTGAGAAGAAAGGACCATTTCAACATATTGTCCATGCATTGAAATACAAAGAATACAAGTCTGTTGGTGTGGATTTGGGACTGCGCATAGGTGAAGCATTGAAAGAGTGGAATCTTGAGGTCGATATTCTTGTTCCGGTTCCTCTTCATCGCATAAAGCACCGTGAGCGCGGTTACAACCAATCCGAATTCATTGCACGTGGTATTGCTTCCGTTATTCACAAACCTGTTGTTCCGCATGCAGTGCGCCGGGCATACAATACACAGACTCAAACGAAACTCACTATCGAAGAACGGCGCAAGAACATGGAATGTGCATTTGAGCTGATTCCACATTCATCTAAAATCCTTTCAGGAAAAAAATGCCTTTTAGTGGACGATGTAATCACTACTGGAGCAACAACGAATGCTTGTGCACATGTGATACGATCAGCGGGTGCAACAGAAATCATCGCCGCATCGGCAGCAATTGCCGAGTAGACTGGATTCCTTTTATACCTCCCAAATCGTCCTTTTCCTATTCTAAAATTACTTTTCTACAATTTCCCCCTCATCGATTTTAGTCCTGAAATGTTTTAACAAAAATCCTCGATATTCAGGTATAATAAGGCGTTTTTATGCGATTTCCATTCTGAACGTATGGTTTAAAATCGGAACGGTTTTTGTTGTGTATATATATATTACAAGTCTATAATGACAAGCAAATAAAAACAAGCTGTCTGGAGAATTGAAATTATGGGTGGTCAAACAATACCGCAGCAAAAGCCACAGATATCACATCATCCAGCGCCGCGCGATGATGCCAAGAAGATGGTCAGCGAAATTCTGAAACGGGTCGATCAATTGATTCATAAAGGTGAACTCGACGACGCACAATTAGAGATACTTAAAGCAAAAGAAGTAGATCCGCGTAATGTCTATATATTTGCCTTAGAGGAACGTATCTCCGTCCTTAAAGCAGAATGTGTTGCCTCGGAAGAACCACAGCATATGGACGAGCCAAAATCTTTGTCTATCATCGAACGTGTTTCCATAACAGAAACAGAGATTCCGCAGAAGCCAATTTCATCCAAACCTAAATCCACCTTGGCAGTTTCATTATCGCCTCCTTCGGCAACCGTTCCCCCTAGTACGACATTATCATTCTCAACTGCTCCAGCAGAAAAATCACAAGTGAAACGCGAAGAACGAATTTCTGATCGATCCGCCGATTGGGACTCCTACCGACAGGCTCTTACCTATGCCTGGACCGACGGAGCGTTGACAGAAACCGAAGAACGACAATTAAACGATCTCCGGACAGTATTTAATATTACGAAAGCTGAATCTGAACAGATCGGAAACAACGTGAAGCATGAGTGTTATCGGAATTCATTGTCCCGGCTGCTCTCCGACAGTTCGATGATGGTATCGGATTCCATGTCTATCGGTGAATTGCAGCGCACATTTCAAATCTCCGACATAGAACACCGCCAGGTTCTGGCACAGTTGACAAATACAATCCGGCATAAAGAGCGGGATAAAGTGCTCATTATCGACGACGACACGCGGCTTTTAGAATTGCTTGCGGCATCGTTGGAAGACAGCGGATTTGATGTAACCGCACTCTCCACGTCTGATGAAGCATACTCGTTGCTTCGGAAATTTGTCCCTGATTTAATTTTATGTGATATCAACTTAGAAACTTCTACCATGGGCGGATTTACATTCTACGAGAAAGTTCAAGAACTGAAAAAAATTCAGAGTATCCCTTTTGTGTTCTTGACCGGTCTCACAGACGAAACGCTTGTTCGAGCCGGCAAAGAACTTGGCGTGGATGATTATTTAATGAAACCAATTTCCGAACAGACGTTGGTTTCAACTTTGCGGGGCAAGCTGAAACGGTTTAGACAACTCAATAAAATACGGACTGCTTCAATGCCTGCAATGGCGGCAGCATAATTGACTTGACGATGCTGCAACGTCAACTGCTTGAGAATAGTAAAGGAAACAAGTAAACAATACTTCTCACGAGTGTTGTGTTTTACGTACCATTGTCATAATTCTCCATCGCATCAGATACATCCGCCTTGTTTGCAATATCAGTCATGTTCTTTTGAAAGCATTTTTCTCGAGAAAATGGAATACCGCGGTGCAGGCATTGGTTTGCCAGTTACCGTACGCCAAATTATTTCACTGAACTCGCGATCAGGCACATTATCTTCTTTTTTCATGTTGTATTTATCCATCAACGCTTCACCGAAGGAACCGCCTTTGTTCCGCTCCTTCAAATCCCAGCACGGTTCTTCCGCCGTGTAACGCGCGGTATCAGCGAGAGTCGTAAATGCATTAAACATTGGTGTTGCGCCGGCATCGTACTGGCTCATAGGGGGTAATCCGAGAATTAATTCCATCGTCCTGAGCACTGAAGCCGTAGTATAAAGTGTGTGATTCACATTGCGCTTTTTGATGAATGGGCTTATAACAAGGCACGGTGATCTATGAGCGTCCACATGGTCAGGACCGTTTTGTGCATCATCCTCGAGCACAAAAATAACACTCTCCTTCCAATATTTACTTTTCGAAATTCGATCCACGATCAAACCAAGTCCGCAGTCATTCTGCGCAACATACGCACGAGGCGTTAATGCACCCTTTTTTGATCCGGACGTGTGATCGTTTGGTAAATGCATTATGCAAAGCTGCGGTAATGCACCATTCTTCTCAAACTCTGAAAATTCTTTATTCCACTCATGGAAGCGATCTACATCAGAGTATTTTAGATCCCAGCCGCGATAGAAAGGTGCAAAATGACCTAACAATCCTTTTTCGCGCGGAACGCCGGGCTTCCCAACAATTGTATCTGCTGTAATAAATTCACCATAACTCCGAAAACTCACATTATGCTTCGCTGCAACCGTCCATAGATATCCTGAGGTTGGAGCGCCTGCAACCTGATCGCCTTCAAAATCATATTCACCGCCGCGCCCGCCATACTGTGTGGGCCACGTCTTTTCGATATAATCTGTTGCATAACCGGCCGTAGACCAGTTATGTCCATCGGCACTGACTTCTGAATTGACGTAGAAGTTATCAAACAGGACGAACTCGCGCGATAGTTTGTGATGATTCGGAGTCACCTTCTCGCCAAAAATACAGAGAGACGAATCACCATTGCCCTCTTTTATATCACCCAACACCTGATCGTAGGTCCGATTTTCTTTTATAATATAAAAGACATGCTTAATCGGAGACGGATCACCTACTTTATGAGGAATAGCGCTCTCATCTATGAAAGGAACGTTCAACAACTGTTCATGCTTGTACGGCGTGTTCGAAAAAACCTGCTTCGAGTAATCAACCAATTTTTTCTCGTGTGGCATTTGAAAGATTGAAAGTGAACCTTCCATCAAATTGCCAATGTAGTGTCCATCAGGATTTGCAAATGAACGGCTGCCTTTGCCGTTCAATACAAGAACCGTTTTATTTTTCAACACGATGACCTTTGTCGGATACCAACCAACCGGAATAAAACCGACCGGCATTGGTTCGTCCTTGTGTTGCAAATCGATGACTGTAAGCGAATTATTGTCCGCATTCGCTGCAAGCATTATTTTTTGACCGGGAACCAGAGCAATAGAATTCGTTGTAGAGCCTTCCGGTGCATCCGGATGAATTGCAGTTGAAACAGACGCGATGGCTTTCTTCTTTGCAATGTCAATGATGGTTACCGTGTTGTCATTGGAACAGGCGATATAAGCAAAATTCCCGTCGTTCGAAAGTGTTATTTCATTCGGATGATCACCGGTCGGAATTTCATATTGAAACTTCATCTTCTTAAATACTTCTACCTTCCTCGATCCCCAGAGAGAGACCATCACCGAACCATCTATCAGAAAAACACAGGTGTACGGCATCCCATCCAACTTCAGCACATCTTGCTTTTTTGATTTCATATCCATCATCCGGAACGTACTGTCATTCCGGAAAACAACTGCAAGCAAATTATTCTGCACATCCAATCCCTGCAGCGAACCATTGTACTGAGGACGCGGTTCAGCAAAAGAAACCGTATCCGCCATTTTTAATTTCCCTTTTTTCAAAATGAATGTGAAGACACAGTTCTGGTAACCTCCGGAGACGTAGAGTTTATTACCTGCAAACTTTATTCCGTACCAGGTGTCTGGTAGTTCGATCGTCTGCATATTTTTCTTTGTCTTTAAATCCATAAGCCAGATTTCTGCTTTTGATTGCCCGCTGTGTGAAATGGCAAGATATCGTTCATCTTCTGAAAGCGCTGCATTCATGGGAAAATCACCCAGCCGAATTTGCTCGCCGGCAGGCGAGAGCCACCATCCATTCGGCAGAAGCGTACGGTTATCTTTCTCACCCGGAATTTGAGAATGAAGGGTGACGACTGCAACAAAAGTTAGAATTGATAGAAATCGGATTCTCAAGTTATTCTCCTCAGTTGTGATGTCAGATATCGTTCTCAGCAAAGCATCGTGTGGACAGAATACATCGCCTGTACACAATACAAATTATAAGAATTCCATTCATAAGAAATAAATTAAGATAAAGATATATTTTTAAATGATTAAGAACAGAACAAACCATCAGCAGAAAGAATTCCGTGCCGAACCCTAGCAATCCGGAGATACGAAGTGCTAGGGTATCAGAATACCATGCTTTGTAACTTTCCGAAGAGCTGGAAGCCTGATACTGTTGCACGCTCTGCGTGCATCCTTTCCATTTCCTCTGGATGGTTTTCTTCGTACTCCATTCATCAATCCGAGCCATCAGCTTATCTTGCCAACCGTAAATTATCTGAAAGATTCGCTGGAGGGTAAGTTCAAATCTGCCTTTAATCAAATCTCCTTCCCGTATCTCTTCTGTAATTCGATTGTTCTCGTACTGTTTCTGTAAATGAAGAAATTGGACATGATAAAACACATGATATGATACCCGCAGAGATATTCCGATAAAACCGAGCAATGCCATTAGCAGCATCAACCAATCGTTGTTCAATTGATACAATGTCCATCCGATGGAACCGAAGACAGCGGCGTCTACAACAAAATCACCGATGGAGTCTAAAAATCTTCCGGTTCGACTTTGTTGCTGCTTGGCTCGCGCAAGTTGTCCATCAGCAGAATCAAGAATGTCTTTTAACGAAATAAGCAGACCAGCGGCAATGAACGCACCTGCTGTCCCTTTTAAATAAAAGAGCGCCGCAACAATCCCGGAAACAATTGAGGCAAGAGTAACTTGATTTGGTGTAATCGGTGTATAATAGAGCGCCCAGACAATAATACCTGCAATAGGGCGAAGCAGATACGTGTTGATAAGTTCGTCGGACTTATCGGATTTTATGGAATTGCGATAAGAATACATCTTATACGTCGATCATAAGTGTTTCTGCTAAACCGAGATCCTCTGGAGTATCAATTTCTATTGCCGGAAATGTACTTACATTTACAGCTTTCAGAGTGACACCGTTGTCGATCATTTCTTGAAATGCTACTTCATAAAATTCAGATCTTCCACTTCCGCGCCGAACACGTTGTTCTAAAACGGCAAACAACCATGCAGCAGTTTCTGCAGAAAACAATTCAATCCCGATAGATTCGCCAAAGGCTTTATCGAAAGCCGGTCTCTTGCCGATAAAGTTAAGCGTTCCATCAGAATTTATTCCAACCTGAATCTCTTCATCATTATGATCACCCGATACGCGTACTGCAATTTTATTTTCTGCTTCGGCACTTAAGAGGTGCGGCAATAATTTACCGGAAAACAGAATATCCGAATCGAGCAAGAGCAAATTATGACTTACTGTTTCATTTTTATCTTCGAGGAATCGACGTGCAAGCAAGAGTGAATAAGCGTTGTTGGTACGGGCGTAGTTGGGATTGAAGATGAATCGAATCCTCTGCTGTGGAAACAGGTGCTTCACAAATTCACGAATCATGTCCGCCCGATATCCGACAACCACTGCAATTTCTTTGATACCAGTAGCGAGAACATTTTCGATTGTTCGCTCAAGGAGTGTTTTCCCGCCGACTTTCAGCAAACATTTCGGCATAGTGTCCGTCAATGGACGCAAACGTGTAGAGGTGCCGGCGGCAAGCACGACGCATTTAAAGATACGGGATTTTATAATTTGATGATTTTCTAGTTGGGTTTCAGTCACTGGGAAATTCACATAGTATAATTCTTCATTGTT
>Ga0182027_10004505_pt1 | contig 21564 bp, 19 predicted proteins | sample 712E1DmetaG_FD_121300 | JGI IMG/M metagenome (GOLD analysis project Ga0182027, IMG submission 121300) | Permafrost microbial communities from Stordalen Mire, Sweden - 712E1D metaG (Illumina Assembly) | ecosystem: Environmental > Terrestrial > Soil > Wetlands > Permafrost | place: Sweden... | reverse complement strand
GCGCCGAGCGATTCGCCGATGGCGAAACCGATGAAGCACGGGCCGGCCAGGTTGCCGGGGATGAAGAGCAGAATGAACAGCATGATCAGCAGTTCGACCGAGACCAGGAGCATGCCGATGCTCATGCCGGCCTGGAGCGGAATGTTGTAGCAGGGGTACGGCCGGCCGGTGAGGCTGGCGAAGGCGGTGCGCGAGTTGGCGAAGGTGTTGACGCGCATGCCGAAGGCCGCTACCAGGAAGCTGCCGGAGATGCCGACCAGGCTGAAGAGCACGATGATGGCGACCCGGAAGGCCTCAAGACCTTGGAGGACGCCGAAGTAGAAGACGATGATCACCGCGATGAAGGCCTCGAGCACGAGCAGGAATTTTCCCTGCGTCACCAGGTAGGTCTTGCAGGTTTCGTAGATCAGCTCGGACACTTCGCGCATGGACGCATGCACGGGCATGTTGCGGAGCCGCGTAAACATGACCAGCCCGAAAACAAACCCCAGGCCGCAGACCACCAGCCCCCAGGTGAGCAGGGTGCCGCCGCCGATGCCGCCGAGGAACTTGGCGGAGTTGAGGTCGGGCAACTGCAAATTCGCTTCGCCGCCTTCGGCAGCCCAGAGGGGCGCGCCGAGAACGGCCATAGTCATCAGTGCAAGGAAGATGCGCACAACGCCGGCGCACCACCGCGGCCGGGCTACATCCGTGTTCGACAGCATTATTGGAAAGCCTCCTGAACGATTATCGGATTCCGGCGCCCGGCGCATTAGACCTGCCTCATCTAGGAGTTGGAGCCAGGACAGCAAGCTCGCGGGTAAGCCGAACATTCTACTATATAGGAGCGGGGCGTCGGAATCAACCTCGGGTGGGTAGTGTCGGGTAGTGTCTGAAATGTGCGTTGACGATTCAGCGGGACCATGACCCGCTGACGGAAGCGATCCCGAAGGTCCCAGAGGAGTTGGCTTCCTGCATAATTCTTCCCTCCACCGAAATGGCGGCGCGGACGGTGCCTCGCTCCTCGGTCTTCTGCGCCGATAGGTACAGGGACCTGCCCGGAGGAACCTCACTCATTGGCGTACGTCACATTGGCGCTTCCCCCCAAGTTTGCGTACACCCAGTATTCGGCGTGTTTCAACACTGGCGAAGATAGGAATAGAACAGGAATGCGAAGAGAGCCATGCAGACGACCAGGAAGACGAGGCGGGGAATAGCGGACGCAGATGGCTTCGGCTTAGGCAGTTCGATCCTTGCGTCAGGTTGCGGTTGGTCTTCGGGCATGGCGGTGAGCATGTCACAAATCGCCCCAGGCGCATCGGGGGAAGGGGGGGAGCGGGATTCTAACAAAACAGGGACATGATCGTTTCCTGGTCGTATCCCGTTAGCAACTGCGACCGCCCGACGATTTCGGCTATCTGCGGCAGGAACTCCGGCCTGCAACCGCGGTACATGATTGTGCCAGAGCGCTCCAGTTCCCGAAAGTCTTCTAACGTGGTGCGTTCAACCTCAAAGAAGCACTGAATGTAGCTCGGACGATCCAAGAAATCGGTGCTCCTAAAGGGGATCTCGACCATTTCCTGGTTGTGTGGGTAGAGGCCCAAATACTTCGTTTGCGATGAGATCGTGAATGAAAGAACGACCCCATCATTTGTCTGCCCTAGAAGGTAGACAAACTTGTTCGAGCCGGGACGAAAGTTGCGCCAGTACGCTATCGTCCCGGGATCAAGCCTCAACGGGTTCCGCCATTCCGGTGTCCTGATCTTCGATCAGGATAGACTTCACCAGATCGGCGGCTGGTTCGCCCTCGAAAAAATCTTCGAACTTCATCGGGCCGTTCTGTGGAGCTTTCCTCCAGGCTGGCTCCTGATGTGTCATCTTTTCGAGCCTCCATGCTGGACAACCACCGAGCTTACGCTCGATCTCCTCCAGCATGGCGATGTCGGTTTTAGACAACGCCTTCAGGTCCGCACCACGATAGATCTTAAACTCCCATCCTTCCAGTTTGCCGTAGGATCGCAATGCCTCATCGTCGGCTGGCACACGACCTTCCTGGTTTATGGCGTTTAGGCCACGCGTCGGGATGGGGCCTTGCTCAAGGGCATAGTATGTGTCTCCGGTTATCGGTCGTCCGTAGCGAAGCAGATGTTCTTTGTCTGCGTAGTACATTAGCTTGCAGATCTGCTTCTTTGTAAGACCCGGCCTTCGCTCAACCAGGAACGCAACGGCGCTCGCGAACTTCTCTGCCCTGAAGGTAAACGAGAGCATCTGGCTGATATTATATATAGGGAGCTCGCCGAGAGTCAATAGAATTCGTTTGTCTTCAATCGTTTACACGTAGTCTTGCGGCAAACTAGGGCATTCCCCCAATGCTGAGTCACGGTTTCGCCGAGCGCGGAAATCTGCCCTAGCGCAGCAGATTCTCAATCTCCCAAACATGATCCGTGATCCCGCTTCCATGGCCGGTGTGACCCGCAGGCTGCAATGGATGCGGCACAGCCTTGGGGTGGCGTGGCGACCGTCCGCTTGCTTACGCGTGCGGTTCCAAACCGCGACCGGAAGGGAGCTGACAGCGTCCAGGCACGACGCTCAAGGAATCAACGTCACTCGTGGTGCGGGCGCCGCCGTAGAGTTGTGTCACGACAGAGCCGCCACAGCAGCCACGGCTCTGGGGGCTTTTCAACGGGCGGCATAGGGTAGCTGTTCGGCTGTCAGGCCGGTCAGCAGACTCCAATGGCCAGCGGCTTTAGAACGGTTTGACCTGAGCCAAGTGCGCTCAGGCTCCGGCATCGAATCGCGGCACAGCGTTCCTTCATGGGCGAGACGGGATTCTTCAAGTTCGCGTTCCCATCGGGACAAGACCGGAACGGCACCTCGGAGTTCCGGCAAAGCGCGGGCTGTTTGCTCTGCCAGATGCACGAGGTACCCCAGCCGGTTCTGCGCGTTATGCAGTTTGGCGCGGTCCCGGAGCCACTTCCAGTTCAAATCGGTATACCTGCTCAGGACCCAGGGCAGAGCTTCAACCAGGCGCGTGTCCAGGTCCCGCTTCACGACTGCGCTGAGAACGACTTCGGCGGGATTGCTCACTGCATTGGAACGAACATGCTCGAAGCCGGGGTAGTCGAGAGAGGCAAGCTTTCGCTGAAGTTCATCGGGTGGAACCTCCCGAACGTCGAGCGGCTCTGGCAGGGGAAGAGCAGTGGGCGGGAGTCCATAAAGCTTCGCGGCCTTGCGAGCGAGTTTAGCACCGGCCACCCTCAATCCCGTTTCAAGTTGCGACAGATACGGCTGTGACACGTTCAGCGAGCGCGCGGCCGCAACCTGGGTGACGCCCGCTTTCTCGCGTCCGGTTCTCCACTGCTCGGCAGTCATACCTGAACACAATATAGCATTGATAGCTATAAGACTGTGTTGGCTAGAACGAGAAGCCGATGGCGACCCGCAGCATGGAGCGAGGCTCGGGCACCGGAGTGCCCGCGGGGAACAGCGCCACTGCATTCAGAAAAGTGGCGGCGTTGGGAAAGAAGGTGCGGTCGAACGGCTGCTTCACGCCGGTGCCGCCTTCGTACCTCAATGGATTGTAGGCCCAGTAGAGCCTTACGGGCGTGTGGGTTTTTGGCAGGCGGGCTTGAAGCTCCACGCCGCTCGACATGCGGATCTTCTGGGAGCCGGGTTGTATCGGCAGAGTATTCGTGAAACCGGCGTCCGGAAACATCCAATCCAGGTTGGCCAAAACCTGGGGGCGAACCTGAAGTTGGCTGGGAAACGACACACGGTCCACGCCGGCATCCACAAACAGGGCCAGGGTCAGGAACCGTACCAGTGGAATGCGGTATTCAGCGCTGGCCACCACCTTGGTATCGCCGCCCACGCTCACCGGCCGGTAAACAGGGATGGTCATCGTGGAGGGGACATACGTCACCACGCCATTGCTGTCAAAGCTTTTTTGCATCCGCTGGCTCCCGTCGGCATTGAACACCGGGACATCGGCGGCACCTGGAAACGAGACGATGGGGCTCACCGCCCAGCTTGAGAATCCGCGGATCTCGTCTTCGCCGCCGGTGTAATCGCGGTCGAAGGGCGGCGCGGCCTTTCCGCCGTAGCCCGTGAGCATGCTCGCGTGCAGGCGAAGCCCGATGGCCTGGTTCCACAGACCCGGGTGGAACCATTTGACCTCGACCGAGGGCCTGACCGTATTGACGTCGCCCCCCAGGCCGGCGATGGCAACGGAGGTCGAGACCTTCATGCCGTGCGTCGGATTCGCTGCTGCCGTAACCGTGCTGTGAACGTACGACAGAGTCACGCTGCTGGTCCGGATATCGCTCAGCGGGTTCGTTCCCCTGTTGAAGAATCCGCCGGTCGCAGATGTCAGCGGCGTGACGCCGGTCACGTCGTAGCTGTAAGCGACCCTGACCTTGGAGAACTTGCGCAAGGCAAACTGCAGGGATGCCGTGGCGCCGTAACTACGCGAGAAGTACTTTAGCAGGTTATCCGCGCCGAAGGAGTCAAATTCCTGGATATCTCGTGAGAAGGCGAGAATCGACGCGTCGCGGGACTGATCGTACTGGAACCTCTGACCGTACACGGTAAAGCCGGCCTCGAGGCGCCGGGCGCGGAACAAGGGCTTGGTCAGGCCCAGTTGCACCCGCCTCAGTCTCACGCCATAGAGCGCGTCCGCTTCGATGGTCTCGCCCATGCCCAGCCGGTCGCGCGTTGCAACGGCGAGCTTCGCAAAACTGCCCGCATCGTCCGAAAACCCGCCCGTAACACCCAGGCAATTGTCTCCGATGTCCTGGAGGTGGAACTCCATCCCGGCCACGCTGCCGTCGTCCGGGATGCACGATCCCTCTTTGGACTGGGCGAAAGCCGGGGCCGCCACCAGCGCGAAAGCGACGAAAATGCCGCGGTGTCCGAACATAAAAGATATTGGGGCTATTATAGACTGGTTTCGAGAAAAGGCGTCCGCTTGCTTACGCGCGCGGTTCGGAATCTGAGGCGTCGCCAGGAGTGGCGACGCGGCACGCAAGAGTGCGTGCGCCACAATGGAATCAATGGGTTAGTAGCCGAGTGCGAAAACTAAGTGGCATTGCGCAAGAGTGCGTGCGCCACAATGGAATCGGGGCTATTGCGCCTTCTTGCGGGGCTTGGCCTTTCGTTTGGCCGGCGCCATGTCGATGCCGAAGATCGCCGCGAGGTCCTCGCCGACCAGAAGCTTGCCGGAGGCCGGTCCTTGTTTCGTCAGCGGCGCGGCCGTGCTGGCGCTGGCGATCAACTCCATCTCGTCCACCGCGCGCAGGCGGAAGAGAAGTTCCGGTTGGTGATCGAAGCGCGCGCCGATGCCGTAGAGCACCGCCGCGACGTGCTTGCACATGTCCGCCCAGTCCGGGCAACTGCATTTGAGCTTGATCTCGGCCGGCGAAGGAAACAGGCCCTGGCTCTGGCGGCAGATACGCTCCATAACCGCCTGCGACAGGCGCCCTTGCAGTAGCTCGACGAGAGAATCGATCCCGCCCGCGCAGTCTTTGCAGATGGCCTTCCACTTCGTCTTTTCGACCGGCGCCACTTTCAGGGTGACTCTGTATAACTCCGAACCGCTGACATAGGCCTCGATCGCACCCGGTGTAATCTCCAGATGCACCACCGACCCGTTGCGCACATAGCTTCGCCCTCGTGGCAGCCGGTTCTCGTAATCGCTGTACCGCTCCAGGTTCTCGCACCAGGCCTTGCCCCAGAAGGTCCGGGCGATGATGCGGCCCTCGATACTCACGGGGGCGACGACATGCCCTTGCTTCCTGCGTTTCTCCATCTCGCGCAGCGCCCGGCGCCGCCTTTCGGCAACCGGAACGTAGGGCTTCCATCCCCATCCGTCGTAATCCACCGATCAGGCCTCCTTCAGCGCTTTATTCATATCGAGCGCGACGAGTTTGAGCAGCTCATCGTCCTTCAATTCCGTCAATAATAGCTCAGCGCCGCCCTCCAGCAGTTCCTGCGAGAGCCGGCGCTTGGACTCGATGAGATCGTCGATCTTCTCTTCCACGGTGCCGCGGCAGACGAACTTGTGAACGAGCACGTTTTTGGTCTGGCCGATGCGGAAGGCGCGGTCGGTGGCCTGGTTCTCCACCGCCGGATTCCACCAACGGTCGAAGTGCACTACGTGCGAGGCGGCGGTCAGATTCAGGCCGGAACCCCCGGCCTTAAGCGATAACACGAAGAACCCCACGGCTTCGTCTTCCTGGAATCGCCGCACCAGTTCCTGGCGCTTCTTGACTTCGGTTTCGCCGTGCAGCACCAGGCCGGGCCGTCCGAAGACCGCGGCGAGAAAAGCGGCCAGCGGCGCGGTGACCTCGCGGAACTGGGTGAAGACCAGCATCTTCTCCTGTTTGGCGGCAATCACCTCGGCGATGTCGCGCAGGCGGCCCCATTTTCCGCTGTCGGCCTCGCTCCACGCGCCGTCTCCCAGCCATTGCGAGGGATGGTTGCAGATCTGTTTGAAGCGCATCAGGAAGGCCAGCACCAGTCCCTTGCGCCGGATCCCGGTGGCATCGTCGAGCTGTTCCGCCAGTTCCTTCACCGCCTGCTCATAGAGTGCGGCCTGGCGGCGGCTGAGGGGGCAGAAGGCCTTCACTTCGGTCTTGTCGGGCAGGTCCGCGATGACGGTCTTGTCGGTCTTCAGGCGCCGCAGGATATACGGGCGCACCAGCTCGCGGAGAGGGCCGTAGGAGCCGTGCGGCTGGTCGCTCAGGCGCTTGGCGAACTTCGCGAACTGTTTGGAGGTTCCCAACAGTCCGGGATTGACGAAGTCGAAAATCGACCACAGGTCGCCCAGGCGGTTCTCGACCGGAGTCCCGGTCAGCGCCAGCCTGGCACTGGCCTTGAGTTGCTTCGCCGCGCGGGTCTGCCTGGCGTCGGGGTTCTTGATGGCCTGCGCTTCGTCGAGCACAGCGAGCCGCCAGGGAACCTCGGCGAGCCAAGGCACGCGAAGCAGGGAGCCGTAGCTGGTGATCACCAGGTCCGTGTTCCGAAGGCGCGAGCGGTCCAGCGTCTTCAGCTCGGCGGCGGGCAGCGCGGAGGGATGGGCGATGAGCGATTTCAACCCCGGAGCGAAGCGTTCGATTTCGGCGGCCCAGTTGGCGAGCAGAGACGCGGGCGCCACCAGCAGGCTCGGCTGTGGCTTGGCGGCGTGCTGGCGCTTGAGCACCAGCAGCAGCGAAAGCACCTGAATGGTCTTGCCGAGTCCCATATCGTCGGCGAGGCAAGCCCCCAGGCCGAGGGTGGTGAGCAGGTAGAGCCAGCGCACGCCGACTTGCTGGTAGGGCCGCAGCACGCCTCTGAACGTATCGCCGGGGTCGACTTGAGCCAACCCCTGCGGGCTGCGCAGTCCTTTCAAGGTCTGGGCGAGCCAGGGGCCGGCCACCACTTGCGCCCAGTCGATGCCGGTCTCGGCGGCCGCATCCCCGGAGGCGACGTCGGCGCCGGCCAGAAGGCGCATGGCCTCGCCGAAAGCCAGGCCGGTGTCCTGAGCGGTGCGCTCCACCTGGCGGAAGCGCTCGATCATGCCTTGTAGGTGCGCGCGGTCGATCTCGATCCACCGCCCTCGCACCAGGGCGAGCCCGTCGGTCCGGGCCAGCAGTTCCTCGATCTCGGCGGAGGTGAGCGGTTCGCCGTCGAGCGTCACTTCCATCTGGAAATCGAGCAGCGCGTTCTGGCCCAGTCCGGATGGCGACTTGGTTCCCACGGTGCCGGTGACACGCGGCCGCGGCGGACGATTGCCGCGCCAGGCCGCCGGCATGCGAACCACCACGCCCGCCGTTTCCAGGTTGGGCGTGTCTCTCAGGAGTTGCAGGGCCTCTCGCGGCGTCCATCTTAGGGGATGAAAAATCTCGCCGGCGTCCACCATGGCCTTCAGCCACGGGCACGTCTCCGAGGCCCGCTGCACCGGCACGAGCAGCGACAGGAGGCGCTGTTTGTTCGCCGCGCCCGCGTATTCGCTGAGCGCCTGCCCGAGCGGCAGATGTTGCGCTTTGGCCTGTGAGGAAAGCCGCGTGGTGTAAGTGGCGAGAAAAGCGAAGGGGGCGTCGGGGTCCTTGCGGTTCTCCGCGATGTTGAAGTGCACGCGGCCCACCAGGTTCCAGGCCGGATTCCGGCTTTTGAGAAACTCCTGCACGCCGCTCTTCGATTCGGCGAGTTCCAGGGTGAAGGCGGCGTCGAGTTCCTGCCACAGCGCCTCGAGCACGGCGGTGTTCAGGTACTCCGCTCCGGCCATGGGCGGCGCGGCGAGCGCGATCCGTTCGAGCTCTTCGGGTGGAGGGGCGGCAACATGCGCTCCCTGCTGGGTGCAGACGGCGGTCACGTAGCGGGCGCCGAACTCGCGCCAGAACCCATAGACGGGTGGCAGCGGGGTGCCGGCCTCGTCGGCGCCGAGCAGCAGAATGCCGTGGCCCGAACCGCGCTCGAAGGCGGGCAGGGCACGCTCGCGGAGGCGAGTCTCCAGGGGCGGCGCGGCGGCGTCGGGGACCAGGAGAAGGTGGCCGTGCGGGGTGAGGCTGAGGCTGAGGGCGGCGGCGTCCATACGGGGAACCCCTCAGCTTAGCAGGCGGGCGGGGCGACCACAGCGCGGCGACCGCGCCGCTCATGTTATAAAGAGTGGTGGCGGGCCACCCTAGCTCAGTTGGTAGAGCGGCTGATTCGTAATCAGCAGGTCTCCGGTTCAATTCCGGAGGGTGGCTCCATAACTCCATACAAACAAAGCCATTTACAGGACTCCGCAGTTTTTGGCGAGCATTTCAGTCAGTCACGCAGTCAGTCACCAGACTCTTTGGACGAGGATCAAGTGTCACCTCGTGTGGGCTACCTCGACGGGAGAATTGCAGACCCCGGCCAGCACATTCTGCTCGCGTTGGCCGGATGTGGATCTCTGAACTGGCGGCGCTGGCGGTGCGGGCTGCACGTCGGCCTTCTGTAAGGGCTCTGGCTTCTTGCGCGTGGCCTCGAACAGCGACTCCAAGCCCGTCACCGCCGTCTTCGTGACTTCCATCGGCACGTGTGTGTAGCGCTTGGTTGTCGATAGCTGCGAATGGCCGAGAACCTTTTGAATGATGAACGGGTCGGCTCCCTGCACGTGGAGCAGTGTGCCGCAGGAATGGCGCGTGTCGTGGAACCGGATGCGTGGGGCTCCCGCCCTGTCACACACGAGATGGAATGCCTCGCTGACGTTCCGCTCGTGTAGCGGTCGGCCAAGCACGCTCACGAACAGGTAGCCTGAGTCGTTCCACTTCTCTTTGGCCGCTGCCTCGTCGCCCCGTCGGCGCGCGAGGTGACGGATGAGTGCGCGGTAGATCGTCTCGGTGATCGGCAGGTCACGGGTGGACCCGCGCTTCGGCTCGCGTTCAGTCCACCTGCCCTCCTCCTTCTCGCCCGGTAGCTTCACCCACGCGAGCGACCTGCGGACGTGGAGGACCCGGTTCTCCAGGTCGATGTCTCCCGGCTTGAGGCCGATCACTTCGCCCTTTCGGAGACCGAGCGAGAGGGCGATCATGAAGAGCGCCCCCAGCCGGTCATCCTCGGAGGCGTCCAAGAAGCGCCTGCCCTCGTCGGCGGTGAAGGTGGCGGTTTCCAGCGAAACGCACTTGATCGGGTCGGTCCCGAGGACAGGGTTGCTGGGCATGCGCCTCAGTCTCACTGCCTTGTTGAACGCGCTACGCAGCACAGCGCGCAATAAGTCGGCGGTGCGGGCGTGGCCACCCTCCACGATGTGGTTAAGGGCGCGCTGTACGTCCTCCGCTGCCAGCCGGGCGAGCGGCATGGTGCCGATCCTGGTCGGCAGGTGGCCGTCCAGCACCTCATAGTAGCTGCGGAACGTGCGTGGGGCGCGGTTCGGCTTGACGAACTCTTCCAGCCATACGTCCAGCCACTCCCGCACGGTGGCCCTCCCGGACACCACCAGCCGATGGGCGTCCTGGTCGCCCTTCATCTCTGTGAGCTTCCGCCGCGCGCCCTCTTGAGTAGACGTGACCTTGGTCTTGGTCTTCCGTGTGCCGTCTGCCCCGATGAAGGTCACCTGGGCGACCCACCTGCCGTCCTGTTTGCGGTGGAAAATTGAACCTTCACCGTCGGCGCGTGCTTTTGGCTTCTTTTCCTTGCGGTCTTCCATCTCGGTCCTCCCTATCCGCGCGGCGTTGCGCGGCCATCGAGTGCACCACAGACCAGTCAATGAACGTTAGGCGACTGGCGTTAATCCAGGCGACGACCCGTTCTCGGCTTAAGGGTTCGACAAACCGAGCACCCTTGCCTACTTTGCGCTGGGCCTCCCGTTGCCACGCCGCAACCTGTTCGTCAGTCAGCATCCACACAGAGGTGCCAGAGCGGGCGACGTCTCTCTTCATCGCGGATACGACCGCTCGAAGTGCCCTCAGCAGCCCCGCGTATTCCCGCCGTGGCACACGAAATCCAAAGTCCTGGCTGCCGGGAAAGGGCTGATTGAGCAGCACTATCTCGAAGAGCGCAAGCCTCTGCCGGTCGAGTTCGCTCAGGTAAAACGCTCTCCACTTGTCATCCGTGTCCTCGAATGCGGCGACCAGGTCGCTCCATCCGCTCTTGCGCGCGAGTGCCGCAAGCCTCGCACGATGGGTCCGGCTTGGCGCACACACCCCCCTCTCCCACCGGCTCACATACCCGGCATCGGCTCCCTCCCCGAACAGCAACTCGGTGAACTTCTCCTGGCTCAGCTTCAGCCGCTCCTTGCGCAGGATCTGGACTGCGGTTGCGAGCACACTTGCCCTGAGCATTTTCTCTGTTTTAGATAGAGCCATGGATCTTATGATAGCGCCTGTTTACCGTGCCTGCAACGAATAACTCTTGCTAGGCATATTCCTTCTCGCTAGTGCTCTTCTGCTGGAGAGAATAAAAGAGCCATACTACGTACCATGGGCACTATGCAGAAACGCAAGAAGACCAACGCCGCCCCGGCGTCTCCCGATCTTCTGAACACGCGCCTGTTTTTGCGGGTCCGCGAATATTCGGACTTAACGGGAACCCCGTTGGCGTCCGTTTACTCCCTGATCGCCGCCAACAAGATCCCTGGCGTCGTCCGCATTGGCAACTCGATCCGAATTCCGGTGACCGCGCTCCGGGAGCTGGTGGCGTAACCGTGTCTAACATCAAGCCGCCTCACCCGCCGAGCGCAGGGCTCAGTAGCCGCAGCCGGGTGGCTGGCGCAGAGAGGGGACGCCAATGACCGATGCAGGCGTGGAGAGCCTGCCAACGCTCAGCGGGGTGTCGTGCATCTTCATTCCGGATGAGATCGTCCAGCGGCGTGACTTGCGCGCGGACGACAAGATCCTGTACGGGTTCATCGCCAGCCGACGCTATTCCGTTGCTGACCTGGCCGCGATCATGAGCCGCACGCCCAGAACGATCCGGCGGAGGATGGACAAACTCCGTCGAGCTGGTCTGCTGGTTCTGCTGGGGGGCGATGTGTGAAAGCAGGGCAGGTATTCAACCCATACAGGATGTTCCGCTTCCTCCCGGTTCCTGAGCCGCTGGCCCGGATCAACGTTGCGGTTCTCGGTCAGGGCGCCAAGCTCTGCTATGGGCGGCTCGCTCGCTACGCCGGGGAAGACGGCAAGTGCTACCCGTCCTTGAAGACGCTGGCAGCCGAATTGGGCGCCAGCCGGGCACAGGCCAAGCGCTACCTGCGCGAACTGCGGGAATATGGGCTCATTCGCATCCAAGGACGCCGATCACAGCCCGGAGACTCGGATACCAATGAGATCTTCTTCCTGTGGCATCCGGTTCTCGAACCCTCGCCATCCGGCGAGGTGGCGGGTGGTGCAGATACGCACCCACCGGGTGGGGTCACATCTGCACCCCCGGTAGAGTCGGATGTGCGCCCCAAAGATAGTCCGGTAAACAAGTCATCTTCTGGAAGAGAAGACTTAGACATAGACTGCTCAAAACGCAAAAGCGGCGTTTCGAGCGCCTCTTTGCCCCCCTCGAAACCGAAACGATACCCGGCACTCCAAGCGCGGCTCACAAGGTACATGCGGGGGCATGTGCGAGTCACCGACAGGGCCTGCCTGGAGATTATGGTCGCAGTACCCAGGTGGACCGAAGGGAACGTGCTTTGGGTCCTGGATTATCTGGAAAACTCCCGGGGTCTGAAGTACGGCACCGAGAACGGTCCTCGCACCATGGCCTGGTTCCCTGTCGCGATGAAGGACTTCTCGGAACGCCAGCGGCGGCTTGACGATGCTGTACATCCCGATCCTGAGGAGATCTGGGACAAGGAAACGGGGGACCGCCTGTGACCAGATCCTTTACCGCCTCCAGGCATCAAGGGTAAAATGGCGGCTTTCGAACTTCGGATTGAAGAAGGGATCGCGGCGCTCTCTCCTGCTCCCGCGAGAAGAACCGACGTTGCACCCCATGAACGGCGAGCCGGGCTGGGCTGGCTCCGCAATGGAAATACTCCCGGCGACTTCCGGCGAGCGCGGCGGTGTCTGGCGACGAACCGGGCGGGCAAACCCTGCCTGGCACCGGCCCTGAAGGGCAAAAAAAGGTGCCGCCTTCATGGCGGCTGGGCCACGGGGCCTCGAACCCCCGAAGGCCTCGCCCGATCCCGTGCTGCCCGTCTTCAGGAAGGCCACCGTAGCCGCGACGTTGCCCAAACTCGGCTCGAAGTGCGGGCCTACGTTCAGGCGGTCCGCGCCCGGCTTGCAGACGCCGAGGCTCGCCTCCGGTCGATGCCGCCGGTGACGGACAGCGCCTCGCTGCGCGCAAGGTATGAGGCCGACTGGGCGGTCGCCCAGGAATTGAGCGACCTGTATGAGGAGGTCAGTGGGCTCCTACGGTCGAAAATGTCGGCGCCGAGCGACGGCAGTCTGGTTTCCTTAATGCGCGATGCTCAGTGGTGGCGCTTATGCCCGATTTTTAACGACCTGGGGATCGCCATGGTCCTCGGACCAGGCCGCGCCCGGTTCCTGCCGCTGCTGGAAGGGGTTAGCGGTTCCCGTCGCGCTACCCGATGATGCAGCGACCCAACCGTACCGGTACTCCCTCGAACACATACCTCGTGGTTTCTGCTTGAAGGCTCTCGCCAAGGGAGGTATGCTGCCACCAGCCTGCGAGGCGGGCGTCAGCGTTGTCGGCGCGCCTCAGGGCGAGGAGCAGCAGTGAAACAGGTTGTGATTGTCGTACTTTTGATCGTCGGCGTTATACCAGCGCTCGCCAAGCCCAGGACAAAAACCTACTCGGCCAATTGTGATCGGGTCTGGGCCGCCGTGAAGCGCGCCACCGCTCCGCCACATTACAACTTCGCCCAACTCGACGACGCACAAAAGAAGGGGCTGGTCTCAACTGGGGATTTCTGGACAGGCAAACGCTTTCTGGATATCGCACTCTCCGGCGACGGGGACACATGCAAGCTCGCCGTCGGTGGTAACTTCTCCGGCTTAGCCCATGACGATAAGGGCGACCTGTTCCTACGCATCGAAGGGTTCCTCAACCCCACCGGCACGGTCCGGGTAGCGACCGACCCACCCGGAGCGCAGATCTTCATCGACAACCGGCTGCGGTCCGACAAGACACCAGCTACTTTCTCGCTTCCGACAGGCAAGTATGTTCTGGCGGTCGTCAAGGATGGGCGGCGGGTGGTGCGGGACGTTGAAGTCGAGGACGGCGTGCTGGCGAACTTTGAGCTGGATCTCGCTCCGTAAGTGGACACGGGACCGCCCCCGTGGCGCTGGCCAGTCGGCGCATTTGCAATCCAACTGAAGGAGAGAAGGCATATGAAACTCGCCCTGTTTACATCGTCATTGGTGCTGCTAACGATATCCTCCGCAACGGCCCAGAACAGCGATAACAACGATAACTATCCGGACCGAAAAGCCTTAGTCGTGAACTTGTGTCCTCATGTAGCTCTGACCTTCTTTTCGTTTAAGAACGACTCAGGGCGACACAGCATGAAGTTACACTACCGGAACGTCAGCCAACAAGCCCTCATCGCCCTTGAGATAGTCGTCCTGAAGTACGACGCCTTCAACCGGCGCCTCATTGGTAACGATATGACTGTTACCGGCACAAATAGCGCCAATTGGGCGCCGCTTCCTCCAGGCGAGGGCGGCCGCAAAGAACTTATCGGCAATGGCCGTGAAGAGGTCTTTACGGCCATAGCTTATGTGCGCGCCGCCCGCCTGGCCGATGGAACGGTCTGGAGGGTGAATGATCTCCAACTGCTTGCCGGACTCCGTAAGGTTGCTCCGGAATTCACCGAGTTTGGCGGGGTAGGGCCGGACCCAAAAACGAACGTGCAGTAAGCCCAGCCGCTCCGGGCATGGCCGCTACAGCCCCAGCTTCCCGCCGCTGTTTTCCCGGAACAGGCTGCCGTCCCGGATGTAGCGCCGAACCATCTGGACCGACCTATGCCCGGTCTGTTTCATGATGCTCCGCTCCGACGCTCCCGCCATGGCCGCAGCAGTGGCGTGCCCAGCCCGAAGGGAGTGCCCGGCATACTTCGTCGCATCCAGTCCGGCCCGTTCTGCGAGCTTCTTCACGATGCGAGCTACGTCGATGCCGGACAACCGGCCCAGCCCTACGTATCCATGTCGGTTGATGGACCGGAACAGCGGCCCGGTTGCTGTGCCCGCCTGTTCCAGCCAGGTTTGTAGGACGCGAACCGGGCAAGTTTCGGGGTTCGCTCCGTATGGGATGCCAACCCTGCGGCCCACCCCTTCTTGATCGGTCTTAGACCTTCGTAACGTCACCGTCAGGCCATCCTTGCTGAATGCGCAGTCCTCAGCGTTCAGCCCTACCAGTTCCGACCGGCGGAATGCGCCCGCGAACCCGAGCAAGATGAGCGCCCGGTCGCGAATGCCGATAGCACCGGCATCCGTCGCCTCCAGCATTGCCCGGACGTCGTCCGTCAGTGCGGCGGCCTTCTGCACCGGCGCGGTCCCCTTGGTGCGGCGGATGCCCTTCATGGTGTTCCGCACAAGCGCGGTGTGCGTGGGCGACTCCAGCCCCATGGCTTTGTGCGCTTCAGCGATGGCGTTCAACTTCCGCTGAATGCTGCCCGGCTTGAGGTGGCTGGCACATTCGGCGATATAGCTCGCTACTGTCTCCGGTGCCGCTGGCAAGGGACACACGTTCTGCCCCTCGCACCACGAATAAAACGCGCGCCAGTCGCTCTGGTAGCCCCGCAGCGTGCTCTCTGCCTTCGAGGCCCGGATGTATTCCCGGACCCTTTCCGAGGCCACCACGGGGAGCGGAACCGCGTCCGCCCCCGTGTTCTGAACTGGCCCAACGATCTCGGTGCCCGGCGTCATGCGGCCACCTCATCATCGGCGTTGGCCGTTTCGTCGGTCCGGCCCGGCTTGAAGTGCTGCCGCTGTGCGCTGAGGAGTTCAAGCTCGCGCCAGAACGCCAGGTCAGCCCGGAGTTGGTCTTCAGCCATCGCGCTCAACTCCGCGTATCGCCCCGCCCTCGTGCGCCAGTGCGTCGTGTTCGCGTTCCGCCTTCCACGGTTCTCGGGAAGGAACCATTCCGCCTCTTGCGCCCGGACGGCGCATGTCTCAGCCTTCAGCGGGGGCACGATGCCACGCTTGGCGTGTGCGGTGGACTTGCGCTTCGCCTGGGCAGTTCCAGAGGCGGTTATCAAAATGTGCGGATCGCTGCCCACAAGGGAAAGCGAAACCGTGTAGTCCAAGCCGTCCGCCGAGAGTGACCGGCAGGTTTCGGCGAACACGTGCCAACGTCGCGCCGTGCGCTTTTCGGACTCCCAGACGCGCGCAACGCCGTTGGCGAGCAACGGAAGCATGGAAATTCGGTATCGGCCCGTCATGCTGCCACCTCCGTGGACCGCTCGGACTCCCCCACGATGTAGTCAGTTGCCTGCTGCGCCTTGCTGGCAGCCGCGAAGATCGCGCGCGCATCGGACTTCATCACCTTGAGCCACGAGGCGAGGTACTGGGCATGGTCTGGCCGTGGCTCGGCGCTGAGCCCCAGGTGCGCCATGGTGAAGGCGGAGGATAGTTCAGCAACCAGTTCCTCCATAGCGTATGCGTTGTCGCCGAAGCGCTTCCCGAGTTCTCGGTTACAGCGGTCTGTTTTGGACGTCCAGTGCCCCGTCTCATGCGCGCGGGTGCTGTAGTAGTCCAGCGGGCTATGGAACGCGCCGAAGGGCGGCAGCGTGATCGCGTCGTCCGATGGGGAATAGAAGGCGCGGTTACCCTGATGACTTACACGCGCGTTGATGGCGCCGAAGAACGCCTCCGCGCGTTCGATACGCTGCTCTACCGGCGCTTCCGCGTCAGCTTTCGGAGCGTAACCATCCACCTGGCCAACGTTAAAGACGCTGTAGCCGCGCGTGAACAGAAGTCGTGAACTGCTGGTGAGACGCTCCTCGCTCTCATCCTGAGTTTCGGCGGAACTGTTCGCGAACTTCCAGAAGACCACCGTTGTAGCCCTCTCACCGTTCCGGACCTGGGCGCCGTGGTCCCGCCATTGGTTGTAGGTGCCCCACTCTCCACGCTCGTAGCCCTTGTTTTGGGCCGCAGCCCACAGGCAAAGGGTATTGATGCCCCGATACGGCTTCGTGCTGGTTACGTTGACAGGGGAGAAGGCAAACTTCCCCGTGGTGTGCCAGGGCATCCGCCAGTTACTTACGCCCTGCTCAATTGCGCTAACAATTGCGTCCGTCACCTTGCGGTAAACGTCCGGTTTCTCGGTTGCGGTATTCTCGGCTCTAGACATCGTGTTGGTCCTTTCAACTCGGTGTTCAGGGGCCGCACCAGATTGGCGTCTGATGCGGTCCCGGTTTGTTTCTGGTGTTCGGTTCCTTTTACTAACCGAACATCAGGATCAGGTTGATAAATTGCGACCGCCCGGAGGGTAGAACTGCGGGTGATCGTTGGGTTTCCGACAGCGGCTTAGTCCGGTTAGTCGCGCTTTGTCCGCGCTCTGGCCCAGTCGATGACGCGGCCCAGGACTTCAGTAACTGCTCGCTCCAGGGCCGCCGCCAGAGCGACGGCGATCACCGCAATGACCGCGCTCTCGCCATCGTTCCTGCTCGTTCGTCCATTCATTCTTCCTCCGCTTCGTGTTGTGGAATTCGCGCCGGAAAGGGCGCGCAGGAAGCACGTATGCGCTCCCTACATGTAGCGGCCCTCGGTTTTGGAGAGCGCTCCAAGAATGCGAAAACAATTCGGAAAATGCTTTTGAGAAATGGACCACTGCTGATGGCTTGCGGGGATGCCCCCCGTCTGGAGTAGTGATATCATCTCTTTCGGACTTCAAAGGTCGGAAGGCTGCTAAACAATGTCTACGCGGGCCCTTCAGTCTCGCATCCAATGCGATCACCAGACGCTTGAGCACTTGTGGAGAACTCATCTGGTGTTCAACCGCCGTCTGCCGGACCTGATCTCCCTACTCTTCCGGATGCGGCGAGGAGAATGCGGCGAGACCGAGCAGGCGAGCCGCCTCTACAGCCAGGTCGCGAGCTTCATCCTGGCACGCGGTTCCAAGGACGCGCCGTATCTTCTGAACTCAGTTTCTGTGCGCGGATGGAAGCCGCACACCGCCAAGAAGATGAAGGCGAGGGCCTTGGGGCCCGATGGCCAGCAGATCGAGTTGGCTGGGGAGGACTGGGCCGATCCAGCCGCCGCGCTCTCGGCGGAAGGCCGGTTGCTGTACGACAAAACTGAACTGCTCGGCGATGTACCTGACACGCTTCGGCAGATGGCGGCGCGAGAATGCGTCGCAATTATCAGCGGGCACGAGGAGTTGGTGCGAGCCTGGGAGAAGGCTCACGAAGAGTGGCTAGCGAGCAAGGCTAAGTGGGAGTCCGATCCGGAGAACCAGTTCTACCTCGGGTTGCGTGCGCGTTTTGATGAGTTCGAGCAGTCGGTCGGAGGTAAGGTGGGCAAGCGCCGGGGCCGCTGGCAGAGGTATCTCGACTGGCTGCGTGCCAACCCTGATCTTGCCGCTTGGCGCGGTGGGCCTGCAGCCGTGGTCGAGCTATCGGCGGGGGCGAAGGAGCGTATCCGCAAGGCAAAGCCTCGCAAGGTGCGATCCGTCGAAGCGGAAGAGTTCTGGAAGGTCAATTCCGAATTGGCCGCCCTAGATCGTCTGCACGGATACTACGAGCGCGAGTTCGTTCGTCGCCGCAAGACGAAGAAGCATCCGGATGGCTTCGACCATCGACCTACATTCACGCTGCCCCATCCCGTGCGGCACCCCCGCTGGTTCGTCTTCAATGCCCCACAGACGTCGCCGCAGGGCTACCGGAAACTCTGCCTGCCGTCGAGTGGCGGTCATACAGGAACCGTTGAGTTGCTGCTGTTGACCGGCGAGAAGGCTGACAACAAGTACCCCAGCGGCTGGGAAACCGTCCGCTTCGCCGCCGACCCCCGACTCTCAGACTTCAAGGCGATCACGAAGAGACGGCAGGTCCTAAAGGGCAAGACCAAAGGGCAAGAGACGGACACCAAGGCGTTCACTTTTCTGGACCGGCAGATCAACCTGGAGCGACCGGCCCAGATCAGCGGCGTCAAACTCATCTTCAAGGGGGTGCGGCAGAACCACGATGGCTCGCTGCTTTCGGCCCACCCCTACCTCGTTTTCACCTGCAATGTCGCCGATGTGCCTCTCACGGATGGAGCTAAGAAGATCAAGTGGGAAGACACCGGAGAGCGACGAAAGCGGGTCGTCGTGCCTGCCGGTCTGATCGCCTGCGCCGTCGATCTCGGCATCCGGCATGTGGGTTTCGCCACTGTAGCTACTCAGGATGCGGAGAGCGGGGGCCTGCATGTGCTCCGTTCCCGTAACATCTGGATCGGGCAGGAGGAGGAAAAGGGCCGCAACCCTGGCAGATGGTCACCAGGTCCTGACTTGGCACATCTGTCCGCCCACAAGCGGTCCCTGCGCCATCTGCGTGGCCTTCGGGGGAAGCCGGTGAAGGGCGAGAACTCGCACATCGAGTTGCAGGACCATATCACGAACATGGCCTCCGACCGCTTCAAGAAGGCCGCAAGGGAGATCGTCAACTTCGCCCTCAATGCCGACAGCAAAGTGGACCCGCGTACCGGCGAGCCTTATCCACGGGCCGATGTCCTGGTCCTGGAGAACCTCGCCAACCTTCTCCCTGACTCCGAACGCGAGCGCGGCATCAACAGGGCGCTTATCGAGTTCAACCGTGGCCACCTGGCAGACCGAATAGTGGAGGTCGCGAAAGACTGCGGCCTGAAGGTCATGATGGTCAGTCCCGTTGGAACATCGCAGGTGTGCTGCCGCTGCGGAGCTTTAGGACGCCGGTACTCGCTTCGCCGCCACCAGGACGGGGGATATACGGACATCCACTTCGGGTTTGTCGAGCCTCTATTCGCCTGTCCGTCCTGCGGCTATCGTGCCAATTCCGACCACAACGCCAGCGTCAACCTGCACCGGCGCTTTCGGCTGGGTGAGGCTGCGATAGCCAAGTTCAAAGAGTGGCAGAAGGGGACGAAGCCGGAGCGGGATGAGGTGCTGCGGCGAATTGAACAGTCGCTAGTCGGACCACTTCGGGAGATGCACAGGCTCGCGGTGGCTGACACGCCTTTCTGACCCCATTGCGTTAGCAGCCGGTTAGCCCTATAGTGAGAGACCGTGGAGCAAGGGTGGGTTCGCAGCCATCCCGTCGGCCACCTATAGGGAGACCGGCTGCCACGCAGGCGTCGCGTGTGAGTGTCAAGACGTGCTGGCTCTAAGGCTTTCGGGCCGATGGAGACTTGACAAGGGTGGGCTCTCCTGCCTGCGGCGGTGCGGACGCGCGACGGTCGATCACACATCCGAATGTTCACAGCCCGCGCGAGCGGTCCGGCGGTGACGAAAAGCCGGGGGGCGCTCGCGACGATCTTTCTCAAGTGAACAGAGCTGCTTCCGGCTTTCTGGCCGTCTGCCAGAAGGTGACTATACCGTCCGGCTTCAGACCCGCTCGCGATCAGAGGTCTAACGGGCTCGGGAAGCTTGACTTGGGAGGTGGGCCGGTGAAGCGGCCATCGGGATCGTGATCGGCTGACACCAATCGAAGTGATGCCGTCACAACCCGAGGCGGTGACGGTGAAGCGGCCATCGGGATCGTGATCGGCTGACACAATGATCTCGGACGTACCCGAGGGATTTACCTCGCCGGTGAAGCGGCCATCGGGATCGTGATCGGCTGACACCGGTACCATCCTGGGGCGGGTGTTGGGTGGTTTCACGGTGAAGCGGCCATCGGGATCGTGATCGGCTGACACTCCTCGTACACCAGCATCACGGCCGCCAGGTCTTCTGGTGAAGCGGCCATCGGGATCGTGATCGGCTGACACCAACTGCAATCTGTCACAGGGAACTACCGAGATGCCAGGGTGAAGCGGCCATCGGGATCGTGATCGGCTGACACGGCGTTTATGAAGACGAGGCCGACTGATTATGCTCCCGGTGAAGCGGCCATCGGGATCGTGATCGGCTGACACAGCGTGGAAACCTCCGCGTACCAGGAGCTGCGACGCTGGTGAAGCGGCCATCGGGATCGTGATCGGCTGACACCAATCGATTGCACCGAAGCCAGAAGCGCAGCGAACTCGGTGAAGCGGCCATCGGGATCGTGATCGGCTGACACGCGGACGTGGTGTTCCCGATCCCGGCCGTGTAAGACAGGTGAAGCGGCCATCGGGATCGTGATCGGCTGACACCCTGCTACAACCTGCAAGGAAGTTTCGGAGCCGGTTGGTGAAGCGGCCATCGGGATCGTGATCGGCTGACACGGCGCCCGCCGCGCGCAGGCGGTGATGATCCTCTCGCGGTGAAGCGGCCATCGGGATCGTGATCGGCTGACACACCTGCTGCTTGATCCGCTGAGGGTGCGCGTTATGCTGGTGAAGCGGCCATCGGGATCGTGATCGGCTGACACTTGATCGGCGGGAGCAAAGGCTCGGTGGGGGTCTCTGGGTGAAGCGGCCATCGGGATCGTGATCGGCTGACACTCAGGCAGCAGGAGGGTCTGCGGTTGGATTTGCGGTGGGGTGAAGCGGCCATCGGGATCGTGATCGGCTGACACGGGATGTCGCGCGATCCAGAGTCACACCATCCTCGGGGTGAAGCGGCCATCGGGATCGTGATCGGCTGACACGACAAGATATTCCGCAGCTTTATCGATTAAAGCCTCGGTGAAGCGGCCATCGGGATCGTGATCGGCTGACACGAAGTACCGCGATCCGAAGACGGGAGAGCGAAAGGCTGGTGAAGCGGCCATCGGGATCGTGATCGGCTGACACGTACCGGCCCGGTTGAGCCCTTCCGACACCTGCCGCGGTGAAGCGGCCATCGGGATCGTGATCGGCTGACACACCACTAGCCTTTGATCGCCGTACTTCAGGCTCGCCCCGGTGAAGCGGCCATCGGGATCGTGATCGGCTGACACACCTACAACACCAGCAACGCCGTCACCGGTATCTTCGGTGAAGCGGCCATCGGGATCGTGATCGGCTGACACATGCTGTCGTCGGTCAGCGGGTACCAGACACCGGCCAGGTGAAGCGGCCATCGGGATCGTGATCGGCTGACACAACGTGC
>Ga0182027_10004504_pt1 | contig 21568 bp, 18 predicted proteins | sample 712E1DmetaG_FD_121300 | JGI IMG/M metagenome (GOLD analysis project Ga0182027, IMG submission 121300) | Permafrost microbial communities from Stordalen Mire, Sweden - 712E1D metaG (Illumina Assembly) | ecosystem: Environmental > Terrestrial > Soil > Wetlands > Permafrost | place: Sweden... | reverse complement strand
TCTTCAATTATAAGCCAGTGTTTTCCCAACAATATTGGTTCGGAAATTGACGAAGGGATAGTATAATATGTTTTTTTCTGGGCACCTCCAATGTCAGCCGAAGTGTTTAAAAGAAAAGTCACAATCAAAAGAAAAAGAAATGAGATATTGACATTTACTTTATGTTTATTTTGTGTTGTCATATCGAGAGAAGTTTTTCCTTAAGTAAATTAAAAGCTTTTGCACGATGACTTATTTTGTTCTTTTCTTCAAATTCCAATTCGGCAATTGTCATGTCGTGTCCATCCGGTATAAAAATAGGATCATAACCAAATCCGTTTGTTCCCCGCTGCTCATTAATTATTTGACCGGGTAATTCACCAACAGCTTCAATTTCATTTTTACCGTCATAAAAAACAGCATAACATATAAACTTTGCCTTATGCTGTTCAGGTAGATTATATAATTCAGCAATCAGTTTCAGATTGTTATCTTCATATGTACATTTTTCTCCTGCATAGCGTGCTGAGAAAACACCGGGTCTGCCTTCTATTTGTTCAACAGCTAACCCCGAATCATCGGCAACGACGGGTACTTTGTAAAGATCGTAAATAGTTTTTGCTTTCAAAAATGCATTCTCATGAAAAGTTGATCCGGTTTCTTCAACTTCAATTTTATTCCCGATATCATAAAGAGAAACGATCTCATAAGGTGTTTTTGCAAAGATTGCTTTTACTTCTTTTGCTTTGCCTTTATTCTGTGTTGCAAAGATGATTTTCATTATCAGCTCCTATACTCTATTTAATTCCTTCTTTAGATATTTTCCCGTCACACTTTGAATATTATCCGCTATTTCTTCCGGTGAACCTGATGCTATTATTTCTCCGCCGTACTCCCCGCCTCCCGGACCGAGATCTACAATATAATCGGCAACTTTTATAACATCCAGATTATGTTCAACAACAATAACGGTATTCCCTTTATTAACAAGCTGATTAAGAACAGTCAGCAGTATACTAACATCTTCAAAATGAAGACCGGTAGTAGGCTCATCCAAAATATAAATAGTTTTGCCCGTTCCTATCTTACTTAATTCGGTAGCTAATTTAACCCGTTGCGCCTCGCCGCCGGAAAGAGTTGTTGCCTGCTGCCCGAGTTTTATATATCCCAGACCGACATCATATAACGCTTTGATTTTTCTATTTAGCGCCGGCATATCCTCAAAGAAATTAAGCGCTTCTTCAATTCTCATTTCAAGAACATCCGAGATTGATCTGGTTTTGTAAAGGATTTCGAGTGTTTCCCTGTTATACCTTTTTCCGTTGCACACTTCGCACATAACATAAACATCCGGCAGGAAATTCATTTCGATTTTTTTAAGCCCGTCGCCTTCGCATCCTTCGCATCTGCCCCCTTTAACATTAAAACTGAATCGTCCGGGCTTATATCCTCTCATTTTGGATTCCGGAAGTTGTGTGAATAAATCGCGGATATAAGTAAACAAACCCGTATAAGTCGCCGGATTTGATCTAGGAGTCCTGCCGATAGGCGACTGATCGATTTCAATTACTTTATCGATATGCTCAAGTCCATTGATCTGTTTATACGGCAGAGGTACGACTTTCGAATTATAGATTTTCTTCATTAATATTTTTACGAGCGTTTCATTAATTAAGGAAGATTTACCAGATCCGCTTACACCGGTAATTGAAGTGAAAGATCCGAGAGGAATTTTAAGATCAACATCTTTGAGATTATTTCCGCTTGAACCGATAAGTTCAAGGAAGTTACCGTTTCCCTTTCTCCGTTCCGGTGTAAATTCAATTCTCTTTTTGTTTTGTAAATATTGAAGCGTCAGGGAATCAAATCCGTTTTTAGAATCGATTACTTCATCGGTATAACCGATAAGTGTTACCTCACCGCCGTGCTCTCCGGCGCGGGGACCTAGGTCTACAATGTAATCCGAACTCTCGATTGTTTCACGGTCATGTTCAACAACAATAACGGTGTTTCCGAGATCGCGGAGCGTTTTCAGAGAGTTTATTAATTTTATATTATCTACTTGATGCAGACCAATACTTGGTTCATCCAAAACATAGAGCACGCCGGCAAGCTGAGAGCCGATTTGAGTTGCGAGCCGGATTCTTTGCGATTCACCGCCCGAAAGTGTTCGCGCAGAACGGTTAAGAGTTAAATAATCCAATCCGACATTAAGCAGGAAATCAATTCTTGAGTTAATTTCCTTCAATATCTCTTTAGCTATTAATCCCTCACGTTTAGATAAAATCAGACTATTAAAAAATCCTTTTGATTTCTCAATTGAAAAAGCGGTAACCTGGGAAATATTCAGATCATTAATCGTTACTGATATTGATTCTTTTTTCAACCTTCCGCCGTTGCAGGTAGAGCAGGTCATTGTATTCATATAAGATTCAGCCCATTCCCGGATTTTAGCGGATGAAGTATTGTCATAATAATGTTTAACGTAATTTATTACTCCGCCAAACTTATGCATATATGTTACTGATTTACCGCCGCTGTAAGTATAGGTGAAAGGAATCTTTTCCGATGTGCCATTCAGCAGTACATCAAGTTGTTCTTTTGAAAGTTCATTAAGCTTGGTGTCATAATTAAAACCGTATTTCGCTATTACACTTTCAAGTTGAGTAAAGAACCACATTCCGCGCGGTTTCCCAAGTGCGGCAATACCCTCTTCGTTAATTGATTTTTCCCAATCGGGAATAATGAGATTTAAATCGAGTTCTTTTTTCTCGCCGAGTCCGTCACAATCCGGGCAGGAACCGTATGGCGAATTAAAAGAAAACGAATTAGGAGCTAATTCCGGGAATCCGATACCGCAATAAGCGCATGCAAGATTTCTACTGTAAATACTGTCTTCCGTACCGTCATTAATAATTACAGTCCCGTTGCCATAATTTAGCGCAACCTGAATTGATTCCGTTATTCTTTGTAGTCCGGTTTCAGAGACTTTTAATCTGTCAACTACAATTTCTATGTTATGAATTTTATACCGGTCGACTTTAAACTTATCGGTTAATTCATGCGACTCACCGTCAACGCGTACACGTATAAAACCGTCGGCTAAAATTTCCTGGAATAGTTCTGAATAATGTCCTTTTCTTCCCCGGATTACAGGAGCTAAAATGAATATTCTTTTTTCATCAAATTTCTTAAGAACCAAATCAATTATCTGATCTGATGACTGCTTTTCTACGGGTCTGCCGCAATTGTAGCAATGGGGCGTACCGACGCGCGCATAAAGCAATCGTAAATAATCATATATTTCAGTAATCGTGCCGACAGTTGAACGGGGGTTGCCGTGAGTTGATTTTTGCTCAATTGAGATTGCAGGACTTAATCCTTCAATCAGATCAACATCCGGTTTTTCGAGAGCGCCTAAGAATTGCCGGGCATAGGAAGAAAGTGATTCTATATATCTTCTTTGACCTTCGGCATAGATAGTATCAAAGGCCAAAGATGATTTACCCGAACCTGATAACCCTGTAATTACAACAAAAGAATCACGCGGGATTTCCAAATCAATATTCTTTAGATTATGTTCCCTAGCGCCTTTTATAATTATTTTATTATTAATGTCCATTTAGATAAATTTCTTCAGTTCAGAAGATTATTGTACGCAAAGCCGGATAGAAAATCAATTTATAATGCAATAAATATTTATGAATAAACTCCCGGATAAGATTAAAACCATCATTAAGGAATCCAAGTTCAGATTTAAAGAAAAGGGTTCGGTTTTTATCTCTTTCTCATTTCCGGTTAATTCGGAGGAAGAAGCGGAATCCTATCTCCTTTCGGTAAGAAAAAAATATTATGACTCGGCGCATAACTGTTATTCATACAAATTGTCCAACGGAACTTTTAAATATTCAGATGCCGGTGAACCGAATGGTACTGCAGGGAAAAGGATTTATAATGCTCAAAATCATTTTGAATTAGCAGATATATTAACCATTATAGTCCGTTATTTCGGCGGAATTAAATTCGGAGTCGGACCTCTTGGTAAAGTATATTACGAAACTGCATTTCAAAACTTAAAGACATCTGAAATTGAAGAAAGGATTCTACATCAGCATATTCAAATATTATTTGACTATGACAAATTGAAATCGGTTCATCATCTCATTTCGAAATATCGGATTTTAATTCAGGAATCAATATTCGATCCTACGCCTATGATGAATTGTTTAATCCCAGTTGTTCAAATTGAAAAATTAATTTTTGAATTAAAAGAGAACTTTAAAACAAATATTAAGGTTATATTATCCGATGAACATAAATTCATAAAAAGGTAAAATAAAAGATTTTAACGTATTTCAATTCTTGACAAAATATCCGGATTTACTTAAATTATTTACAGGATAATAAGTACCTTAAAATCTTTAATAATTTTTAATTTAACAAATTTTGAGGTGGAATATGATTTATACGAAAACTGGTGAATACGCCATAAGGGCAATTTTATTTTTAGCGCGCCAGAATAGGGATAATTTGATTATGTCGTCTGAAATTGCAAAAAGTGAAGACATTCCGGCTCACTATTTAGCAAAGATCTTACAGAGAATGGCAAAATACGGATATGTTGATTCCTTTAAAGGCAGAGGCGGAGGATTTAAGATAACCGAATTGGCAAAAAAAAGCTCAATACTTGAAATTGTTGAAAGAGTTGAAGGTCCGATTATTAATCTTAAATGCGTTACAGGCTTAAAAGAATGTTCCGACGAAACGCCATGTCCTTTACACGATGAATGGGCGGAATTACGAAATAAAATTTATAACCTTATTTCCAGTAAAACCGTTTATGAGGTCGCCGAGAAATACGCTGAAACATTAAGAAGAGCAAAATGATATTTAAATGAATCACCTCGCCGCAGAGCAACGAGGTATCTGAAACCTGCCTACCGGACATGCAGGCTTAAAACCGCCTTCGGCGGATTAAAATTTTCTTGATAATAAGGTTTGAGGATATGCTTTAAACCTTTTTTATTCATATGCTGCAAAATTAATTTATTTCATGTTTCTTATCGTTAAAATATAATTTTAGATAACTAAGATCCGAACAAAGGTTATTCAGATTGGAAAGACTTTTTTGGCTAAGCTGAAAATACTTTTCTGTAAAGATATTTTTAATAAAACTATTGTTGTTTCCCAATAAATAATTCATAAGCATTTTTATTTTGACAATACTTACTTTATACTCTTCTGCAGCTTTTTGGACAAACTCTTCATCAACAATTTCCTGCTTTCTCTGAATAATCTGAAGCATGCTGTATGCAATTTTTGCATGAAAAGAGATCTCTTCTAGAGTAGCGAGTTTTTCGCTTATTAAGGCAATATTAATTATTCTTTCCAGATCCTCCCGGAATTTGATCTTTCCATTTGATAGAGATTCAACGGCAGATAAGATTTCCTGAACCGGATTTTCCTCTTCGGGATTCATTTTATTAGTTTCACTCCAAAACCGATTCCGTCGCCTATCGGTAGGATCGTAGCTTGAATTGCCGAATTGGAAATAAACACTTTATTGAATTCACGAATTATTTTTGTTGATTTTTGAAAAGAAGCAGGCACTATTTTAGATGCCGCGTATCCATGCCATAAAAGATTATCGATGAATATGATCCCGCCTTTCTTTAACAGCATAAGTGAATAATGAAATAACCTTTCATAGTCCCGTTTATCTGCATCTAAAAAAATAAAATCATAATTATGCTCTAGTATGGGGATAATTTCAAGCGCATCGCCTTTTAATATATTTATAGAAGAACGAAGTTCTGCCCGTTTGATATATCCTTCCGCAAGTCTGATATTATTAATACTTTTTTCGATTGTATCGAGTGAAGCATGTTCAGACAAACGTCTTGCAATCCGGATGGAGGAATAAGCTATTGCCATTCCTATTTCCAAAACCCTTTTAGGTTTGGCAGTTGAAATCAATTGTTCAAGAAATTCAGCAGCTTTCCAATCAAGAATTGGAATCTCTTTTTTTGCGGCAAATTCCTCCATCTCTAGTATCAATGGATCATTGGAAAAACGCAAAGAAGAGAGATATTTTAACTGGTTATCATAAATTATTTTTGTCATAGATTCACAGGTTTATTTAATTAGAATCATTTTTTTAACAGTGGAATAATTGCCGGTCCGGTTTCCATCGGCTGAAAGTCTATAAAGATAGACACCGCTGGCAAATTGACCGGCGTTAAATATCACTTTATAATTTCCGATTTGTTGAAATGCATCTACCAAAGTTGCCACTTCCCTTCCCAGTACATCATAAACTTTTAACCGAACATTTCCCGAAACCGGCAGTTGATAACTAATTGAAGTTGCAGGGTTAAACGGATTAGGATAATTTTGAAAAAGAATAAAGTCTGTAGGTAATTGAGGAATTTGTTTGATAGAAGTAAGATTACTGACATTCAAACTGCCGTAAGCAAATTTGTAAGTACCGCTTGCAGGTTCCTGTACTTGTACTCCGCCTGTTGTCTCATTATAAATGAAGTAAAACTCAAGTACTGTATTAACAGGACTGTTAGGAATCTGAAAATTGTATCTCAGAGTATTGTCGTAATTCATTGAAACACTTTGAAATGTATTGGTTCCTGTTCTATAATAAAGTTTTACAGTTGACGGATTAACGCCTTTTGAATCTATAAATATTTTATTGAGTTTGAATGTAATTGAATCAACCATACTAAGATTCGGATAGGCAATAACTTTTGTTGCAGATATAACACCGTAACCATAATCATTATTAGGAACAGGAGAACCCTGAGAATAACAGCATTCAAGAAATGTTTTTCTGATCTGAGCATTCGTAAGATGAGGCCAAGCGGATTTCAGCAATCCGGCTATTCCTGCTGTAATAGGAGTGGCATATGAAGTTCCACTGCCGAAAGAATAACTGGTGCCGTCAGAAGAAGCGACAAAATTACTTACACCCATAGCGCATACTTCAGGTTTAATTCTCCCATCTGAAGTTGGTCCCCTGCTGCTGAAGGAAGCAATATTATTACTTGCATCAACTGCACCAACAGTAATAACATTTAATGCATCACCCGGGGTAACAAGTCCGCCTTTTCCTCCATAAGATACCCAATAATTTCCTTCATTACCTGCGGCAGTAAAAGAAGCTACCCCCAGGTTATAAGCAATCTTTAAAGCTTTTGCACAAATAGTTGTATTCCCGTTCATATCTGCATATGTGTATGAAACCTGACCTGCATCAAAAATAGAATAGCCAAGTGAACTACTCGTTATCTCCACACCCGCACTCTCCATATCCTGAAGAGCTGCCGCATAATTATCTTCTTCAACGTGAGTTTCACTTTCATCATTTTCTGTTTCAGCTAAAAAGAATTGCGCATCGTATGCCGGACCAATTGCATTTCCCGGATCATATCCGGCCATTAGACAAAATACGCTCGAACCATGTCCGCTTTGATTAGATACATTGGGTAACTGATGAACATAATCATATTCCCTTACTACTTTTCTTGTTTTTAATGCATTATAAGTTTTATATGAAAAACCATTGTCAAGTATCCCGATATAAACTCCTGTTCCCTGAATTCCCAAAGCATGAACAGCAGGAATATCGGATAAATTATTTTCTGTTAATGAACCGCCGTAGTTAAGCATAGTTGTCTTTTTTAATGTATTGGTATCTTTCTGCTGATTAAAACCTTGCGGGGCAGTATTTGTTGGGACAATTTCCTTTATTCCTTTCAACACAGCAACCGATTCAACTTTTTCTACAAAGGAAAGATTTTTAACTGCTGCTAATTGATTATCGTCCAGATATGCAGTGACCGCATTGAACCATTTTAACTTATTTATAATTTTAATTCCGAGAGATTGAACACCCTGAACATAATTTTCAGTCAGCGGAAGATCTTCATATGTGATATAATTATTTTCACCAAGAACCTGTTTTCTTCTTTCTATTGCTTTTTGGGAAAGCTGTTCCTCGGCAATTTTATAAATTGAAGAGGATTTTTGAAGTACGGATGTTTTGGATATTCCTTTATCCGAGAAATAAATAAAATATTTTGTCTGTGGATAAATAACAGAAACAAAAATAAAAAGGAGTGTTACCATGAATTTTTTCATACAGTATTTCCTTGCCGGAGTTTTCTTTGTTAACAAATTGTCATAAAAAAAAGTGCGAATCAAGAAAAATCTACTCTTTATCCGCACTAAAATGAATCTCTTCGCCTCAAATGGCATGAGCGCTAACAGTGAAATATTTGAAAACTGCTCCCGGCGGTCAATGAACTAGTTTAGCAATTCTTCCGATTCTGACAGAACCGAGTAAATTAAAAAAATCCGAGAATGGGATACTCGGGTCCCATGACCAGTAAATCATTAATGCCTGTCCAATAATTTTATCCCGTGGGACAAAACCCCAGTAGCGGCTGTCGGCGCTGTCATCCCTGTTATCACCCATCATAAAAAAATAATCCTGTTTAAGAGTATATGAAGTAACCGATTTACCTTTAATCATAATTTGATTGCCTTCAACCGTAACAACATTTTCTCCGAAATCCCTATCAATTATCGTCCTCCATTCTTCAACGTTATCCTTTGTTAATTGTATAACCTCACCTTTTTTTGGTACAACAACAGGTCCGTAATTATCTTCATTGAATGCGGCGTCTTTGGGAAAAATGCGAGGATTTATTACACCTTTCGGGGTGCAATAATTATTGATGTATTGGATTTGCGGAGCTCGCGGCGCTTCTTTTCCATTTACAAAAACAACTTTATCAACAACTTCTATCGTATCGCCCGGAACACCGATACAGCGTTTGACATAATTATTAATTATGGTCGGGGCTAACTCGTCCCTGTCACCGGGATATTCAAACACTACAATATTGCCCCTTTTAGGTTCCCGGAATGCAGGGAACTGAAAATAAGGAAGTTTGATATCTGTAAAAGGAATTGTCCGCGGTGAAGATGAACCATAAATGAATTTATTTACAAATAGAAAATCACCTACCATGATTGTTTTTTCCATCGACCCTGTAGGGACGCGGGACGTTTCGATAAGAAACGTTTTTATTAGAAGCGCTGCAACTGCGGCAAATAATAAATTCTTCCAAAACTCAATAAACTTCTGTTTTTGGGTTTTCATTACAGGCTTTTTTACTTCTTTAGATTCTTCTTCTTTTTTAAATAAAGACATATATTTTTCTCAAAATTTAATATTTAGTTAATTAACTTATTGGACCCTTTAATCTAAATTATTTAAAACCGCCCTCGGCGGTCAATCATCTATTTGTAGTACTGCTAAAAACGCTTCCTGAGGTATTTCTACATTACCCACCTGCTTCATTCTTTTCTTTCCCTCTTTCTGTTTCTCAAGAAGTTTTCTTTTTCTTGTAATATCACCGCCGTAACATTTAGCCAATACATTTTTACGCATTGCTTTAACAGTTGTTCTTGAAATTACTTTAGTCCCGATCGCCGCCTGAATTGCAATTTCAAACATTTGACGCGGGATCAGATCCTTTAGTTTCGAACAGACTTTTAATCCCCAGCTATATGATTTCTTTTCATGAACAATAATTGAAAGAGCATCGACTTTGTCTCCGTTAAGCATTATATCAATCTTAACCAGATCGGATTCGCGATATCCATGAAATTCATAATCAAAAGAAGCGTATCCGCGCGAGATGGATTTCAGCTTGTCATAGAAATCAAAAATGATTTCAGATAAAGGAAACTCAAAAGCTAAATCTGCACGCGTTGGATCCAAATACGTTGTATTAACATATATACCCCTTTTTTCAATCGCAAGCTGCATTAAGTTCCCAACATATTCACTTGGAGTAACGATTTGTGCTTTTACGTATGGTTCTTCAACATGTTCAATATCTGCGGCATTAGGCATATCGGCAGGATTATCCACTACTATTTTCTTCCCGTCCTTTTTGAATACCCAATATTCAACGTTCGGTAATGTCGTAACAATCGACTGGTCAAATTCACGTTCGAGCCGTTCCTGAACAATTTCCATATGAAGCATGCCCAGAAATCCGCATCTGAAACCGAATCCTAATGCGACCGAAGTCTCAGGTGTATAACTTAATGCGGAATCATTAAGACGGAATTTATCCAATGCTTCACGCAGATTTTCGTATTCATCAGTATTGGTAGGATAAAGTCCGCTGAATACCATTGGTTTAATTTCTTTATAACCGGGCAAGGAATGCTCGGCGCCGTTCTTAATATGAGTTACGGTATCGCCGACTTTTGTGTCATGTATATATTTAACGCCTGCAATAAGATAACCTACATTTCCGGCTCTCAATTCGCCTGTTCTGATTCTTCCAAGGCGAAGTGTGCCGACTTCCTCGGCAAGATATTTTTTATCATTAACGAAAAATTTTATCTCATCTTTTTCTTTTATCACGCCGTTAAAAATACGGACATATGCTACGGCGCCTCTGTAAGAATCAAAGATCGAATCAAATACAAGAGCCTGAAGCGGTGCGTTTTCATCACCCGACGGAGCGGGAATTCTATCTACAACAGCGTCAAGAATTAAATCAATGCCCGCACGTGTTTTAGCGCTGGCGAGAATTATATCTTCATCTTTGCAGCCGATTAAATCTATTATCTGTTTTTTTACCTGTTCAACCATTGCGCTTGGAAGATCAATTTTATTTATTACCGGAATAATTTCCAATCCGGCATCAATAGCCATATAAAGATTACTGATTGTTTGAGCTTCAACACCCTGAGCAGCGTCAACAATTAAAATTGCTCCTTCGCAGGCGGCAAGAGAACGGGATACTTCATAAGAAAAATCTACATGTCCAGGCGTGTCTATTAAATTCAGCGTATATATCTGTCCATCCTTTGCGGGAAATTTCATTTGGATTGCGTGGGACTTGATTGTAATTCCTCTTTCACGTTCGAGATCAAGACTATCGAGTAATTGTTCCTTCGCTTCCCGTTTTGAAATAGTATGAGTGAACTCTAAAAGTCCGTCTGCTATTGTTGATTTACCATGGTCTATATGTGCTATAATGCAAAAATTGCGTATTTGATTCATAATTCTCAAAATTTAGTGCGTAAATATATGAAAACTGGAAGGGGGTTACAATTTAACCTTTTGCAGGATAATATTTTTACTATTTTCTTCTTTAACACTATCTATTCCCTTTTCATTAATCCACTTTTGACTCATAGACCTTTCACACTGAATCCACTAATTACCGCAATTTAGTGGATTCATAGTGGATGCACTGTGGGTGCATTGTGGGTGCATAAGTATGGTCCCTTTAATTTCATGGAATAATAAAGATATATAGTGATATTAATTTTTGTAGGGATCGGTTTGCCTGTACTTGCAAACTTCTTTACTTATTTTCATTTAATCTAACACAGTACCCATAATTGCTTTTGAAAAAGCATCACTCTTATCCGGAATTTTTTGAGTGGCGGTGTTCCTAACTAAAATTTAATCCGCCGAAGGCGGTTTTAAGGTCAATTCCTCGCTGCTTGGGGCGTATAAATTAAAATTACTCCCGCCTTGCCTTCTCGCCTCGCTAAAGCCGATAGGCGAAGCTGGGCGACAACGCGAGGCAGGTTTCAGATACCTCGTTGCTCTGCGGCGAGGTGATTCATTGCATCTTAAAAAGATTATTTTTTAAACCGTATTTATTAAATATTTGTCTATTATTCAGAATATAAATTAATATATTTGACACCAATAAGATAAAATCTCTAATTTTAACTTAATCTAAGTTCTATTATAATGCAAAAATTCAAATTAGTTTCCATTAAAAATGGATTAATTTTAGTCTTTACTATAATAATGATATTAACTTAAAAATGGAGCGGGGCAAATGAAAAAATCTGTTATTCTAATCTTTGTATTCATAGCTGTTATTTCAACAAAATTTACAGCACAAAATGTCGGTTTGGGAAATACCGATCCTTCGGTCTTTTCGAAATTCAGAATACCGGAGACGAATTTGAGCTCATTGTGGTTTGATACGGGTCTTAATTTTAATTCAGATAAAACAACCTCATCCGGTTACGCACAATCTATGATTTCAGGCTATAATTTATTAAACAGTTATTTTACATATTCATTATCTCCAACATATTATTTATTGAAACAAACCGATGAAAAATGGCTTTCTCTTAATGCAACTATTAATGAGAGCTATAGTTATAGCTATTCAGAGCAACAATATCTTGATTCAACATTAACTCATAATAGAAATAAATTTAATCAATTCATTTTGAGTTTACAGGGCAGTTATGGAAAATATTTTTCAAATCATTATATGTTTTATTCTTTTGGGTCAACTATTTCTACTAATATTAGAAATAATTATTTTGATAATAGTAGAACCAGTCATTATGAAGGCGATCAATTACAAAACTATGATATTTCAATTGGAATCGGCTGGGGTAAAATAAGAGATGTTACTCCTGTTGTCTCTGCAATAAGGTTACAGGAAAGATTGAAACAGCTTAACCTGCTTAATAATGATTTGAGTGAAAATACAATTGAGGATTTATCCGAACAATTTTCAAAGTCAATTTATTATTCTCAAGTTCATGACAGAGCAGATAAATTTTTCTGGCAGGATATCGAAAAAGCACTTTTGAACGACGGCATTTCACTTGCAGGTCTGAACCAATATGGAAGTTCTTATTTAAGAGAAGTTCCAAATGAAATAAGGTTTTTAAGAAATGAAGGTATAATGACGGGATGTAAGATTATGATAAGTTATGATCATGATTACTCAGCTTATTTTGACGTGTTTGATCCCGAGCATCTTAATATACTAGGTAATGTGTATTTAAATTTAAGTCACCAGTTAAATCTTAATTCTCAATTTAGTTATAGCCTTTCACTTTCGGGCGGACCAAATGTTAGTAAGGATTCATATTACAGACAGAAATATATAATTCAATCAACGATTGGTTATAACTATGAAATTACAGATAAAATTGTCACTTCTGTTTCCGATGCTTTTAATTGCGCATTTCAAAATAATAGTGCATCATATTACAGCAATGATTCAAAAACCATATATAATAATTTCAGTTTATCCATAAATTATTTTATTGAGGACAATTTATCACTGAATGCTTCTTATATGTGGAATTACAATGATTCACGAACCAATGACGAAACGATTACGAACAAATATGCAGAAAGCACAAATAATATAGTTGTTGGATTTACTTATTACATTAACAGAGGATTTTTGTATAATTAAAAACTATAATTACTTTTAGTTTTAGAGTAAGATTACGATTAAGAATAAGAGTTATATGAATATACAAATTCTCATACCGGTATTAATCGGGATGATAATACTTGCCGCGACTCCGGGTCCGGGGGTATTTGCTTCAATGGCAAAAGCTGTTGCCGAAGGATTTAAATCCTCTCTATTCTTTATAGGCGGATTAGCAATAGGTGATATGTTATTCCTTATTGCCGCACTGCTTGGATTATCAGTTATCGCTAAAATGCTGGGTTCAATGTTTTTCCTGATTAGAGTAATTGGCGGGATTTATCTTGTTTATCTCGGATTCAGAATATTCAGAAATACAAAAATTCAGAAACGGATTGGTGCTGACTCCGGAGAAAGCTACAAACAATCATTTGTGCTTGGTTTCCTGACAACAATGGGAAATCCAAAACCAATATTATTTTATGCAAGTGTTCTTCCGACAATAATTGATATTAACAAAGTCCGATTTATAGACGCACTTATTATGATTATTTTAATTCCGCTTGTAACCTTTCTGGTAGTAGGGTCATATAGTTATATCGCAAGTTTATCTCACAAAATAGATATGAGCGAAAAGCTTCAAAGCAGAATAAATAAAACAGCAGGATTGGTTATGATGATTGTGGGAGTATATGTCATTATAAAATAAAACTGCTCTGTTTTTATTGTAAATATATTTTGCTTTTCTGTTGAACTGTTGAATCGTTGAATTGTTGATCTGTCGAATCGTTGAATTGATTGCTAAAGTATAATCATCGCCTTTAAATAATAATTTGGAAGGAGTTATGGGAGATAATCTACGGGATGTATTAATCGATCAGACTGATATCTTACTTGAAAATATAGAAAATACGATTGCTGAAATTAATGAGAGTCAGCTTTATGATAAAAATATCTGCCATTGGGAATTAGGAGCACAGATTTTTCATTTTCTTCATTCATTAGATAAATGGTTTATAAATCCTGCGATTTATGAGGAAGATCATTACTTCCCTGCCGATAAAACAAGGTATTCAAAAGATGAATTATTTGAATACTTTGTTTATATCAAAATTAAAGTCTCCATTTATCTTAAAGAATTAGATTCAAATTCACTTATTAATAACCCGTCAGTCTGCCAATTCAATAAAATGACTTTAATTCTTGGACAATACAGACATCTAATGTATCACATAGGTTATTTACACGCATGTTTAAAGATCAACACCGGAAATGCCCCTAAATATCAAGGATTAATACTATCTTAATAAGATTTATTATTCCATGAGATAGTATTTACAATTTATTTTAACGGGTTGTAAAATACTTGGCAGTTACAGTCTAAAATATAATATGCAACATGTAATTAGATCTGATTTTCATTAATTTTCATGTATGATTGTTTAATTATAATGAATAAAATGAAATACATCCTGGCTTTAATAATAATGCCATTATATTTTACGGTAACGGGAGCTGAATCAAAAGATTCTCAACCAACCGTTCGGCGTGAAGTTTTGCAATCGAAAACTAACAAATCACAGATCGATATCTTAGCAAAAATAGATATTACTTCATCATCTATCCTTGAACCAATTTTTTCAAATAACAGAATTTTTGTGGCGGATAGAAGCGGAGTTATTGCATGTTATGACATATTGGGGAACCAAATTTGGAAGAATGATTCATTAGGAGAGCTAGTCTCAATTCCTTTAATTGTTGACAATTATTTAATATCTGGGACTGCCGTTGGTGATATAAATGAAGTAAAATCCATTTCCGGAGAATTGGTACAATCAGTTGGGACTGACGATCCCGTCACGACAGGCATAAATTATACCGACTATAGCGGAAGTAATGAATTAGTAATGCCGAAAGCAACCAATTCTAAAGCGGCAATTGTTTTAGGAACGGCGTCAGGTAAAATATTTTGTTATGATGTAGAAACTCTTCAAGAATATTGGCATAATACAGATGCCCGTAAAAGAATTAGATTCAATCCTGTTATAACCGGCACTAATATTTTATTTTCCTGTATGGATGGTTATATATATTGTATTGAATCCGGCAACGGACTATTAATCTGGCGATGGAAGGAATCTGCTGAAAGAGGATTTTATAATGCATTGATTTTGACAGACGGAAAATATCTTTATGCCGTGTCTTCTGATAATATTTTGTATTGTATCGATCTTTTACTTGGTAAACTTGTATGGAAATCCAAAGAAAATAATATTTTCCCATCGATTGCTTTTTCAAAAGACATGAAAAACATCATCGCCGAAACCAAAGGGAAAAAGATAGTTTCATTTTCTGCAGAAAAAGGCAAGATTGTAAAAGAAATTTATCTATCTGCTGAATTTGATTCGACAAGTATTCCCGTCATTGATATTGGTAAAGGGTTATTATACTGCTATCAAGGAAATATTTTTATAACAAATAATAATGGAACTGAAGAAAATATTTACAATTTCGGAGATTCGAGAATCATCTCAAATATGAGAATAGACGGAAAAAGATTTATGGCAGCTTCTTCAAAAGGTACAATCATCATATTCGGAGTGAGGTAAACCTGGGATTATTTGACGGAATTATTTTTGATATAGACGGAACATTAGCATCAACAAATGAATTAATCTTTGCATCTTTTAATCATGTCGCTTATAAGTATACCGGCAGGACTTTATCGGAACAGGAGATAGTTTCGCTATTCGGACCGACCGAAGAAGTTATATTAAAGAAATGGATGAAAGATAATTACGAAAAGGCACGCGAAGATTATTTTGATTTTTATACCAATCGGCACAAAGATATGGTTGATGCCTATCCGGGCATTATTGAAATTCTTGAATTTATCAAATCGAAAAAAATACCAGTTTCGATTTATACGGGTAAAGGAAGAGAATCCTCTGAAATTACATTAAAGAAAACCGGTCTCTATGATTTCTTCGATATGATAGTAACCGGAGATGATATTCAAGGATGTAAACCGTCTCCGGAAGGAATTATAAAATTCGCATCATCATTTAATCTTAATCCAGGAAAAATATTAATGATCGGAGACGCTCCTGCCGATATAATTGCAGCTAGAAGCGCCGGCTCAAAAGTTGCTTCAGTAATATGGGATAGTTATGATAAGAAAAAAGTACTTGAAATGAAAAGTGATTATGTATTTGAAAATACAGCCAGTTTGCTGAAATTCCTTCAAGCTAATCTGTGAGTTGTTATTCAGTTATTCATAATATTAATTAATAATTCCAATCAAGCGCCACTTATTTTCTTGCAAGCCAGAGTTCAGGATTTTGATAGTTTCTTTCATTCCAAATTTCAAAATGAAGAATATTTCCTTCAAGGCTTTCATTTACTCTTCCGATAGGACTTCCTCCGCTGATTTTATCTCCCTCTTTAACAGCAATGTTGGCAACATGTCCATATACAGTTCTGAATTCATCGCGATGGGTAACAATCACAATACTTCCATAACCGGGCACCCAATCAATAGCCGAAACAATTCCTTCGGCAACTGCAAGAACATTTTGCTCTCCTTTAACCGAAATATCAATTCCATAATTCAGTGTAACAGTATTCAACCTTTCATTTTTGTTTTCACCAAAATTCCGGACAATTTTTCCTTCTTTTATAGGCCAGCCCAATTTCCCCTTTAATTGGACAAAATTTTCAAATCCGCTATAGTCGAAAGTCTGATTATTGGTTTTGTAAGTCGTCCCTTTTTTATTAGTCGCCTTCTGCTCATGATATTTGGCCCGTCTTTCTCTATCTATTTCAATAAGTTGCGCAACCAAATTTTTAATTACAATTTCGGCTTTTCTCTTAGAAGATATTTCCTGCGTAATTAATTTCTTATCTTTCTTCAGGCGTCCAAGCAATTCTTTTTTCTCAATTTCTTTTCTTTGAAGTTCTTCCTGCTCATTCATTTTTTGTTTGGCGAGCATTTCTTTATCATTTTTTTCCTGTACAAGATTTGTCTTTAAATCATTCAGTTGAGTTTTACTGATAAGTAATTTGTCAAGAATATTTGCATTCTTCTCGGAGATATATTTCAAATATTGATACCGTTTTACCGCCTGATTAAAAGATTTTGCATCAAGAACAAAACGCAAGAAGGAAATGCCGCGGTTTTTATAAATCCAGACAATATAGCGCGAGTATTGCGCCTTGAGTTCTGCAGATCTGTTTTCAATGAGGCTAATTTCACTTTCAATTTGTTGGATTGAATTTTCTTTTGCTTTTTCTTCGGCATGAAGGTTATTGATCAGGAGTCCAAGCAAAAGATTCTGTTTATTTATATTTTCAAGCGACTGGAGTGATTCTCTTTCATTTTTAGATTTAACCTGAAGTTCTTTCTCCAGCTGGGTAATATCCTTCTTGATTTTATCAAGCTCTTGTTTTTTGGTATGAATACTATCGGAAGTCTGTCCGTTAACTGAACAGAATAACATAAATAAGAGTACAACTAAATATTTACCACTGAATGATTTGTGCATCGTCGGGTATATTTAGCTTCAGATTGTCTGATTCTTTATTAATATCTATTGAACGGAAGTCGATTTTTATCGCTTGATTGTTGGGATTATCAGTAAAGTTAATTGAAGAAGGAGTTGCTACATCATCATTTTTTTTGAATTTTGAAAACTGAGAATCCAGCAAACCCTTGTTCTTCAAATCAGTTAATTTGTATTCCATTATTTCAAAATCATCGGTATTTACAATGTAAATATCTTTCTTAGAGGCAAGTGAATCGGTAAAGGTCATTGTATAATTCCCGTCCAGGAATTCATATTTATCAGGTTCTTTATTTAATTTATCGGTTAAATTTACGGAACCGGTCATTACATCAATTAATTGATCAAATGAAATATCTACTTTTACCAGTTCTTTCATAATACCCGGTTTAACTTTTCCTTTATAGCATTTATTATTTATTGCGTCGTAAAAAAGGAAATTATTAGGTGTTACCAATATTGATGCAAGATCAATTCCAAAAGGACCAAATAAGGAAATCTTTACAGAGTCGGGTCTTTTGATTTCTACTTGAAAATTGCTTTTAGTATCCATGTCGGAGTTCTTAACTGCAATTGATCCTCTTGCGTTGAAAGTCTTAATCTTTCTTCTATTAGCTTCAAGACGTTTAATTAATCTGTCAGCGGAAATCATTCTTTCTTCCTGGATCTGTTTTGCCGGGGCGCACCCTTCAAAAAAAAGTATTCCTAAGATAATTACCATTAAAAGTAATAAATAACTTCTCTTCACAATTCTCCCTTTTCAATTTTCTGCTTGATTTCAATTTTTGTCTGATCCAACTCAAATGCCTCCTGCCATAATTTAACAGCTTTCGAATTATCCTTCATCTTGAAATAAATATCTCCCAGATGATCAAGAATTGTAGCGTTTTTGCTCTCATATTTAATCGCTTCTTCTATGTTTGTCTTAGCGTGTTTATAATCTTCAAGCTGGAAATAAACCCAACCGATTGTATCGAGATAAGAAGCATTTTTAGGTTCCATTTCAACTGCTTTTTTAGACATGGATAAAGCATCCTGCAGACGAATTTTACGTTCTGCCAGTGAGTAAGCATAATTATTCATTATCAAGACGTTTGCAGTATCTATTTTTAATGCCTTTTGATATAAAGAATCCGATACCTGATAATTTTTTCTTGTCTCATTTATTAAAGCAATAATACTTATAACCTGCAAATTTTTAGGGTCAATAGAAAGAGCTTTATCAAGAATAACGAGTGCTTTATTATCTTCTTTTAACTGATTTAATGTATAGCCCAATGCAGAAAGTGCAGTTAAATCATCGGGTTTTATATTCAATGCTCGTTTTAAATATTCTTCAGCCATGGCATGCTGATTTTTCTGTGAAAGAGATAAACCGTAAATTAAATTAATCCCGAATTCATTTGGGAATTTAACAGCTGCTTTGCTTAAATACTTAATAGCATCGTCAAAATTTCTTTTGTCGAAAAGAAGTCCGCCCAATCTAAGCCATACTTGGGCGTTCCAATCTGCCAAATCGGCTGCTATTTTAAAATGCTCTATTGCAGTTGAGTCGTCCTTTTGCCTCAAAGCAATTTCACCTAATAAAGCATTCACCTGCCAGACGGTTGAATCTTTATCAATTTCCTCAAATATATCTTTTGCGATATTTAGGTTGTTTGAATCCTTTTCCGAAGCAGTAAAAAATGAAGTGCCTATTCTTATTTTGGTTTCAATATTAACATCGGAATTTTTCATTAATTTCATATACTGATCTGATGCTTCTTTCCACATTCCTTTTTGAGCAAGGGCATTTCCTTTTAATTCAATCAGACCATTATCATCGGGAAAACTTATAAGGGCAGCATCAACTATTTTAATTGCTTTATCATATTCATTAATTTTTATATAAGATTCTGTCAATACTCTTTGCAATGATAATTCCGAAGGGTTAAGTCTGATCAGCTCTTCAACGGTACTAATTGTTCCCGGAATATTTCCCATTTTTTCATTCAGCTCCACAACGTGAATGAGTACACTCCATTCAGGTCCAACAATATCAATTATCTTTTTGTAAAGATTTAAAGCCTCGGCCGGATTTTTAGCTTCATATAATTGGGCAAGACTGAAATAAGCGGGGGCATTTGAAGAATCCAGACTAATGATTCGTTTATAGCACACTGCTGCCGAATCATCAAGGTGTGATGCGGAAAATATTCCGCCTTCAAGAGTAAGATAATCTATATTTTCCGGATCATCGTTTACTGCATCTTTTACATATTGAATAGCCGGAGTAAGTTTGCCTAACTTAAAATAGTTCTTTGCCAGAGTATAATAAATTCCACCTTGCTCATCATATTTCAATGCTTCAAGATATTCAAGAATTGCTTCGGCAGTTTGCCCTTTTGATTCCAAAATCGAGCCGTCAATAAATCTTTCAAGAGCAAGTTTTGAATTATCAGATTGATTATCTTTATTCAAATCATTTAATGAGAATTTTTCCTTGACTACATTAGAACTACAGGCGGAAACTATTAACAATAAAAGTAAAGCGACAATGTTATATTTCATATTCACCATGAATTTAGCTCAAAAAATAGGTTCTATTGCTTTGAATCACAAGAGTAAAAGAGTTCCTTAATATAAATACTATTACATTTCTAATCGCTCAGAAGTTTCAAAAGGAGGGAGAGCAGTTTTGAGATATGAGTTATGAGTTATGAATTATGAGTTGGAACTCATAACTAATAATTCATAACTCATAACTAATTTTCCTATCTTTGTAAAAAAAATACTTCATAACACATGCAGACATACGACCTGGCAATATCTTATAATTGGACTTTCGATCATGAATTTGTTGAATTAATAGAGCAAATATTTCAGGAAGACGGATTAAAAACTTTTGTAATTACAAAACTGAATTTCCGTGAAGTAATTGATTTATTACGAAGAAAAAAAATATTCTTTAAAACTTATCTCGACCGCGCTTCAGATGAAGATTCTGATTTTGAACAAATAACTACAATTCTACTGCGTAAGAAAAGTTATTTGATTAACCCGTACAGTAAAGTGCGTTGTGCAATTGACAAAGCAACAATGCATAAAAAGCTGACAAAGAAAAGATTTTTACTTCCTAAAACATTGATTTTACCTGCTTATAACAGCAAGGAACGTTTATCAACTAAAGAGGAACAGCTTGATGTTATTGGCAGACCATTTGTAATTAAACCTGTTCTATTATCAGGAGGAGGACAGGGAGTAATAAAAAATGCTATGACATTAACAGAAATCCAGGAAGAAAGAAGCAAAAATATCTCGGAGAAGTATTTGGTGCAGCAGAAAATTCTTCCTACTAATATAAATGGTAAAAGAGCATGGTTCCGAATATTTTGGGCATTCGGGCACGCAATACCTACCTGGTGGAATGATAATACTCATATTTATTTCCGTGTTACCAGGAATGATATCGAGCAATTTAATCTTCGTCCTCTTATTAAAATTACAACAAGACTTGCTCAAATTACAAACCTCGATTATTTTTCCACAGAAATTGCGGTTACTAAAGATCACAAATTTGTATTAATAGATTATATTAACGATCAATGTGATATGCGTTTAAAATCAAATCACCCGGATGGAATACCGGACAGAGTAGTAATTGATTTTATAGAAAGGATGGAAAAGAAAATTCTGGCTTTATAAATCCATCAAATAGTTATGAGTTTTTAGGGATTAGAGATTAGTTATTAGTTATGCTCCTTCGATATGCCACATTACGGTGGTTACTCAGCAACC
>Ga0182027_10004503_pt1 | contig 21575 bp, 21 predicted proteins | sample 712E1DmetaG_FD_121300 | JGI IMG/M metagenome (GOLD analysis project Ga0182027, IMG submission 121300) | Permafrost microbial communities from Stordalen Mire, Sweden - 712E1D metaG (Illumina Assembly) | ecosystem: Environmental > Terrestrial > Soil > Wetlands > Permafrost | place: Sweden... | reverse complement strand
TAAATAAAAGTGGTGCTGGATAAATCCACTCTTTTCACTGATTTGGATTGTCTGATAACCTTAATTGGAGCAACATTTTTGCCGCCCTGTAATTCATATTAAATAAAAGTGGTGCTGGATAAAACCTTTTGGAGAAACAATTTCCGCCGGAGGCGGATCCGCCTCCGGCGGAAACGATTCACGATCCCGACGCTTTGGTCGGGACTCCGACCTTGCGTCGGAGTTAACAATTAACGATTCCGGATGTTCCTCTATTTTTGTCATTTTTGTCAATTACCCTAAGGGCTCATTAAAACCTGAAAATACTGGTTGCCGTTAACATTCACGGGCAAATTGCTTTGCGTATGATATCCCGGAATGGAAACGGTAGCATAATAAGTTTTTACGGCCAGCCCGGTAAAAATTACCTGGCCCGGGGTAAAACAGCCGGTCACAAAATTCACGTTAACCGAAGTCAGCGTAGGGGTTTTGGCCTGATTTGTAGTGGATAAATAAACTTTGTAGCGAAAATATTCGTTATTGTCCAAAAGGCTGCCCATATCCTGGCCCGGAGTGGTAAAATACGTGTTTGCCGTTCCGTCCGGTCCGACATAATTCCATGTGGCGTTGTCGTTATTGGCCGCTACCTGGAAGACAACAGTGGTAGAAGCGCTTTGGGAAGGGGGCTGCCAGGAAAGAATGGTATAGTTTGTGGCGTTAGTACCGGTATCAAAGGTTGAACTCTCCAAAGTGCCGGTGGCGGTGGTATAATTTGAGCCTGTCTTCTTTAGCTTAATTTGGCCGGCTGTTGTTACATCAACATTGCCGTTATCCAAAAAATACATGCCGGGGGTGGAGCTGGACCACTGTGCCTGGCCGGAGCCGCCGTTCCAATTATTTTGCACCCACACGCTCCCGCCGGTAAGCAGTGTCTGGCTAAAACTTCCGCCGTCGGTTAAAGTTACCGAGGCATTTTCCAAAGCCGTGGCGTTTGAGGCGTCTTTGACAATCACCAAAAGGCTGTTCTGCGTGGTGTTGGAGCCTAAAATCATGGTAAAAGTTTGCGTGGTGTTAGGCAGCATGGTAATTTGCTGGATGGGCGAAGTGCCGTAAGTAATTACGCTCTGGCCCGTAAGCAGGGTCGGCGTGTAAGTATCCCACTCTATATTATTTAAATTAATAGCTCCGGAAGCCGAAGAATAATTATTATTGAATTTTAAGACATTCGGGATTTGGCCGATAAGTTTGGCGCCGACAACGTTTAAATTTACGCCGCTTAAAGGCTGACAGACGGAATTTAGAGTTTTAATTTTTAAATTAGCCAGCTGGTCTATGGATAAAGTCAGCTGGGTAATGGTTCCGGTAGCCACGGTGGGGTCGGGGTGGACGGGATTTGGATTTTGGGCGGTTAGGGGGTAAGTCTGGTCCGAGGAATAGCCGGCCTCGGTGGCCACAATCCTGTAGCCGTTTACCGCTTTGGGCAAACCGACTTCCAAAACCTGGCCGTTTATGTCCGAGGTATCCGGCAAATTATAAGTATAAGGGGAAGTTGTGGGGTAAGTAATGTTTACGCTGGCTCCGCTTAAAGGCTGGCCTTGGGCGTTTATGACGTTTACCTGGAGCGCGCCGGTGTTCGGGGTGCTAATTACTCCCTGCGGAACCACGGTAGTTTGAAAATCCGTTACCTGGTTGGTGGAGGCGTTTACAATGCTCATTTTAACCATTTTATAATCCGGGGTGCCGGTGGTTGCATCTGCCGGGTCGTGGTAGTAATTAACCTCATAATAAATGTTATAGGTAACGCCGTTGATAACCTGGCTAATTAAATTAGGCTGGTCCGGCAAAGAGCCGTGCGGATTGCCCTGGAGGGTTCCCACCTGGCTGTAGGGCATATTTCTGACGACTTCCAAATAATTGGTGGACAGGCTGGAAAGGACGATTTTTTCCCGGGCCGCTTTAACCGATCTTGTTACGGCTCCGAACGATCCCAAAACGCCCACAAGCAAAATCGCGAAAACCGCGATGCAGACCAGCAGTTCTATTAACGTAAACCCAGCACCACTTTTGGTCTGACCAAAAGTGGTGCTGGGTAAACCCACACTTTTCACTAATTTAATTTTTTGGATATCTTTAGTTGGCGTAACAATTTTACTGCCTCTGTAATTTTCATTAGAAAAAAGCGGTGCTGGGTAAATCCCCACCCTGTTTTTAAGCTCCCTGATTGCATTGCCATTGTGTTTTAGTCTCTTTTCTCTCAAACGAGCCAACTTCTCCCTGTCATAAGCTTCATAATACAATAGCTTCCACGGTCGATATCTCTTAGTGGAAATTACTTCGCCGTTGTTATGTTTCCGAAATCTTATAATTAAATCCTTCGTGGACCCAATATAGATTTCTTTTAGGAAAAATTTACTTACCAGCAAATACATATAATACATTTTTGTTTTTATTCAGCACCACTTTTCACTAATTTAATTTTTTGGATATCTTTAGTTGGCGTAACAATTTTACTGCCTCTGTAATTTTCATTAGAAAAAAGTGGTGCTGGATTAACTTTTTGTTCGTAATCGATCCTATCTTCCATAAATCCCGATAATCTGGGCTTGCTCAATAATGTGCCCCTGCATGGCGGCCTGTAGGTTTTCAGCCGTAGAGTAAGAAGGCAAATCAAGCTTGCCGTCCAAAGCGTAAACGGTAAAAATATAATGATGGATGCCGGAAGGCGGGCACGGCGCGCCGTAAACGTTTTGTCCGCTGCTTCCCTGCCCCTGCACGGCTCCTTGGGGCACGCTGTTTTCGGCAATTTGGCTTACCGAAGGCGGGATATTCCACATTAGCCAGTGAAACCACGTTCCCGTGGGGGCGTCCGGGTCTTCCACCAGTAAAGCCAAGCTTTGCGCCCCGCTCGGCACATCGGCAAACTGCAAGGCCGGGTTTATGCCGGCGCCGTCGCAGGTGTATTGTTTGGGTATGGCCTGGTTGTCCAAAAAGGCCGGACTGGAAATTGTCATAGGCGTGGTTGTGTTAATTGTTTGCCGGTTTTGATTGTTAAAAGTAATTGTCCTGTTACTAGAATATCTATAAACAAAAAATCCCGCGACGGCTAAAATAATAATTATGATAAAAATAATCTTTTTCATAAAACCCTTTTAATTCCTTTTCCCAAGACTCTTCATTAAAGCGCTTCTTTCTATTTTCAGTTTTTCCAATCTCTCCCTATTCCATTTCGCAATATCCTTATACATAGCAAGATCACTATTAGTAGAGCTCACTGCCAAACTTCCATCGGTGAAATCCGGGGCCTTTTTCAGAACCTCCTGTATTCTACCCGGTTCTAATTTTATATCCTGCTCTATTAACGAAATAAGTTCGTCCACTTGTCTCAAACGAACATTGTCCGGATGATTAGGACTGCCTTTCGCAATCCAATCGGCAATATTACGAAGTCTCTCTATCATTCTTTTATTTTTTAATTATGCCCATGACCCCGACAAAAATTCGAAATTATCTTCCTCGGGGTTCAACGGGTACGTTGGCGCTCTTTACCTGCGCCTCTGCGGCCAGGTTTTGGGAAACCGGGTTGGGCTGTTTTAACTTCCTATAATTAATAATGACAAAAACCGCGGCTCCGATAATTATCAAAGCCAAAACAACAAAAATTATTTTTGTTTCGCGCTTAAATTTTATAACCATAATCAAGCACTCCTGTCTTTTTGTCCGGCACCATTTTTCACTAATTTAATTTTTTGAATATCTTTAATTGGCGTAACAATTTTACCGTCCCTATAATTTACATTAGAAAAAAGTGATGCCGGATTTATTATACCACTTTCTGTATTTTGATGGGCATCTTCTTGCTACAAATGAAACTAGCTGATGTTTGTTGGTTGAGTGTTAAAATAAAGGTTATTATGGTATTCATAACGAAGATGCCCATCAACTGTTTTTAACCCATCTTTAAAGGCACGAACGGCTCCGCAAGTTCGGTAACTTCAACTCTGTCCACTTTTGCGCCCGCAGGGCCTTTATGGCACCACTCTACCAGCGCTTCAAGTTTTTCTTCCGGGCCTTCGGCCTCTACCAAAACTCCGCGGTCTTGGGTATTTTCCGCTTTGCCGGCCAAACCCAATTCCACGAATTTTTCGTAAGCGCAAAATCTAAAGCCAATCCCCTGCACCCACCCCGTAATTTTTACGCTGATGTGTTTTATCATAATTTTATTATAGTCTATCCGGGCAAAAAAATCACCTACCTGATATCTTTATATTTTTTCAAAACCGGTTTTTTTGTCAGCATAATGGAAGTGTAATTTGCCACGTACTTGACGCCGGTTTTAAAAGTGCCTTCGTTGGCAAAACGGCGGCCGGACGTGGGCATAAAAAACTGCCGGCTAAACTTAACTTCGCCGACTTCGTGAAGGCGCCGCGCCGTATCGGTGTCTTCCCCGTAAAATTCTATGGAAGTGTTAAAACCGCCTATCTTAAGCAGAGCTTCCCGCTTGGCTACCAAATTGCCGCCCGTGGCCATATATTTGGTAAAAAAATAAATCACGCGGGCCAGTATGCCCCAATACAGCCATTTTACCGCCCACTGCTGCCAAGCCGGTGTGTCGTAATAAACATAAGGGCCGCTTAAGCAAACCAATTTAGGGTCAGCCGCAAATTCACGATTGATAATTTTAAACCAGTCGGCGGACACCAGGCTGTCGGCGTCCACAAAAGCCAGCAGGTCCCCGGAAGCGGTTATTAAGCCCGCCTGCCGGGCTTTTGTCAAACCTTTGTCCGGCTCAAACACGACCCGGACTTTGGGAAATTTTGACGCGACTTCGGCCGTCCTATCCGTGCTGGCGTTATTAACCACAATTATTTCCTTTAAATTTTCCGGTGCGTATTTAATTACGTTTTCCAAACAAGCCCCGATGCATTTTTCTTCGTTATAAGCTGGAATGATTACAGATATTGTCATAGTATAAGCGATACTAATACACGAATGCTTAAGTTCGTATCATTCGTGTCCAATTCGTATATTTGTATCGGTAAGTTAATTTAAAAATTTAAACCTCTCAACATTATATATCACATCTTTTCTTTCCGCGACCACTGTCCAACCGTATTTTTTGGCATGCTTTGCCAAGCCCAAATTGGGATTAAAGGCAACGGTACGGCCGACTAATTTGAGCATGGGAATGTCGCCTTCGGTATCGCCAACGGCAATTGACTCGGGCAGGTTGGCGCGGTATTTTTTTGCCAAATCTTTTACGATTTTAGCTTTGTTAAAAGCGGAATCCAAACTCTTAACTTTGCCGGTAAATTTTCCGGCCTTAACTTCCAGCTCGGTGCCGAAAAATAAATTAAAGCCGATGGCCTTGGCGTATTTTTCTACTATGTACGATGGCGAGCCGGAAATGGCCACTAAAAAATAACCTTGTGATTTTAATTTTTTAATCAAATCGCGGGTGTAGCGGTAAACGCGATCTTTTTGGTAAGCGATAACTTGATGGGCAATTTTATCCACGGGGGCAAATTTTTTCCCGGCGATGTATTTAGTATAAATTTTTATGACTTTGTCTATGTAAGCTCCATAACTGCCCTTCCTGTCCAGCCAGGCCAAATATTCTTTGCTGATTTCCTTTCGCGCGGCAATGGGAAAAATTTTAGCGTCCACCAAAGCGTGACTAAGTTCAATAAGCAAAGACGAACGGAATATGGTGCCGTCAATGTCAAAAATCGCCAAACGCGTCTTATTTGTCATATATGTCCTATTTGCCCTATAAATCTGTTTATATTATACGCCATAGCGCCGCCCCCTGGAAGAGGGATTTTTATTTTACCCCTTCCCCCCATTACCCCTTTATTCCCTTTTGTTTACCCATTTTACCCCCTTTATAATAAACACAATTTGACAAGTCCCTTTTTCTTAATGTATTATTTTCTTAGTTGTGCTGTTCGACAACTGAATGCCCTGCTGGGATCTTTGTTTCTCAAAGGCTGAGAGGCATATCTCAAAAGGGTTGGTAATCCAACAACCAGCAACGACCCCGCCCAGAGGGTGGGGTACAACGAGGTGGAGAGTATGGAACGCAACGTTTTCAATATCACGGCCGTGATGACGACCGTCGAAGCCGAGGAAAAAGGCACGAAGAAGGCGACCAACGTCGCTGGCTGATCATCAAGGCGCGCCGCCGCGCAGGGAATGTGTGGCGGCCAGTAAAACTGGTAAGTTCAGGAGCCCCGCGGTTCCGGATATCCGGGACCAAGCAGTAATGCAACACGGAGCCGCGGGGCTCCCGTAAATTGAATTGGAGGATTCAATCATTTATACCGATCTTTTATTTTTTGATCGATATTTCTCCCGCCCGGGATTACCTGGGCTGCGCTGTGTTTTTTAGACACACTTCCTCCAAGCGCAGCCCATGGTTCCCGGGTTTTGTTTTACCTTTAAAATTTCTTAAAATTTTAAATTTGACAAAAAATGCTTGACAAACATTTCAATTAGAGTAAAATCTATTTTATGTGTAATCCCAAGGCTGAAAAAGTATCCCCTGTTGTTTCGGGGGGTCAGGAACCAGCGCGGGGGGAGGCCCGCGCGGGGAAAGAAAAGAAGTCATCCGAGGACACTCCACCCGGCTAGCGGGTGGCAGTGCCGGCCATCCGGCGCGGATGGCCATGGAAATGAAGTAGTCGCCGGAGGACGGCTACCTTCCTGCCTGCCCGTTACGCGGGTTTAAAGACAGGCCAGGCCTGAGAAAAGAGAAAACGAGCTTCCTCCAACAAGTAGCATCGAACCTCATTGGGAAAGATACGGAGAAGTTTACGTTCATAAGGGGCGTTCAGGCCGCGCCCCACACCATTATAAAAGAAGGGAATCATAATCTCTTCCGCCCACACGGCGCCCTCTCGCAACAACTATCATCTTACGGTCCCCTATTGGGACGACCACCATGATTAGCGAGGGCCAACTGCGAGCGGATGTTGCGATGGGGCCGAACACTTTCGGCCCCTGTGAATTTTTTAAAAAATTTATTCCGCCAAGAGCGGTTTTTTTATTGACTTACAAAAAATCCGCCTTTATAATTTAAATACGAGGTCCTAAAGAAAGGAGGGCTATGCAGGAAGGGTCATGGTGGGGCCGGGCACTCGATCGTCTGATTGAGATTTTGCTTGGCCGCTGGCGCGACATCCAGGCTTGGACGTAGCGCCAAACCGGCTGACATGCCGGCTCCAGCCAACCCCCGTTGTGGGGATTATTCCCGCCGCCGGCATTTCACGTGCCGGCACCATCCTCGCAGAATATCGCAGTGCCCCGGAGCGGAACAAAATATACACGGAAACCTCTGCTCCGGGGTTTTAATTTTGCATCTAAAATCAGTCGCCGTAATTATCCATCTTTTTCCGAAACCCAGTGTAGCGTGCCGATTTATCGGCTGCAGCCCAATAAATTGGGCACGCTACAAGAATCTTTGGAAAAAGGTAAATAGTTACCAGCCACTGGGTTGACGAACCCCCAATTCCCCGCTAAACTGCAGGTGGAAGACACCGTAAAGTAGTAATCGCAAATATACGAATTTAGGGTAATATACAAATCATCCACCGGCAATTTTTACAACAAAAACCGACCGATATAAATTTGTATATTACTTTATATTTGTATATTCGCGAATACTACCAATGCTCCAATTCTACGTAAAATACACCATCCCCGACGCCCGGGCCAAAACCCGCAAAAAGTATTTTGAAAGCCTGGGGTTGAAAAATAACATAAGGGCGGTGCGGGTAGCGGACTGCTACACCATTGACGCCAAGCCGGATAAAAAGCAAGTGGAAAAAACCAAAACGCTTTTGGCTAATCCGCTGATGCAGGAAGCAAGCGTAATCAGCCCAAATAAGACAGCCGATGAATCGGCACGCTACAATATAGGACGCTTTGATTACGCGATTGAAATAGGCTTTTTACCCGGCGTTACGGACAACGTGGGCAACACGGCCAAAGAAACTTTGGCCGATGGGGCAAAAATAAAATTCAAGCCCGGGCAGAATGTATATTCCAGCCAGGTGCTTTTTATTTCATTTGAAAATATCCCCTCCCGTCCTCCCCTTAAATTAAGGGGAGGAGCAAAAAAACTTCCCCCTCTTATTCATAAGAGGGGGCTAGGGGGTGATATTTCCAAAATCGTAAACAGTCTTTACAACCCGCTTATCCAGCGCGCCACCGTAAAATCGCGCGAAGAATTTTTGCGCGACGGCGGTATGGATTTGATTATCCCAAAAGTTAAGCTTACCGCCTCGGCCAAGGTTAGCAGGGTTGATTTGGATATTGCGGATGAGGAATTGGTAAAGTTGGGGAAATTGGGCATTGCGGAAAACAATCACCCTCCCCTAACCCCTCCCCTTAAGGGAGGGGAAACTGCACGACGCGGACCCCTGGCTTTGGGGCTGGAGGAATTAAAAATCATCCGCGACTATTTTAATAAACTAACTGCGCCCCGTACCGGAGCCCGCAGGGCGACTGGTACCGGGGGCAGGAAGCCGACTGATGTGGAACTGGAAACTTTGGCGCAAACCTGGTCAGAGCACTGCAAGCACACCATTTTTGCCGACCCGATGGACGAAATTAAAGATGGGATATTCAAGCATTATATTAAAGCCGCGACTTCCGCGATTCGCAAACAAAAGGGCCGCCGCGATTTCTGCGTCTCTGTGTTTACCGACAACGCCGGCGGCATTATTTTTGACAAAAATAACATAGTCAGCCACAAAGTGGAAACCCACAACACGCCCTCGGCGCTGGATCCGTTTGGCGGCTCAATTACCGGCATAGTCGGCGTTAACCGCGACATTTTGGGATTTGGCCTGGGAGCCAAACCCATTGCCAACTTTTACGGTTTTTGCCTGGCCGATCCTAACGATAAAACAAAATTATTTCGCGACCGGGAATTAAAAAATCCCATGCTCTCCGCGCGCCGCATTATGGACGGGGTAATTGCCGGCATCAATTCCGGCGGCAACCAAAGCGGCATCCCCACTCCTTTGGGCTTTTTGAATTTTGATCCGCGATATCGCGGCAAGCCTCTGGTGTTTGCCGGCACTTTGGGCTTGAGCCCCAAAAAAATCGGCAAGCGCGTGGCCTGGCAAAAGCAGGCTCGGCCCGGGGATTTAATAGTGATGATAGGCGGCAGAGTAGGCGCCGACGGCATCCACGGCGCGACTTTCTCTTCCGAAGGGCTGGACAGCCACAGTCCGGCCACGGCCGTACAGATTGGCGACCCCATTACGCAAAAAAAACTTTCCGATGCCGTTGTTAAAGAAGCCCGTTCGCAAAATTTATACACCAGCATTACGGACTGCGGCGCCGGCGGCCTGTCTTCCGCCATTGGGGAAATGGCCGGACAATCAAATGGATGTGAAGTTTATCTTGATAAGGTGCCGTTAAAATATCCGGGATTGGCTCCCTGGCAAATTTGGATTTCGGAGTCGCAGGAAAGAATGGTCTTGGCCGTGCCGAAGCAGCGTTGGCAAAAATTTGAAAAACTAATGAAGATGAGAGGCGTGGAAGCGGCGGCTATCGGCAATTTCATCAAATCCGGCAAGTGCGTGGTGAAATACGGCAAAAATGTCGTGCTGGATATTGATATGGATTTTTTGCATAACGGCCGGCCCATAAAACATCAGGCTACCGAAAAACCTGCCCCCGTAGGGAAGGGTCTAGACCCTTCCCTACCGAGCAAAAAAGATTATTCCGATCAAATTATCAAATTGCTTTCCCGCCCCAACATCGCCTCCAATGAATTTATAAGCCAGCAATACGACCACGAGGTCGGGGGAGGATCTGCACTTAAGCCTTTGCAGGGGCGCGGTAAAATAAATTCCGAGGCCGCGGTAATAAAGCCGGTGCCGGATTCCAAAAAAGCTTTGGTTATTTCTTACGGTTTGCATCCCGCTTACTCGGAAATTAACCCTTACAATATGGCCGCCTGCGGCATAGACTCGGCGGTGCGCGCCGCCGTAGCCGCCGGCGCCGACATTGACTATTTGGCTTTGTTGGATAATTTTTGCTGGTGCAGTCCGCAGGACTCCGGCCGTTTATGGCAACTAAAAGAAGCGGCGCGCGCCTGCTACGATATTGCCGTGGGCTACGGCACGCCGTTTATTTCCGGCAAAGACAGCATGTATAACGATTTTAAAGGATTTTCCGATGATGGAAAGCCGTTAAAAATTTCCATTCCGCCCACCCTGCTTATTTCCGCGCTCGGCGTTGTTCCCGACGCGGCCAAAACCGTAAGTTTAGACGCCAAACTACCCGGCGACTTGCTCTATATATTGGGAACGACAGATGACGAAATGGGTGGGAGTGAATACTTGTCTGCATTTGCCCCCGTAGGGAACGGTCTAGACCGTTCCCTACAAGGACACATACCATCCGTCAACGCCCCCAAAAACTACCAACTCTACAAAACCCTGTTTGCCGCCAACCAACAAAACCTAATCGCCTCGGCCATAAGCGTAAACAGCGGGGGGCTGATTGTGGCATTGGCAAAAAAACTAACGGGCGGCGGTTTGGGCGCGGAAATAAGTCTGATGGATTTGCCCGGCTCATGGCGGGAAAATTACCAAGCTTTATTTAGCGAAAGCCAGGGTAGGATTTTAGTCAGCGTAGCGGCACAAAACATCACCGCTTTTGAAAATCTGATGTCCCGCGGAGCGGGATCTCAGGCAAAGCCTGACCAGGCTCTGCCTGGCGGAAAACACTCCGCCGGAAAAAATATTTTTACAAAAATTGGAAAAATCACCGCCAAGCCTGTTTTAAAAATTACCGATAAAAAAGAACGGCTGATTGTAAAATTAAAAATCAGCGACGCGTTAAAAGCGTATCGGTTAACATTTAAAGATTACTAGCTTTACTAACTACTAATCTTTACTAATATACTAATGCGCGATATTGAGAATTAGTATATTAGTAACCAATTAGTAGTTAGTAAAGACAGCCATATGAAAACTCCCCCAAAAATAATAGTATTATCCGGCTACGGCCTTAACTGCGAAGAAGAAACCGCGTATGCTTTTAACATTGCCCTTCGACTCGCTAACGCTCGCTCAGGGTCTTCGACCGGCGGCGTAGATATTGTCCATATTAACGATCTTATTGAACGGCCAAACCTGCTAAAACGATATCAAATTCTGGCCGTCCCGGGCGGATTTTCTTATGGAGACGATTTAGGCAGCGGCAAGGCTTACGCCAACAAGCTGAACAATCATTTAAAAAAACAACTGCTGGATTTTACTGCCAAAGACAAACTGGTTATAGGCATTTGCAACGGCTTCCAGATTTTAACCAATTTGGGGCTGCTGCCCGGCGTCCTGACCTTTAACGACAACAACCGCTACACAGACCGGTGGGTGGATGTTCGCATTCCCCCCCTTACGAAGGGGGGGCGAGGGGGGGTTAGCCCCTGGCTTTCCGGCATCAAAACCCTTTCTCTCCCCATCGCCCACGGCGAAGGCAAATTTATGGCTAGCGATGAGACAATGGCTTTTATAAAAAAGCAAAAAACGATAGCCGGTGTATACTATAAGGGCGAAATGTGCAACTACCAAAATTTAACGCCCAACCCCAACGGCTCAACTTTGGACATTGCGATGCTAACATCGGCCGACGGCAAAATTTTAGGCACTATGCCCCACCCCGAACGCGCCATGTTCTTTACCCAACTACCCAACTGGCCGCTTCTTAAAGAAAAGCTGCTAAGAGCCGGAAAACCCCTGCCCAAATTCGCCTCCGGACTGCAAATTTTTAAAAACGCGATTAAATACTTCCAATAGTTTCTATTTTAAGCGCCAGCCCGAGTACAAAAAGTGTAGCGTGCCGATTTATCGGCTGTCCGTATTGCCCGCAATCGGGAGGCTCCAGAGCCTCCCCTACAAAACCGCACTACGAATAACTTATAAATTAGCGCGTTACAAAATCCGTTCATAAAAGGAGGTACCACCACGCCATTCAGCATGGAAGTACGAAACGCGCGCCACGATGTAGTGGCGCACGACCCGGACGAGGTGTTCCGTGAAGGGTTTATGGCCGGCATCTTTGCCAAAAATCCTTACCAGCGCGGTACCGCCGAGTACCATAATTGGAGAAGCGGACACGACCTCACCAACAGGCGGGCGAAGAAAAACAAGAGGAGGCTCTACTGGCCGAAGTTCTGCATTCGTCAAATCCGTCGCCATCTCTAGTCCGCCCAACCGGCGGCTGACGATCACTAGCCTTACGATCATCAGCCGCCCCCCTTATTAATTTTCAATTAATCTCTACTAAATACAAAAGGAACGAAATACTAAACCTAGCAAAACCATTTCGTATTTAGTAATTTCGTATTTTTAGTATTTGGTAGAAAGTCTTATGGAAAACCTCGGAGAAAAATGCGGCGTGTTCGGAATTTACGCCAAAAATTTGGACGTCAGCAGGCTGACGTTTTACGGTTTGTTCGCGCTCCAGCACCGCGGCCAGGAAAGCTCCGGAATCGCCACGGCCGACGGCAGCCGCATTGATTACTACAAAAACATGGGACTGGTTACCCACGTCTACAGCGAAGAAACCATCGCCGGCCTAAAGGGCCACATTGCCATCGGCCACAACCGCTATTCCACTTCCCAGGGCTCGCACATTAAACACGCCCAACCCATTGTTACAGACAGCGGGCTTTTGGCTTTAGCCCACAACGGCAATTTGCCTTCCGTGACCAAACTAAAGAAATTCCTGGAAGGCAAAGACATTGCCACCCAAGACTTAAGCGACTCCGCGCTAATGGCCAAAGCTTTGGACTACTATTTACAGCATGGCTTGAGCATTAAAGACGCCGTCATAAAAGCCTACCCGCTGTTTACCGGCGCGTTTTGCCTGACAATTTTGACCAAAGATTCGCTTGTCGCCGTACGCGACACTTTTGGCATTCGCCCGCTGTCTTTGGGAAAACTGGACGGCGGCTATGTCGTGGCTTCCGAAACCTGCGCCTTTCACACCGTGGGCGCGGACTTTGTGCGGGAAATCAACCCGGGCGAAATGGTTATTATAGACGAACGCGGAATGGAGTCCGTGCAAATAGAGCCTCCTCAAACCAAGGTGGATATTTTTGAATTTGTTTATTTTGCGCGGCCCGACAGCCAAATTTTGGGCAAGTCGGTTTACGAAGTCCGCCGCAACTGCGGAATGAAACTTGCCGAGGAGTGCAAAATAAACGCCGACATTGTCGTGCCCGTTCCGGAAACGGCCTATCCCGTTGCCGTGGGCTACAGTAAAGCCTCCGGCATTCCCATGGAAATGGCCCTGGTAAAAAACCGCTACATCCACCGCACCTTTATTCAGCCCGAACAACACAGCCGGGATTTGGGCGTAAAGCTAAAACTCACCCCGCTAACCGAAGTCTTAAAAGGCAAAAAAATTATTGTGATGGACGACTCCATAGTCCGCGGCACCACTTCCCGCCAATTGGTAAAAATGCTGTTTGACGCCGGCTGCAGCGAAGTCCATATGCTCATAAGCTCTCCGCCGGTTAAGTTCCCCGATTTTTACGGGATAGATACGCCGCGGCAGGAAAGGCTGATTGCCTCCCACAAAACAGTGGAAGAAATCCGCCAATTTTTAGGCGCCACCTCGCTGTACTTTTTATCGCTGAAAGGACTAATTGATTCCACGGGACTTTCCGAAAATTTATTCTGCGCGTCCTGTTTTACCGGAGTCTACCCCATTGACCTGGGCGAAAAAAAAACCGATGTCAAACAGCCGGTTTACCACGGAGTCAAACCCGAAGGAACCCTTTTTTAGCTTCTACTAAATACTAAATTATACTAAAGATACTAAATACGAAAAGCGGATATCAATCAGTTTAGTACATTTCGTACTCTTTCGTATTTAGTAGAAAATTATGAGAATCATAATTCTTATTTCTAACGTCGGCACCGGCACAAATCTCCAGGCTATTATAGACGGAGTCGGCGCGGGTAAAATCAAAGCCGAAATCGCGGACGTGGTTTCCGACAAAGCCGACGCCCCGGGTTTGGAGCGGGCAAAAAAACACAATTTGCCCATAGAAATTTGCCCGCGCAAAGAAGACTTGTTGCCTCTGCTCAAAAAACTAAATTCCGATTACATTTGTTTGGCCGGCTGGAAACAGATTATTTTGGACGAGGTAATTTTGGCTTTCCCGAATAAAATCTTGAACCTTCATCCGGGATTAATTCCGGACGCAATTAATGGTACTGTAAAAAATCCTGATAATACCATCGGCCTTTGGAACAAAGGCCTTTTGACCAACAAAGCCATTCAAAACTTTCTTGACAAACACGCCACCTACGCCGGCTCCTCCATCCACTTTTTGACTCTGGAATTTGACTTTGGCCCGGTCCTTGGCCGCACCTTTGAAAAAATCTTGCCTGATGATACCGTAGATTCTCTATACGCCAGACTCAAACAAAAAGAAAATCAATTATACGTGAAAGTGCTTAACCAATTGACAACAAAGTAATCACATTATTCAACGGCCGTTAAATAATGTGATTTATATATATGAACAAAATTTTTATTATCGGATCGGGAGGACGGGAACACGCTCTGGCATGGAAATTAAAACAGTCTCCGCGCGTGGGCAAAATTTATATTGCCCCGGGCAATGCGGGCACGGCGCAACTTGGGGAGAATGTTGATATTAAGGCCACCGACATTGCGGCCTTGGTTAAATTCGCAAATGATAATAAAATTGATTTTACGGTTGTCGGGCCGGACGACTCCCTTGCTTTGGGAATTACCGATGAATTTCAAAAGCGCGGGCTTAAAATTTGGGGGCCAAGCAAGGGCGCGGCGCAAATTGAAGCCAGCAAGGCTTTTGCCAAGAAGCTGATGGAAAAAAATAATATTCCGACTGCGGAGTTTAGGACGTTTACGGATTATGAGGAAGCAACAGAATACATTGAGGAACACTTTAAGCGTAGCGCGCCCATTTATGGGCTGCAGCCGATAAATCGGCACGCTACACAACCCATTGTCATCAAAGCCTCGGGCCTTGCCCTGGGCAAAGGCGTTACTATTTGCAAAACGCTTGACGAAGCCAAAGCCGCGCTTAAAGCCGCCATGGTGGACAAAATTTTCGGCGATTCCGGCTCGCAGGTCGTAATTGAGGAATTTTTGCGGGGGCAGGAATTTTCCATTCACGCCTTTTGCGACGGTAAAAATTTCCAGCTACTTCCGTCGTCGCAAGACCACAAACCAATCTTCGATGGAAATCTCGGCCCCAACACCGGCGGCATGGGCACAATTGCTCCGGTGCCGTGGGTTAGTGAACAAATGATGAAAGAAGTTTCATCCGCGATTGTAAAACCGGTTCTTGACGGACTTCAAAGTGTAGCGTGCCGATTTATCGGCTGTCTTTATCCTGGACTAATGGCGTATTCCCCCTCTTATTATAAGAGGGGGTTAGGGGGTGATATTAAAGTCATCGAATTCAACGCCCGCTTCGGCGACCCCGAAACCCAAAGCTATATGCGCCTGCTAAAAACCGATCTTCTTGATATTTTGGAAGCGTGCGTGGACGGAAAAATCGCGGACATTAAAATTGAATGGTCAAAAAAATCCGCTTGCTGCATTGTCCTTGCCTCCGGGGGCTACCCGGGCAAATATGAAAAAGGTAAAATCCTCACCGGCATAGAACAAGCGGAAAAACTTGATGACATCGTAGTTTTCCACGCCGGCACTACCCTGTGTTCCATTCCCCCCCTTGCAGAGGGGGGGCTAGGGGGGGTTATCACCAACGGCGGCCGCGTCCTGGGAGTTACCGCCATTGCCGACGATCTCCAATCCGCCCTAAACAAAGCCTACGCCGCTGTAAAACTCATTCACTTTGATGGGATGCAATACCGCACCGACATCGGACAGCAGTCCCTGCTGTCTCTACTAAATACGAAAGAAACGAAATACTAAACTTATTGGCACTCATTTTTCGTATTTAGTATCTTTAGTATAGTTTAGTATTTAGTAGAAAATTTTATGGCTATAAAATTAATCGCATTTGACTGGAATGGCACCCTGTTGGCCGACACCAATATCTGGTGGCGTGCTGCTTGCAAGGAATTTGAATTTTTAGGCAAGAAGCCCATAACTTTAAGACGGCTACAAGCTACTTTTACTATGCCTCTCATTGATTATTTTGTTGCTAACGGCTATAAAAGAGCGGATATTCTAAAAAATAAAGATAAAATTGCCGCTATTTTCTTTAAATATTATAACCCTAAAGAAGCTTTAGCCCGCACCCGAGGAGGAAGTAAACGACTTTTAAAGTGGCTCAAAGGCAATAACATCAAATCCATAATCTACAGCAACCATTCCGTTACAGATATACATAAACAATTAAAAAGGCTTAAACTAACAAATTATATTGTTGATGTTATTGGCCGTTACGAAGATGAAATGATAAGACAATTCGATTTAAAACACAAAGAAAAACTTCTGTTTCAATATTTAAAAAATCTTAAATTAAAGAAGTCCGAAGTCCTCACGATTGGCGACACCTGTGAAGAAATCGAAATCGGCCAAGCTTTAGGCTTGCATACCGTAGCTTTAACCGGCGGATACAATTCCACCGCCCGCCTAAAAACCGCAAAGCCTGACTTTTTAATCCATAATATAAAAGACTTAATCGGAATCATCAAAAGGCTCAATTCCTGATTTTGGCGCATTATGGTAAAATAAACTTAAGATGATGGAATTCCCCAACAACCAACCCAAGGAAACAGCCAAACGGAAAGAACTTCCTCCAACTAGCCATATTTTTGTGGAAGTCGGACCCGATGAGGCTCGGGCTGCTCCGATTATTGGCGATAAAAAAACCGTCGAATCAGGATTATATGTTGCGGTAGAACTAAATCATGGAGCATCTAAAAAAACTAGGGAAGCCTTAAATGAATTACAAAAAAACCAAGAAAGAAAAAATCATTTTGTTATTGAAGGCAACGCTACAAAAATGAGCTTTCTTGGGGATTCCAGCGTAGACGAAATCTATTTTGGAAATGTATTTGGTGACCCTAAAAGCTCTGGCACTTACCTGTTATTAAAAGAAGCAAAAAGGGTTCTAAAAAAGGCCGGCCGTTTAGTAGTAAGGGAGGACATGCCTGCTTCAAAACCCCTAAAAATAGTGGAACTGGATCTGACAGACTTGGGTTTTGTGGTCGAAAAAGTTGTCCGGCCGCATGACCCAGAATGGAAAAAAGAAATTAACGTTTACTCTAGACTTTCCGCAACAGATAAATATTTATCTTCAGAAAATTATTTACTTTTTGCCAGATTAAAAGTTTAACAATCATAAATTTTATACATTATGAACAAACCTTTAGTAGGAATCCTAATGGGCAGTGACAGCGATTTGCCGATAATGAAGGAAGCGGCCAAAGTTTTAGAGGAATTTGGCGTGCCTTTTGAAATTACGGTTTGCTCCGCGCACCGCACGCCGGAGCGCGCGCACGAATACGCGGCAACGGCAATAAATCGCGGGCTTAAAGTAATTATTGCCGGCGCCGGAGGCGCCGCGCATTTGGCCGGAGTGATTGCGGCCTACACTACCGTGCCTGTTATTGGCGTGCCCATAAAATCCGCGCTGGACGGAATTGACTCGCTCCTCTCCACCATGCAAATGCCACCCGGCATCCCGGTTGCCACGGTTGCCATAGACGGAGCCAAAAACGCGGGACTTTTAGCCGTACAAATTTTGGCCACGTCCGATTCCTCACTCGCCAATAAATTGGCAGACTACAAAACCACCCTGGCCAACTCCGTAAACGCCAAAGCGGAAAAACTGGAAAAGGAAGGATATAAAAAATATTTGGAAAATAAGTAGGTCTTTGCTATAATATTTATATGAGTGCTATAGATTGGACAAAAAACTTCAAGAAATATAAGGGGCTATGGGTGGCTATGAAAAATGACGAAGTCACCGTTGTTGCCAGCGGCAAAACCGTAAAGGGTGTTTTAAAATATGCCCGCAAAAAAGGGTTAAACGACCCCATTCTTTTTAAAGTGCCTACGGAAATCCTTCCCCAAATCGGTGTTATTTAAAAATCAATGAAATTCCAATATTTAAAATTTGCGCTGCCGCAGAAATCCGATTTCTTCGGCAGTTCTGTTTTAAAACCGATTATTCCGATTCGTATCTGTTTTGCCGATCGCTCTTTGCAATATCAAGCGCTGATTGATTCCGGCGCGGATTTTTCTATTTTTCACAAAGAGTTTGGGGAAGCTTTGGGTATTGATATAAAAACCGGTACGGTATTGGATTTTGGCGGGGTTCAAAAAGCCCATTCCTCTTTGGCATACTTGCACGAAATTACTTTGGTTATCGGCGGATGGAAATATAAAGTTAACGCCGCCTTTTCCGATGACATTTCCGATAAAAGTTATGGCATACTTGGTCAAAAAGGATTTTTTGATTTATTTAGCGTGAAATTTGACCTTTCCAAAGAGGAAATTGAATTAAAAGAAAGAAAATAACTTATGCCGGATTTAATTGAAACAATAATTAAAACCAGAGAAACAGCGGCGGATATTTGCGTTAAGTCTTTGACAAATCTTGACGAACTTTCGGAACTTGAAATTAAGGAAAAACTTGTCTCGGAAATTAAAAAGCATAGTGAAATCTTTCCCGATGGATGGTATAATCCCCCGCCATCCGGAGTCGCCGTATTGCTCGGTAAAGATCGTTTACAGTACGACTCCTTAAGAAGTCAAATTTATTGGCCAAAAGAGAACGTTATTTTTAAAAAAGAAACTGTTGGCTTAATTTATTTATCCCCCATAGACCGCCAAACGGGAATGATTGGCGATATAGGATTTACAATATACAGAGGAGCTGACGAAAAAATAAAACAACACCTGAAAAATGTCTACAGCACAATACTCAAGATCGCGGAACATGCTAAGGAAGGGATGGAGTTTTCTGAAATTTGTTCCTTTGCACTCGACCTGTATAAAAACAAGTTTAAAACAACCAAATGGGTAACTGTAAGCTCTCCAAATTTAAAAATTAATCTCGGGCATTCAATTCCCGGATCATTTGAAAACAATCTGAATTTTGGAAACAGCTACGAGGAAGTTAAAGAAACTATTAAAACAAAACGGGTACATATTAACAACGAGGAACATTTTAAAATTCCGGAAACCTGCGCTTTCACAATAGAATCAAGGCTGGAAGATTTAAACGACCCCAGTATGCCGAGCGGCTACTTTCATTTTATTGTTTGTTTTAATAAAGGACAAAAAACTATTTTAAATAATTACAGCCAAATTTTTAGCATTGTTGGAATGGATTATATGAACTCATAACAATTATGACATCAAAACCTAAAAGCGAATACGCAAAATCAGGGGTGGACTATACCGTCATGGAGCCGTTTAAGATGGCTATGATAGAGGCCGGAAAAAAAACTTTAACATTCCCCAATAAACGAGGCGTATTTATTAACGAAGATGCCACGCACGCTCACGGAGCGGTATTTGAGTACCGCGGTAACCAACCCCACATTTGGTGCCAAACACAGGAAGACTTAGGCAACAAAAACTGGATCGCCGAATGGATGTACCAAAACACGGGCAAAACTTATTACGATTCCATTGCTATTGATACGGCATTGATAGTTGTTAATGATGTGATTGCACAAGGCGCCATGCCCGTGGTGTTTACGGACCAGTTGGAAGCGTCGGAAAGCGCGTGGTATGGTGACGAAAAACGCGCGAAAGATTTTGCCAACGGGTTTTTACAAATTTGCGAAGAAGTCGGTATGGCTTTACCAGCCGGAGAAAGCGCCAGTTGCACATACTTAATAAATCCAAAATCTCCGGTAAAACAAATTGCCACACTTTCGGGATCGGTAACGGGAATAGTAGCGCCAAAACAGAATCTAATTACCGGGCAAAAGCTCCAAGCCGGCGACCACATAATCGGTGTGGCTTCCAGCGGCCTGCATGCCAACGGCATATCACTTGTCATCAAAAAAGCCTTAGAATTACCTGACCAATTCTTATCCAAATTACCGAGTGGCAATGTTTTGGGAGACGAAGCTTTAATCCCCACCCGCTCTTACGTTAAACTGATTGAAACTTTACAAAACAACAATATTGAAATCCATGCCCTGCTCCCCGGTACAGGCGACGGCGTGGGGAAAATCGCTTTTGATAAACGCCCCTTTACTTACCGCATTCACTCTTGGCTTAAAATTCCGCCTTTGATGGAATACTTCCGTGATGTTGTTAAAGTTCCACTTATGGATTGCCTTAAAACTTTCAACTGGGGCGTGGGTTACTATATATATACCCCTGCCAGCCAAGTAGAATCGATAATAAAATTAGGCAAACAAGCCGGTTATGAGTTGGCTGACATCGGCATTGTGGAAGAAGGTAAACGGCAAACTATTTTTGAACCTGGTAATATAACATTAACCCCGCCTGGGGAGTAAGGCGCATGATTAGACCCATCATCAAACTAGGCGACCATCTTTTGCAGCAAAAGTCTTTGCCCGCGGCCGAGGACAATCTTAAATTATTACAGACGGTTTGGCGGGACTTAAAAGATACCCAGCCAGTATGAAGCAGCAAAAAGACATACTTTTAAAAATTCGATGGGCATTACCGCAATCCAAATAGGAATTCCTATTCGCCTTTGCTTCGTCTGGACTCCTATAATGGGAGAGGTTTTAATGGCCAACCCGGTAATTGAAATCTTTTCAAAGGATGAAGCGATCCTATATGAAGGCTGTTTAAGCTTTTTCGATGAAAGAGGGTTAGTGCCACGGCCAAGTACTGTAGAAGTTGAATTTTTTGATTATGAATTTAAACTACAACATCTCAAGCTTAAAGATTGGTCAGCCAGGATCGTACAACACGAGTTGGATCACATGGACGGAATTTTGTACACTGACCGCATGAAGCCAGGAGAACACACCATCTCTTATAAAGAATATCTAAAAATTAAAAAATAATTTATTAACATCGTCGAGGAACTACCCTCGGTGGCGTCATCCTGAGGAGTGCAGCCGACGAAGGATCTCAAACCTAAAAAAAGAGATTCTTCACCCTCAGATGCATTCGGGTTCAGAATGACGCCATAAAAAAACCAATATGGACAAACAAACAATCGAAAAAAATTTGCATCGGGTTTTGGAAAAAACCGATTTTACGAACCTTGGCACAAGGCGCCAGGGCAAGGTAAGGGATATTTATACCCAGCCGGACAAAATAATTTTAGTGTCAACGGACAGGTATTCGGCGTTTGACCGCAATTTGGCGCTTATCCCCTTTAAAGGCCAGGTGCTTACGCAAACCAGCAAATTCTGGTTTGACCAAACCAAAGACATTATCCAAAACCATTTAATAAGCTCGCCCGACCCAAACGTGGTGGTGGTAAAAAAATGTTCCGTAATTCCAATTGAGATGGTGGTAAGAGGCTACATTACCGGAGTTACCGGCACTTCGCTTTGGACGCTCTACCAAAAAGGCGACCGGGATTTCGGCGATTTTACTTTGCCGGACGGGATGAAAAAAAACCAAAAATTAGATAAATCGGTTCTAACTCC
>Ga0182027_10004502_pt1 | contig 21577 bp, 16 predicted proteins | sample 712E1DmetaG_FD_121300 | JGI IMG/M metagenome (GOLD analysis project Ga0182027, IMG submission 121300) | Permafrost microbial communities from Stordalen Mire, Sweden - 712E1D metaG (Illumina Assembly) | ecosystem: Environmental > Terrestrial > Soil > Wetlands > Permafrost | place: Sweden... | reverse complement strand
GAATCTCGAAATCGTTGACTACCCCTCAACCGACGTACTCGGCGTGGGCGAGCGACTGCCGTTCCTCGACAATTCATTTGACGGGGTCATCAGTTCCGTGGTATTGGAGCATGTAAAGGACCCATTCCGTTGCGCGCAGGAAATGGCGCGCATCCTGAAGCCCGGCGGCGACATCTTCTGCAGCGCGCCGCTTCTCCAGCCGATGCACGGGTTTCCGCACCACTACTACAACATGACCTGCGAAGGGCTTGTAAACCTGTTCCCGGGCTTCACTGTCCGGAAACTGGACGTCCCCTATTATCTTGATCCCCTGACCGCCCTCACCTGGATTCTCAATATGTATACGCAGGGGCTGCCCGAAAACGTGCAGCAGCAATTTCTGTCTATGACCGTACGGGACGTGCTTGTCAATTTCTCCGATTTCAAGTCCAGGGAACATCCGGTTGCCGCGCAATTGGAACGGTACACGCGGTACAGCCTTGCCTGCGGGACGTTTCTCCACGGGGTAAAGCCCGCCTGAGGCGGGACTCTCACGATGCATGTTCACTTGCACCTTGTCGTCGAGACCATTGGTGCCGCAATCGTGTTCGGCATGTCTGCGGGGCTGTCGCCCGGCCCGCTTCTCGCGCTTACGATTTCGCAATCGCTTGGGCACGGCGCCCGTGAAGGAATCAAGGTTGCTTTTGCGCCGTTCTTCACGGACGTGCCGATCATTGCCGCGACACTGTTTGCTCTGTCCCGGATCGCGCGGTTCGGGTCATTCCTCGGCATCATTACCGTGGGGGGCGCGCTGTTCGTTTCCTGGCTGGGAGTCCAGAGCGTGCGTACTTCAACACTCCGGCGCGACGGCCTGTCCAAGGCCGCAGGATCGCTGCGCGAAGGAATTGTTCTCAACTTTCTGAGCCCCCATCCTTATATTTTCTGGATATCGGTGGGCGTTCCGCTGGTGCTTCGGACCTGGCCCCTTTCGCATGCCGCCGGTGCGCTTTTTCCGGTCTGTTTCCTGTCGAGCCTTGCTGCGGCCAAGGTAGCAGTCGCGATCGGGGTCGGGCGGTCCAGGAAACTGCTCAACGACCGGGCATACGCGCTGATCATGCGGGTTCTCGGCGCGGTTCTTTTTGTGCTCGCACTGCTATTGCTGTGGAAGGGCGTGAAGCTTTTGTCAAAATGGTGACTCGGAACGGGTCTGTGTTTCACCACCGCCCCGGTCGGCACACGTCTGTCACGCGTAAGGAGTATCATGAGATTCACTCTGCCGCTCTCCGTCCTTGCAAGCGCTGCGCTGTTGTCTTGCGCCTGCGTGAACCAGATCAACAATGTGGTCCAGCAGTTCAACAAGGCCCCGCAGATCGACGCCTTTACCAGGGCGGTCAAGGCAAACCTTCCCTTAGGCTATGCCGCGACGATCGCCATGGACGTGATGAACAAGGCAACCGTCACGGGAGTCACGGTGTCGCGGACATCAGATTCGTTTCCCTGTAATGCGATTGTCACGATTCCCGTCAACCGCACCCATCCGCTTCCCGTGGGCAGCGACACCGTTGTCGGCTCCATGACGGTGGTTGGACTCTGGAGCGACTCAAACACGGCGATTGCCTCCGTATTCTTTACCCAGACCACTATTAAGGACAGCTCGTTTACGCTCCGGAATATCGCCTTTGTTCCCATAACCCGGGATACCTCCGGCACCATGGTGGTGTTTGCCAGCGAAGACGTGAACGCCGATTCGAGCCTCGTGGTCAACACCAAAATTACCGACTCGATCGTGTCTGTCAAGTTGTCCGGCATTCCCCTTACTCTTCCCACCGATAGTTCGGTTGCCGTGAATCAGAAAGCCTGGATCACGCTTGTGAACCGGCCCAGGGGAGCGCCGGTCGGGAACGAAACCTACACGTTGTACGGCGCCAGCCAGTACCTTGGTGTTGCGTCGTCCACGGTGGAGGTAATCCAGGCCGTCATGGTCGCCGTGGTCATAACGCCGTACACGTGCCGAAGGAACCCTGGCGCAGGCTACGCCATGGTCCGCGACATAAGGATTCAGGGGTCAAACAACAATTCGAATGTCGATCTTGGAACTGTTGTTCTCACGTTTGACGTGCCCTGCAGCGGCACGGCAAAGATTCCCGTTGCCACGGGTGAATATCTGGCAAGGATCGGATCCACCGTCGCGCTCAACCTGGATCGTTAATCGCAGGGGGGGGTGCATGAAAGTACCGCTCATGTCCGCGTTGCTTGCTTCGGCATTCACGGTCGCGCTTGCCCAGCCTGACACCGGAACCGTCGTTCACACCGGTCAGGCCACCTACTACAATGCCACCGGCGACGGCAGTTGCATGTTCGGCCCGTCGCCGGGCGACCTCATGGTCTGCGCAATGAACAGCGCCGAGTACGACACCGGAAGCGTGTGCGGCGCCTCGATCCACATTACGGGCCCCGTTGGCGAAGTGACGGTGCGCATCGTTGACCTGTGCCCGGAATGTCCCCGCGGCAACGTTGACCTGAGCAAACAGGCATTTGCAAAGATCGCCGATACCATTCAGGGCCGCGTGGCCATCACCTGGCGGTACGTGGAAACCAGCGTTTCGGGACCCATCGCGTACCGCATAAAAACAGGGAGCAATCCGTGGTGGATCGGCATCCAGGTGCTCAACCACAGGAACCCTGTTGTCAGGCTCGACGCGCTGCAAGGCGGGGTGTGGGTGGCGGTGCCGCGGCTCGGCTACAACTATTTTGTGGACGCCTCGGGGCTGGGAGCGGGTCCGTTTACCTTCCGCGTGACCGATTTGTACGGCCAACAGTTGACCGATGCAAATATCCCGCTCTCGCCGGATTCGGTGACGCCGGGGCAGGCGAATTTTTCGAGCCATGGGGCCGGGGTCACAAACGGCCCCATGGCGCGTGCGGCTGTCGGCGCACGCCTGCGGCCGGAGCTGCGAACAAACCTCGCCCCACGAGCTATGCGCACGCTCTTGGAGTCGGGAGCTGTCGAGACCTATACGATTGACGGAAGGTACTGTGGCCGGTTCGACGGCTCCGGTCCGGCCCCGGCCCCAGGGGCAGCGGCCATCATGGTGGTAAAGCCGGTGCGGTGAGCGCGCGGCCGTGAAACGTCTGCACGCTTCCGAGGTTCGCGCAAGTCAACTTTGGTAGACTCGTGAAACCGCCTACAGGCGGGGAAAAGTCTGCGCTGCGCTCACACCGCCCTTGTACCTCACCCGCAGGACAAGACAGCCCTTTGCAATCGAGCCGGGGATGGCAACGGGCCGGTTGCCTGCGGCGGGAATTTTTGCAAGCATGCACCCGCGGGTGTCGAAAATCTCCACAACAGTCTGTTCGCTCGCGCCGACACCGCACACTTCCAGCTCGTTTTGGCCTCGGATCGCCGCATGCACTGCGCCCGCGACGACCGACCACTGGTTCCTCGCCCGGGTTGTCGACACGGGTACGCCAAGGGCCTCGATTGCCGCAAGCGCGTCCACTTTGCCCGCACCCCAACGAACGTCGTAGGGTGAGGAAATCTTTCCGGTAAACGCGTCGTTTATGGCATTCTTCTGCAGGGTCGACACGACGGTCTCGGGCGTCAAGGTTGAGTCGACCTGGAGCATGAGCGCCACGATGCCGGCAACGATGGGCGCGGAAATCGACGTGCCGTTGCGCCACTCATACCGTCCCTCCGTGCTCGCCTTGTTGGGCCACACCACGAGGTGTGTAGTGTCGGTGACGTTCCTTGCCATGGCGCCCACCACCACTTGTCCCGGCGCGCATATGTCGGGCTTTATTCTTCCGTCAACCGTCGGCCCGATGCTCGACCACGAGGCCCACTGGTACAACGAAGAATCCGGCTGCCCGAATGGAGAGCCGTCGTACAGCGTGAGGTACGACTTAGTGCTGTAACTTCCCACAGTGATGATCCGGTGGGCGGTACCGCCTACTTCATTGATCGTCATTGTTGTATCGCCGGGAGAGAAGCCTGAGGTAGCGCCGTCGCCGTTCATGTCGCGTTTGTAGGCATTCCACGCATGTATGGTGCACGCGGCGCTCGCCGTGACCCGCACGCCCAGGATAAGGGACCAATTACTGGAAAACATGTAGATTTCCATATGCGGCTTCTGGTTTGTCGCATTGGCCCGCTCGACAAACGTCTGTATGATGAGCGTATCGGGCCCCTTTACCGCATCGGGCCAGAGCAGTTCGTTCTGCGATTGACTCGTAGCGGTCTTTATGTTCGTGGTAAGCGGCGTAAGGGCTTTCTTGAATGTGTTGAAGCTGTCCGCCAGAATGTACAGCGTGTCGGAAAAAGGAACATTGGGCTGTCCCCATATGTCAACAAGCGAATAGGCGAGCCACTTGCCGCCGTTGGGGGCTGCGGCGTCCCATTCATCCTCCGACCACACCAAGGTTCCCTTTGTCTCCCCTGCCGCAAGCTTGAAGGCGATATGCACTCTTGTTGCGCCGTCGTTACCCGCTGCACCAACCACAATGCGGCTGAGGCCCGTCTTAGGGCTGAGTCCGGAAAGCGAATCGATTGCGCGGTCCACCAGCGATGTGCCGTCATGGGGACCTTCCTGCAAGCCGATGCTCATGTTCACCACGCAGGGCATCTTGAGTGAATCGGCGATGGAGAAAATCCAGGTGAGCCCGTTTACGATGTCTGCGGTGGTGCCGCTGGCGCTGCCGTATTTTACGCCGATCACCGTCGCCTCGGGAGCTGCGCCCCAATACCCGTATTTCTTGTCCGATCCCACGGCCATGCCCGCCATCATTGTCCCATGCGAATAGTCGCCGAGGCCGAAGACCGTGTCTTTGTCAATCTCCTGCTGCATGCGGATCAGCCCGTACCCGAACCGGTTCCTGCGGATATTCGACGTGTCGGTCTGGTCCCAGAGGCCCACAAACCGCGTGTGGCCCAGCGAATCCAGAAAGGCCGGGTGATGCGTGTCGAACTCCGTGTCCAGGATGCCGAACAGCACGCGCTTGCCCGTAAAATGCTTGGAAAGACCGCTCGGCGCATAGCCCTGCACTTCGTTGATATGCGTAAACTTGCGCGCCGAATCCAGGCTCGGAAACAGGTGCGTCCTGTGTTCAACCGAAAGAATCCCGGGAATCGCGGTAAGATAGGGCGCGGTATGCTCGCATCCTTCGAGGGACACGACATCGTTGACTTGCGCGACAAGCCGCCAGCCGGCCGGGGCGAGCGCCGAGGGCGAGAACGCAGGATCGACAAGGGCGAGAACCCGGATGGTCTTTTTGCAGCCGGATTCCTGAATGTCCGCCGAGGCCTGCCGGAGATTTTCCGGGGTGGGCAGCAGGGGATTCTTTCCTATTTCGAATGTCCCGAGGCAGCGGCCCAATTCCCGGGCATTCAAAGGGCTTATCGAGAAACTACCTGCAAGCAGCAAAATGATTGTGCTGCGGAAACAGAACTTCATGCGCATACTCCTCACCGCAGTCCCTGAACATAGTATAGCACGCGATTTGGGAAATTGCCAAAATTTGTTACTCATGCTTGCAAATACTGTAGGTGATTTCAGGCGCCCCGCCGATGAGCGACGGCGGCCCAAGTGAAGTTCCTGGTTCAGCGCCACAAACGTGTGGCTGCGGAAAGTTATTTTGCGACTATGCCCCAAAAACCATCGCGACGTTCGAAATCTGCCGCCGAGAGTCATACAAAGAAGCCCTGCAAGCGTCATGCCAGATGGTTTGTTTACATCCTGGAATGCGGCGACCGGACTCTCTACACCGGCGCCACTCCCGATGTTGCGGCCCGACTGGCCCGCCACCGCGCAGGCAGGGGAGCGCGATACACCCGTGGCCGCGGCCCGCTTTCGCTCGTGTACTGCGAACCGTGCCGATCCAGGAGCCACGCTCTCAGGCGCGAGCATGCGGTCAAGAAACTCGGGAGAGAAAAGAAAATGATACTCGTGCGCGGAGCTACAGTGCAAAAGGAGCGAGGGGTATGAAGGTATTCGGCACAGAGGTGTTTCGCGATCTTTCCGTCCGGGCGGCCGCTTCCCCGCGCAGGCGACGTGGTCGCCGGCGGAGGGGGACACCGGGGTGGCGGCATTTCTGGCGCAATTGCGAACGCCACGGGCGGGCGGCGATGCGCCCATTGAAGAACCCTAACGCAAGTCGCGGGGGTTAGCGGGCTTTGCTATTCCACGAGCTTCCTGAATTCTCCAAACGCCTGCTTGATCGCCACAATTTCGTCGGCCAGCATATTCACCTTTTGCTCCAGCATGGCGAACCGCTCGTTTACCGAGCCGGCGACCGTCACCGGCGCGGCGATGCTTGCGGCCGGAGACGGGATCGCCTGCGCCGGCGCGTCGTCAAAGAAGCAGTGCATAAACCGCTGTTCTTTCATGCCCGGCTGACGGGGCAGCTTCACAACGAGCTGCCCGAACCGCGGGCTCCCCAACCTCGCCATGCATTCTTCCACTTCGTCAATGCTCGAAAACGGGAACATCCGCGCGGTAACGCCGCGAAGCTCGCCGGCCGTAAGCGGTCCGCGCAGCATGAGCGAGGTGAGCACCGACAGTTCTTTGCGCATGAGGTTCGAGGCAACCGACCGGCTGCCTGCGGTGCTGCCGTCCGGGGACGGATCGTTTCCGTCGGCCAAGGCGGCATCGGCCTTGTCCTGCGCCGCAATTGAAAGCCGCGCAGGAAGATTGTGCTCGAATTTGGGCACCCTTCCCCCGGCGGTGGAGAGCTGCCATGCCAGGTTCTTACCGCGCAAAGATTCGAGGGCCATGGCGACGTCGTCGTCGGACAACGTCATTGCCGGATCGCGGTTGGATTTCTGGTTGCATGCGGCCACGAGCGAGTTGAGGGTAAGCGGGTAGTATTCGGGCGTGGTGAGTTCCTTTTCGACAAGCGAGCCGAGCACGCGGACTTCAACGGGTGTAAGGACAAGGGCCATGTATCTTCCTTTCGACGAGGAACCATCTTCTCACAAGTCCAGCATCAAAATATTACTGTCGCGCCGGCGTTCCGCAATCCATTTTTAATCCGGGACGCCGCCGCGTTGGCGCCCCGTCCACAACCTTCAGGAAAGCGAGCTCTTATGAACAGACAATGCAATGCAATTGTCGCCGCGTGCGTCGTTGGCGCAGCGGCCCTCTCGGGTTTTGCCAAGGACAAACCCGCCGCCGACGGCGTGGTGCTGAAAGCCGATTACAGCGCCAAAAAACAGTGGAATTATGCAGCGACCTACACCTCCCAGGGAAATTTTCGCCAGAAATCCTCGAACACAGCAAAGTCAACGGAGATCCGGTGTTCTTTCACCGCCACGAAAAAGGGCGCCGCCAAGCTCGGGATCAAGGTCGACAGCGTAGCGGTCAAATCGGACGTGTACAAGGAAGACCTGCAGAAGGAAATCCGCGACAAGCTGATCAAGGCCGATTACTCGCTCTCGCTGGCAAACGGATTCCCGACCATAGATACCTCCGTGGAAATGCCGGCGAGCAATTACCTTGAATGGGATCTGTACCGGCAGCTTGCCAAGCTCCTGCCTGCGCTTCCGGCAAAGCCGGTGAAGCAGGGCTTCACCTGGGAACGCACCGACCTGGTCCCCATGCAAACGGCGCGTGGCAAGGTCACCTGCGAAGTCTATCGCAACTACACCCTCAACGTGCTCACAGGCGACTCGGCCTTGATAAGCTGGAAATTCCGTTATGCCGGAAGCGGCAAACCGGACAGCTCGGCTCTCACCGACATCCCCGTGTTCGGCCAAGGCAACGGCACCGCGGTGATCGACGTGCGCGCGGGCTGCATCCTTAATGCCGAAATGAACTTCACTGCGCCTCTGGCCATGGTGGGGGACGTGAGTGTGGTGTGGCACGAGAAGGCGGAGATTACGTTGACGGGAGCGAAATAAGCAAAGACACCGGGCGCCAAGCGCCTGGCAGATCGCGAGGCTTGCAGCAGGGGTTCGCCCGTTCAGCTGTCCCGATGCCGGGCGGCGATTCGTCATTTAGGTACGCGGGGCACCCAACCGCCTGTGCATCAACGAATCGCCGGATCCTTGTTCCCGAATTCTTTCCCGTTCAGAAAAAAGCCTTAAATACCGGTCGCCGCTGCACGTATAAACAAAGTTGGATGGATACACAAGGAATGGATTACCACCGACCCTGCTCTCGCCCCGCCAAAGTATAGAAGGTGCGTAAAGGTATATTTTTTCCGAGGAGGCGGTCATGCGTTTCGGGTTCAGACATTCCCTCCTGCTCTTGTCGGGTTTGTTGCTCATTGTGCCGGTCGCCGTTTTCTGCGCCAGCGTCACCTTCGGCCCCAACAATGAAGTTCTTGTCGATGGCAAACAGTTCTTTCCCATCATGACCTGGCTGCAAAACGCCTCGCGCATCGCAATCGAGAAAGGCTATGGGATCAACACGTTTGTCGGGCAGGGAGACAACTCGACGTCGCTGGACTACTGCAATGCCGCCCAGGCGCAGGGTGTCTATGCCGTGCCGTCGTGGAACGCGGGGGAAGTTGCGTCTGTCAAAAGCCACCCGGCCATGCTCGGGTGGGTCTTCGGCGACGAGCCGGACCTCAGCTCCAACAAGGTGACCCCATCGGCGATCCGCCTCGAATACGACAGCATCAAGGTGGTCGACCAGGCGCACCCGGCCTTTCTCACTATAACCACCGGTTTCTACAGCGGAGACGGGCTGCCGGCCTGGATGAACGGCAGTGACTCAATGTACTATTCCTATCCAAAATACACCGACCTCATCGGGTTCGACTATTATCCCGTATACGGCTGGTGCAGGCCCGATTGGGTGTACAAGGTGGGAGACAGCCAGAATGAGCTTGTGACAAAATACACAAGTAACCGGAAATCCACCTTTCAGTGGATCGAGTGCGTCAATACCTCGGGCCAGTGGTGTTCGATACCGTCGCGCGGCGCCGACGACGGGCCGTACCCCTGCGAAATCACCGACGAGGTCTGGCTCGCTATTATCAATGGAGCCAACGCCATCGGCTATTTCACGCATTCGTGGAAATGCCCGGGCTATTCCCAGTGCTGCATTTCCGACTCGCAAATTGCGATGCTCAAACAGGTGAATGGCCGCATTACGGCGCTTACCGGGCCGCTGTGCTCGCCCGATTCCAAGATCGCCGTAACGGTGCAGGGAAGCGACACAAAGGGAAAGATTGAGTTCTGCGCAAAGGAATCCGACGGTAAACTGTATGTAATCGCGGCCAGCATCATCAACCTTGCGGGGGCTCTCGACACCCAGCAGGCCACAATCACCGTGCCCGGATTGCAGGGGACCGTCACGGTGTTCGACGAGAACAGGACAATTACGCCGGCGGGCTCGTCGTTCTCCGACAAGTTCGTAAAAACCGATCCCGCGCACGTCTATATTATGAATCCAGGACTGGCCGTGGGCTTTGACAAAACAGCCGGTGATGTGTCCCCTTCTTCGCGGGTGAAATATGCGGGTCATGGCCCTGCTGTCAATTTTTTCCTGCCTCTGGGGTTTTCGCGGGAAATCAAAATTTATTCCTGCTCCGGCGTCCTACTTCGCACAATAGCCGTAAACACCGGAGCTGCGGTCTGGGACTGCGCAGATTCCAAAGGAACAAAGCTCGGAGCGGGCGTGTATTACGCCGCGGTCTCGGGCTCCGCCGGCGCGTTCGTGGTACCGGTGCTTTTGCAACGGTAAAGGGAGTCCGTCATTTTCAAGGGAATGCACAGCGTCTTATGCCTGCGGATGGCTGCGTGCTCCCTGGTGGCTCTGTGCCTCTGTGGTACTCAACCAACACCGCCTCCTGAGCCACGTGTTATCTGCGAAGGCGCTTCTGTCACTATCCGTTCCAATAGCCAGCGGTTCGGGTTCTTTTCCGACAAGCTCTATTCTGATTATTCCTCGACCCTGGATACCTTTACCTCACTGTTCGGCACCAAACCGGCGTACATCCTTTGGTTCCAGCAGATCGACGATCCTTTTCCCTTGACCGTTGTTTCCTCCAATGCCGGCCGCGCCATAGGCACCGTCATAAGCCTGAATCTCATGTCGCTCCGGTGTGATTCCCTCAGGAATGATACCTTGCTGAGAGAGATAGCGCAGGGAGCATGGGACAGCACGCTCGCGGTTTTTGCCAGGCAGGCAAAACTGGCCGCAGTTCCCGTGTACTTGCGTTTCGGGTATGAAATGAACGGGTATTGGTTTCCATGGGGCGAAAAGCCCGCGGAATTCTTGTCCGCATGGCGCCACGCGCACGGAGTCTTTACGCAGGAAAAGGCGGACAATGTGGAGTGGGTGTTTGCGCCCGGCGTGCTGTGGGGCACCATGAGGGCGCAGGACGGTATCATGGCGTATTATCCTGGCGATTCCGTGGTGGACATCGTCGGCCTTGACGGATACAATTTCGGTGACGATGCCGCGGCAGGCCATGAATGGCAATCGTTTTGGGATATTTTCGGCCAATCACTTGTTGCTGCACGGAGCCTGGGAAAGCCGGTATGGATCACCGAAATCGGCTGCGCCGCCGATGAACGAAAGCCGGAGTGGCTGGGCCAGGTATTATCGTTCATGGACTGTAATCCCTGTATTGAGGCGATGCTTTGGTTCGACATGTGCAAAAATGGCGAGCCAGATTTCAGGTTTGAGGTCGACAGCGCGTCGCTGACGGCCTTGCGGAGCTGGCTGTTGCGCTAGCTGCTTCGTCGCGCTTTGTGTGCAGCCAAACTTTAAGGCCGTGACATCAATGTTGCGTTATCGTTTCGTTAAATCAATTGCGGGTTTATGAGGGCCTTTTGCCATGCCCCTTTTCCCATTCAACAAGCCGCTGGGTACGTGCCTCGACCGGTTGTGGCCCCGGGAGCTGTGGCCTTTGGCATTGAGCGTTAGCGTGCAGCTTACGCTCGCGCTGTTCTTCGGACACCTCATTGACATGCGCGTCAACATGGCGGCGGGTTTTCTGACGGCGGCAGGCCAAAATCCCTATTTAGCGCATGACCTGAGTGCGGTCTTCCACAGCTGGCTGTTCAAGGAATTCACCACGATCGGGTATCCGCCGCCCTGGCCGCTGCTGCTCGCATTAATCTATAAATGCGTATATGCCGCCGCCCCCGGCCTGCTTGCATACAATCTGGCGATCAAGCTTCCCATCATCGCGGCCAACATATGGCTCGCATTCCTCGTAAAGGAGGTCCTTGGGAAATTGGGCGTTTCGGCCCGGGCTACGCGGAGCGCATGGATTTTCATGCTCTTCAATCCGTTTATCCTGTATGCTACGGCGGCGTGGGGCCAAATCGATTCCATTGTAGCCGCACTGTCGCTTGCGGCGCTCATTCTTCTTGATTCGGGGAAGTACGGACGGTCGGCTTTTCTTCTTGGCTTGGCAATCGCCTTTAAACCGATAGCACTTCCCCTTGTCCCCGTAGCCGTTATGTACCTGTTATCGCGGTCCTGGCGGCAGGCCGCGTGGTTTGGATTTGTCTTTTCCATGGTTGTTTTATTTTCATGTGCCGGACCGTTTATCGTATTTGGATGGGACCCGGCTGTTATTGTAAGGAACTGGAACGTGCATTTTATTGCGGGTGGGGGAATGTCGTTCCTTGCGTTTCTGGAATTTATTCCGAATGCGTCTCGACTTAACGGCCAGTGGCAGCTTGCGGGGTTTTTGTGGGTCCCGGCGCTTTGCCTCGCGATATTCTTCTTGCGCGGGGGCATTGGAGGGCTCGATGACCTCCTTAAGAAATCCGCCGCGCTGCTCCTTGTGTTTTTTCTTACGCGCTCCTGGCTGTCCGAGCCGAACATCGTTGTGCTGATCCCCTTCCTGGTTATTGCCGTGTCAGGGGGCGGCCTTCCGAGACCGCTTTTGCATGCCGTGTGGGTCTTGACTCTTGCGTTCAGTATTTTCAATGCCTCCGTGGCATTAGTGTTTTTCCCCGGCATGCCGCACATCATGGAACAACTGCTCAGGATTGCGGGGGATTGTCGCATGGAAAGGCTGATCGCGCGGTCGGCCGTCGTGACGGCATGGTTTATTGCCGGATGGGCCATCGTGGCGGCCTGTATGAAAAAGGGGCCCCTTTCCGCCATGGCTGCGCAACGATGAAAACGCGGATGGGAAAACCCCTATGAACATCACCATTCCCCTGCAACGGGGCTTGAGCCTTTCCATGAACGACGGTCGCGCCACCGGCAACGGGTACGCAACCTCGGCCCTGCAAAAGGGATGGCTCCTTTGTGACAACGGACGCTGTCTGGCAGAGGAGGCGGTTGGGTTCGGCGTTCCGGTTGTCAAGCGGGGGATCCGTGCGTTGTTTCCCGGCGCGGTTGAGATGTCGCTTACGCGGGACAAGAGTGTGTGGAGGGTCGCCGCAAGGTTTACGCTCAATCTGGAGGAGAAAATTTGCCGGCCGGGAAGAGGTATCGTCGGAAACGGGTTTGTTTACGGGATAAAAAACTCGCTGGCAGCGGCCATCCGTACAATACCCTTGTCGCGCGCGGCTCTTACTGCTGCATCAAGCGCGGTCCGGCTGGTATTCGGACTGCAAACCGTTTACGAGTGCGCCGAGAAAAGCGACAATGTCGCGATAATGTATACGGTGGACGCAGAAGCCGGAACGCTTTTGGTTGAGGCCGACACGTCCGGTATCACCGGGCGCGGCGTTTCCGAATTTGTCCTGATGAACGAACAGGGTGCACATTTTTTCCAGCGCTACATCGATTCGTCCGGGTTATCGCTTGGCGGTAAGAAAATAGGGTGCTGGGACGAAGTAGAGGCCGGCGAAGCTTCGTTTGGCGGATCGGTCACGCACGCCAGCTTTACCGCCGAAAAAGCCCAGGGAGGCCGGTTGTTCCGCGGGCGGGAGCTCGTGGGGTCCAGGCTCGCCTGGAGCGGTTTCGGCTATTCCTTTCCTTCCCTGGGGCAAACGGTCCGTTACACGCTGCGTATTACGAGGGACATGTGACCTCAGTTCTGCTCATCTATCCATATTTTCTCCCCCGGCGCGACCGGTCGGTCTTCCGGTTCCCTCCGCTGGGGATCGGCTATATCGCGTCCGCGCTCAGACAGGACGGCCGTAACGTGCGAGTGCTCGACTGTACGTTCTTGACACGCGAAAATGCGCTCGCGCAGGCTTTGACGGCAAAAGCCGATGCCGTGGGCATCTATTGCATGGTTACCATGCGTGAAGACTGCATACGGTTTGCGCGTGAATTGCGTCCGCATTGCAAACTCCTCATTGCGGGAGGGCCGCTTCCTACCTGCGATCCCGCGCCTTTTCTGCACCATTTCGACGTAGTCGTTTGCGGGGAAGGGGAACGGACCGTGGTTGAACTTCTGCACGCCGTTGACACCGGGGCCTCTATGGATCGCGTCGCCGGTATTGCATTCAGAACAGAGGGGCCACCGGGCGGTGAACGCAGGATCGTGCACATCACCAGGCCGCGGCCTTTCGCGACGGACCTGGATCGCCTTCCTTTTCCCGCCCGCGACATGTTTCCCAACAACGAGTATATCCGGCACGGTAAGAAGAAGCACGGTGCTCCGGTGACTACCGTGATGAGCACCCGTGGCTGTCCTTACAAATGCGAATTCTGCAGCAATGTCGTGTTCGGCGGGTCGTATCGCGAGCGCTCGCCCGAAAACGTCGTGGACGAAATCGAGTCGGCGCTTGACATGGGCTACAGCCGAATCTCATTTGCCGACGATGTGTTTACCATGAAACGGGACAGGGTACTGCGCGTGTGCGAGGAAATACGCCGGCGGGGACTCGTGTTCGGATGGGAGTGCCTGGGGCGCGTTGATACAATGGACTTCGATACCGCACATGCGATGAAAAAGGCCGGATGCACGAGGATCTATTTCGGGATCGAATCGGGCAGCGACAGGATATTGTATCTCATGAACAAGAACATCACCGCGGTGCAGGCCGGGCGGGCAGTGGAAGCGGCACATGAAGCCGGGTTGCAGGTGGGAGCTTTCTTCATTCTTTTTTACCCCGGAGATACCAACGACACCGTTATCGAAACGCTCCGGTTCGCCACGTCGCTGCCGCTCGATTACCTCGGGCTCACCGTGCCGTATCCATTGCCCGGCACCGCCCTGCACAAGCGGATCAAAACCCGGATTAACCGCGACTGGCGGCAGGACGAAAGCGTGTTTGCTGGCCACACGTTCGTGTTCAAGGGGGATTTTTCTAAAATCAAGATGATGTTTGGAATCCTTAAAGGAAGGTTCCAGTTTGAACTGCGGAAAAGACTGGGGAGGCGTGCTCCCATCCTGGTCCGGCTGTTCGAAACATCAACCGACGGCCTTTTGCGGTTGTTTCGATGACCTTGAGGGCCAAAAGCCCATGACCATCACGCGGGCTGCAATTCAAGAACAATGGCCTGTTTCTTTCGTTTTGCCACGGCCTGCATTGTCTGCGAAATCCGGCGTTGCAGCCAAACGGGATCGAATTCTGAATTGTAAACAAACGTGACTTCGTTCTCTGTGGTCCAGTCTTTGTTCTTGTCAAGGCCACTTACGCGGTCGAACAGCCCCGACCCCGGCAGCGGCAGCGGCACGTTGAAGGACGCGATGTCGAGCGGCAGGTCGAGCGCGTAGTGAAACGTCCGTTCGATCGTTTCGACGTTTTCGCCGGGATATCCCACGATAAAGAACGCGGCCACGGATATGCCCGCGTTGTGAAACAAGTGGGCGGCGTCCGCCCCATCCTGGAGCGTTGCCTGTTTTTTCATCAGCCGCAGCACCACATCGCTGCCGGTTTCGAGACCCAGGTACACCCGCGAGCAGCCCGCTTCCTTCATCATTCGCGCCGTATTGCCGTCGATCCCCGTAACGCGCGAGAGGCAACTCCACGAAATTTGGCGGCCCGCCATACGGTTGCAAAATTCCTTGAGAAACGATAGGTCCAGCGTGAAATTGTCGTCGGCAATCCAGAGGCTATTGTAACCGAGGAAACGGATTTCTTCGATTTCTTCGAATACCGCATCAAGGTTTCTTTTACGGAATACGTTTCCAAACACGGGCTTTGAACAAAAATCGCACCCGAAGGGGCACCCGAGCGTCGTTATAAGGGAAGTCGTTTTTGAACCCTCGATATCCATCCAGATGCGCTGATATGCATTATGGTCGAAATCGGTTCTGCAGGGCTGCGGAAACGACTGGATTTCTTTTTCCGTATGGTGCGTGGGAGGGTTGCTGATTTCTCTATTGTAGCGCCGCACGTACAGTCCGTCGTACAGGGCTAGCGGCAACCGTAAAAAATCCTGCGGGGAAGCGCAGAGGGTGAAGAGATCATGGCAAAAATCAGGGAAGGCCGTATCGGCTTCGCCGCGAAACACGGCGTCGAAGCGCCCCATGAAATTTTCAGGGTATAACGTTGGCAATGGCCCTCCGGCAACAATCAGGCATCCTTTGTATCGCGCCCGCGCCAATTCGGCAATACGAAATGCGGCCCGACTCATGGTGACCATACAATAGATCCCGACAATATCCGGACTATACGAGGTCAGCGAATCGCCGATTTCATCAAGGGAAGAGAACGTGCAATCGAACACCCGGGCGTCTATTCCCCTTGTGTGAAGCCGGCCGGCAAGCGCCGCGACTCCGAGCGGGGGGAACAGGAGTTCCGTTGCGGAATGGGTGCGAAAATAGGGATATACCAAAGCGACCCGGGCCATATCGTTTCTATCGGAAGAAGTTGTGGAAAAAATGAAGAAAGGTATTCACAACAACATTCAACTAATATACCCTTCAAAAACGCAAGTACTGTGCCATTTTCAACAGGTTCGGCGTTTCGAGTTGGAATTTTGCTGTTGGATTCGCTCGTTGGTCTTCCTCTCAAGGTTTGCAGAATCGGGAATTTATTTCTCAGAAATAGGAATTGGGTCTGTTATAGACAAATGATATAGACGTCAAAAGGCTTGAGTTGAAGTTTGGTGAGCGGTACGGGGTTTGCGCATTATAAACGAAGGGTAGGTAACGAAACGTTCAAACCGGCATCTCGGCAATGGTCCCGGTTCCCCTGCGGTGAGGATTAATAATGTCGTTTATGAAAGCTGCAATGTCGGTTACCCTTGCGTTTTTCACATGCCACGCCGCCCAACAAACGCTGTTGTCTATCGATTTCGACCAGCAAATCATTCCGGTCAAGACAATTGCGGGATCCTGGGAAAAAGACCCTTCGGGCATAAAGGTAAATGCCGATTCACGAATAATCATACCTTTGCCCGCTCGCGCGCAGGTAAAAAACGGCAGCGTAAGGCTCGGCTTTTTGCCGCCCGAGCACGTGAAGGCGCGAACACCCATGGAGCCGGGGGCCGAAGACTGTTCCTGCGCGCTCAAGCTCTGTGCCGGCAGATGCTTCGCCGAAGTTTCGGACAAAGGGCTTTCCCTCAAGCGGCTCGCCCCGACATTTGATTATGTGGACGCGACGCTGGGATTCGTAAGCAGAACGCTCGATCCTCTTGCCGGCGAGATGGCGCTGTCACTTTCGGTATCGGACATGATCGTGACAGCCGGTCTTAACGATTCTCTCAAGGTTAGCGCGCCGGTTACAGGATGTTCCTTCGGATCCGTCGAAATCGATACGTATTTGTCCCCGTTCGTTCTCACGAGTTTCGCTGCGGTTTCCTTGACGAGAGACACCCTTCTCGTTGACAAGAGCAAAAGAAGGATCGATTTTGCCGGCATATACCATCCTTCCCATTTCAATACAGGCAGCGGCCAGCACGATCACAGCTTCGTTACCTGGGAAGGCGGCCTTGCCGCGCCCAACGCTCTGTTTACCGCGTACTCGCCAGACAGTGCCGTATGCAACGCCCTTATGTCGATTGGCGCGGTCTCCGGAAACAACCTGACATTCTATCCGTGGTCCGAGATATCCAATCCGGGCAACCTGGGCCCCGACAGGATTGCAAAAGGAACGCCTGTTGTCGTTGAGATAGTGTACGGCGGCAAATCGTACCAACCGTCAGAGTTCTTGCAAGATGAGAACGGCAGGCCGTTCTCATTCCACTTTTCCGGCAACAAGAAATTCATTCCCAAGATGCGTACCGGGTGCATTGTGTGCCTGGAGAGCTGCCCCGGCGGAAAAATCGGCAATGCGTCGTATTCAATGCGGGACCTTGTCAAGAAGGTCGCGCGATTTACTCAGATTCCGGTACCGGTCATCGAAGATGAGGGCGAGGTCACTGTCCGGATATCATTGACTCCGGATGAAGCTGGCCAACCGAAATGATAAAGCGTTCGGGCCGACACTGCTTGGCGGGTCCGGGTCACGAATAGGCCGCCGGAACGTGAGTGGAAAAGCCTTACCAGATACGAAGCGTTATGCACCGGGACAGCCGCCCCGAGGTTAGGCTTAGAACATACATCCCTGCCGGAAAATCTGCCTTTTGCAACAGCACCTGCTGATAGCCAGGATTGCCGCGGAACACGCGGAATTCTCTGCCGGAAATGCTCGTCAATTTCAGCGTATAGGCAGAAGTTGTTGAAAGTGAGACTACAATGCCTCCCGGGACTGTGTGCAGGGCGAAGTGAGGCGCTGATGGTGATTGAGGATGTTTTGAACCGCCAATGGCACTGTTTTGATGAGGGGCATAGGCGGGGTACAGTTTTTCCATGTCGGAAATGGAAATGGTGTCAATGACGGTACATTGGGAAAGGTTTATTGATTTGCCATTGAAGGTGGAAAGGGTAAGGGAGGAAGTCCTGCTGTTGCCGTTTCCTCCACTGTACGATGCGAATCCCGCCAGCCCGTATTCTTGCAGATAAGTCGTTGATATTGAAGAAGAGTAATCTCCATCGGGGTCGGAGGAAAGAGAATAGGTGATGCTTTCTTTGTAAAGCGTATCTTCTTGAACAGTTGCCCTGGTGAAGGTCATTCCCCATGGAACTCCAGGGAACAGGGAGTCAATCACGAACGGATTCGTAGTGATTCCGATTGAATTCTGATCGATGCCGCCCCAAGAAGGAACAGTCGAGGAATCGTTGATGGATGAAGAATCGCTTGTTCCGGTTATTGTCGTGAACGAATAGGAAGAAACATAATGCATGCCCTTTTTGACTACTGTTATTTCCCTTGACGGAAGGATTTTTATTCTGATAATGCCGCTATCCCTCGTGGTATTTGTTCCCATGACCCCCATTGAGTTTAACAAAGTCGTTCCCGAACCGTACCGGTATTCCCACACATTCCCCGCCGTAGTGTCCGTAAACGGGTGGACGTATGCAGCGTTCGACGCCATGAAAAGCGCCGCTGCCAGGACGATCTGAAGAACGATTCGATGGATCATGGCGGCACCTCCTTTTCTCATCGATGAAAATAACTCAAGGATAACAGGCTTGCAGGGCCAGGACTATAAAGTGTTTTCTGCCAGAAAACACATGCCCATTATGGGCGTGCGGCGGGACGTGAGGGCGGGAATCGTTTTGACGGGAAGATATAGCCGGTCTGGCATGTTGTCCGGGCCGGACTGCAGGTGAGGTCCGGCCGCCCGCTCCACTCGGGCCTAGATCAACAGCTTCGCAAGTTCCTCCAACGCCTGTCGCTTCTCCAGAAGCGTCTTGAGTTTTTCCCTTGCGTGCTCATTCATTGCGGCTTCCGGCCTTTCGGTTTCTTCCAAACCCGCCTTCATCTCGTCATGAAGGGAACCATAGCGTTCAAGCAGATCTTTCCTGCAGGCCTCACAGATCTTCCGGATGGAATTTTTGATGTGGAGGGAAAGCTGCTCGAACCGTTCGTCGATAATGCCGCCTGCCACCGGCAGCAGGGCCTCCGAGTACTTCCCGCGCTTCGTCTCCTTGCCGCAGAAAAGCGGTACTGAGGGCTGCCTCATGGTGTCAAACGCCGAGACGGTGTATTCCGGTCTCGCAGAGGTAAAGTTCGGAATTTCGGTGCCCATGGCGGTCCGGTCCGGCTCGTCGTGAGGGATTACCTCTGTCCCAAAAGCGCGGCGGGCTTCCTCGGCGGTCTTTGCAAATTCGGCATAGGGCAGGTCCACGGCTTTCCGAAGCGGCCGCGCGAGCGCGGTGATTACCTGGAGAAACACGTGGCCGAACATTTCGTCGAAAAGGGGGCCAAACGCGCTGCGCACCGTTGAAGCCGGATTGGCGCGGTTAGCAAGCGCGGCGTCAACAAGGCGTGCAATTGCGGCTACGGTGTTCGCGCGGAGTGCTTCCTTCTTTGAATAAAGCGTTTTGTCAACATAGTCGTTGAGCGCCTTTATCTCGGCGTCGATGAGCGAAAGCTCCTTGTCGGCTTTCCTTCGCACCTGCTCGCACTGCTGCTTGAGCGTTTCCCCCCGGCGGCGCGCGGCGGCCATGGGTTCCTCAATATCGCGGCAGTCCTCCGCGATTTTTTGCGCAGCGGCCTCAAGGGCGGTCTTGAGTTTCCCGGTTACCGCCTGTGACAGGGTGAAATACTTTTCGCGCACCATGAAATCGATGATCTCGGTCTTGACAACATCCATTCCGCTGGCGTCGGGCCGGCCGGACTGGTCGGCGCCCGGAACAGGAGCGTTGCGCGCCGACACGTGAAAAAGAGGGGTGTCGGTGGCAAAGGAAAGGTCGGACGCCAGGACGGTTTTCACAAAGGAATCGAGCGTGGTCAGTTCCTCGGCCGTGAGCTGGTCGATTTTGTTGATGATAAAGAAGATTCTCGGAACGTACCGCTTTACCTCCTTGAGAAATTCAACTTCCGATTGCGTAAACGGCGGGTCCGCGCTCAGGAGGAACAGCACGGCATCGCACCCTTTGATGAGATCAACGGTAGTCTTGGTGTTGTGGACATAGGTTGAGCCGAACCCGGGCGTATCGATGAGGACGGTGCCGTTCTTGAGAACGGCGTTGTCGCATTCGACAACCGCTTCGCTCACGCAATACCGGTTCTTGGGGTTTTTCTCCTCGGTGACATAGGCGGTAAGCGTGGCCGACATTTCGGGTACGGACCGTTGGACCACCACATCGTGTTTGCCGTCGAAGAACCGGATGGCGCAGCGCGTTTCGGGTCCCCATCGCAAAAACGTGGGAATCGAGGTCACGGGTACTACCGAAGCCGGCAGGACGTTGAGCCCCACGAGTCGGTTGATAAACGTGCTTTTCCCGCGTTTGAACTGGCCCATCACGGCCAGCCGTATCTCGCCGTAGAAAAGCCGCTGCTTTACATCTTCAACCTGCCGGCGTAGCGGCGCATACGGCTCGCCCAGTCCGTCGAACAGTGAGAGCGACCTCGCTGCCAGGTCGTCGATGTTGATGGCCTCTTCCTGGGGCTGGGCAATGGGAAGTGTGGTGGGGTCGGGCATATGCAGTTCTAAAATATTTCACGATGCCCGCGATAGAAAGAAAAGGATTCGCCCTACCGGGCGAGCGCGCTACGCGCGAGCCTGTAACGGTCAGGAATTTCTTCTTGAGCTCACCCGTCCTGCCCGCCCTCTTCCAGGGCACAAGCTCGGCGCGGGCAACGCGCGGCTCGGCGCTTCCGCGCCGCAGGTATTAACTGTCAAGCCTTATGGGCGTCGGCTTTACGCTCCAGATTTCTTCTGCGTATTGCCGGATGGTGCGATCCGATGAGAACCGGCCCATGCTGGCCACGTTGAGGATGGACATTTTGGTCCACCGCTCGGTGTCCTGGTACGCTTCGGCAATGGTGTTCTGGCACTGGACATAGGAGTCGAAATCGGCCATCACCATATACCGGTCGCCGCCGTTGAGCAGCGAATCGAAAATGGGGCGAAAGAGCTGGGGCTCCTCCGGGCTAAAGAACCCGAGGGAGATCAGGTCCATCACCTTCCTGAGCTTCTCGTTCTTGTGGTAATAGTCCCACGGATTGTATCCCTTTGCACGCAGCTCGTCGACTTCGGGCGCACGCAGCCCGAAGATAAAGATGTTTTCGTCGCCCACCTCTTCCCACATTTCGATGTTGGCGCCGTCCATGGTGCCGATGGTGATCGCGCCGTTGAGCCCGAATTTCATGTTGCCGGTTCCCGACGCTTCGGTCCCGGCGGTGGATATCTGCTCCGAAACGTCGGAGGCGGGCATGATGTACTCGGCGAGCGACACGCGGTAGTTGGGGAGAAAATGCACTTCGAGGAGGCCGCGAGTGTCAGGGTCGCCGTTGATGACGCCGGCGACGTTGTTGATGAACTTGATGAGGAGTTTGGCCATGTAGTAGCCGGGCGCCGCCTTGCCGGCAAAGAGCACGGTGCGCGGCGCAATTCCCTTTTTCCTGCCGGCCTTTATCTCGTTGTACAGCGCGATGCAGTGGAGAATGTTAAGTGTCTGCCTCTTGTATTCGTGGATACGCTTTACCTGCGCGTCGAACATAAGCTCCGGGTTGATCCGGATGTTCTCCCATTTCTTGAGAATCTTCGCGAGCCGGTTTTTGTTGTGCAGCTTGACCTCGCGCCACTGTTTCCTGAACTCAGGGTCGCCGGCAAGGGGAGCAATCTTCTTGAGCTCGGAAAGGTTTTTTATCCACCCGTCGCCGATTCTGCCCGTAATCAGCGACGACAGCGACTGGTTCGAGGCGTGGAGCCAGCGCCGCTGTGTGATGCCGTTTGTCTTGTTGTTGAATTTCTCCGGCCACATGTCGAAGAAATTTCTCACGAGCCCG
>Ga0182027_10004501_pt1 | contig 21577 bp, 22 predicted proteins | sample 712E1DmetaG_FD_121300 | JGI IMG/M metagenome (GOLD analysis project Ga0182027, IMG submission 121300) | Permafrost microbial communities from Stordalen Mire, Sweden - 712E1D metaG (Illumina Assembly) | ecosystem: Environmental > Terrestrial > Soil > Wetlands > Permafrost | place: Sweden... | reverse complement strand
TATTTCAGCGGGTCACCCAGTAGAGGCCAAAGAGCGCAATCGCGACCACCGCGAGGTGCTCGGCGACGCTGGAGAGGCGGCGGGGGGGGATGACGGCGCCAGCCACCATGCCGCGCACTCCATACCAGAGCACGAGGGTCACGGCGGCCGCCACACCCGGGGTGACCACCGCCCAGTCGACCGCGACCATGGCTCCGGTCACGATGACGGCGGTGAGCGCCGCAAGAGCGGCCGTGTGACGGAGGCGCGTCTCGGTTTGGAGCCCGTCGAGGGTGACCAGGCCGACCCCCACCAGGGCGACCGCGACCCGGAGCCCGAGGGGCAGGTTCTCGCTGGCCGAGGCGAGAAGCACGGGCACCAGCACCGCGATGGCAGCGGCGTCGCGGAGGAAGCGAGCCCCCCAGCCCTCCCTGCCGCTGGCCCGGAGCCCACCGAGGTGGGGCAACCCGCCGCAGACCGCGACGGTGATGGCGGCGGCGACCAGCCGGGTTCGGATGTCGACCGTGCCGGCGAGGACCAGGTAGAAGGCGCCGAGGGCCGCCACAGGGAGGGCGATCGCTTCCACCTCCGGCCGGTGCTCCGGCGGGTAGACGAAACGATCGTAGGCGGTGAGGGCCAGCCCAGTCACGAGACAGAGCGCGGTGACTCCGACCACGGAGCCGAAGAGCCCAACCGCTCCGGGGCGGAGTGCGACCGCAACCGCACAGGCCGCCACCCCGAGCGCCGCGTGCATGATCGGGAATGGAACCTCGGCGAGGCGCGGCTCGGAGGAGATCCCCAGGGCCCGCCGCGCCTGTTCGGCATAGTAGGCGTGACCCCGCGCGGGGGCACCCGTGCGCAGCCGATCCTCAGGTGGTCCCGCCGCACGGCGGCTCCGCGGCGGAGCATCGCCCGCCATGCGCCGAGGCGCGTGGCCGCCATCCCTCTTCAGACGCTCAGGGGGCAGAGGAGCCCTCGCGGCCATATCGATCCTCGAGTCTGACGACGTCGTCGATCTCCGCTGAGGAGACCTCGAAGAGATCGGTCCCTTCCACGGCGACGAAGCGATGGCGGCGGCCCGAACGAACGCGCGCGCTCATACCGGGGGCGAGACGGTACGTCTCGAGGGTGCCGTCGGCGTTCTCGAGCACCAGGTCCAGAAGGCCCGAGACCACAAAGATGGATTCGTCCTTCTGGACGTGGTACTGGAGGGAGAGCGCCTGGCCGCCCTCGATGTGAAGGAGCTTGCCCAGGTAGCGGTCGGTGACCGCCCAGCGCAGCTCGTATCCCCAGGGTTTGTCGACCCGTCCGTGACCGGCGGGCTGGATGTCGGCCGAAAGCGGCCCCTCGCTCATCGGGCTCCGCCGCCGGGCTGCGGCTCCCCGATCCCCACCATCTGCTCCATGGCGTTGAGCAACTCCTCGACCCGTTCCGGGACTGCCGCCTCGGCGTAGACCCTCATCAGCGGCTCAGTCCCGCTCATGCGCACCAACACCCAGCTGGTGTCGGCGAGGAGGAACTTGAAGCCGTCGTCGCTACGGGTCCCGACCACGGGGACGCCGGCGATCTCCTTCGGTTGCTGTACGCGCATCCGCTCCTCGACCTGGTGCTTGCGCTCTTCGTAATCCGCCCGCTCGAAGCGGACATCGCGCCGGGCGTAGCTGTGGGGACCGACCAGGTCAAAGAGATGCTGGAGCACGCGGGAAAGCGGCATGCCGTAGGCGACGACCATCTCGGCGATGGTGAGACCGGCGACGATCCCATCGCGCTCGGGGATGTGGCCCCGGAAGGCGAAACCGCCCGACTCCTCGCCGGCGAGGAGTGCGTCGGTCTCGATCATCTTGGGACCGATGTACTTGAAGCCGACGGGGGTCTCGATGACCGGGACACCGAATCGCTCGCCGAGCCTGTCCAGCATCACGCCACTGGTCAGCGACCGGATCAGATGCCCGCGCAATCCCCGCTTCTCGAGCAGGTACATGGCGAGCAGCGCCATCACCTCGAGCTGGGTGATGAAGCGGCCGGTCTCGTCGATGATCCCCACCCGGTCCGAGTCGCCGTCGTTGGCGATGCAGAGGTCGAATCCCCCCGCCGCCATCTTCGCCATGGCCTCGGGCATGTACCTTCCGATGGGCTCGGGGTGCATGCCGCCGAAGCCGGGGTTCCGGTCCGCGTGCAGCTCGGCCACCGCAGTCTTGCCACCGGCGACCGCTGCCCGGATCAGGCCCATCCCGGAGCCGTACATCGGCTCGTGGAGGATGCGCAGCCCGGCATCGCGCAGCCGCTGCAGATCGACGAGGCGGCCCACCTGACGGAGGTAGTCCGGGACCGGGTCCACGATCTGCACCCTGCCGCTCGCCCGCGCCTCCTCGAACGGGATGGCGAGGGCTCCCTCCTCGAGGGCCCGGCGCGTGTGCTTCTCCAGCTGTTCCACCACCTCGGGAGCGGCGGAACCGCCGTAATCGGGCTTGTATTTGAGGCCGTTGAACTCGGCGGGGTTGTGGCTGGCGGTGACGGCCACCGCGCCCGCCTGGTGCCGCTCGACGACCGTCCAGGTGATGGTGGGCGTGGGCACCGGGTGGTCGAGCAGGAGAACGTTCTGTCCGTTGGCGGCGAGCACACGAGCCACCTCGCGGGCAAAGAGCTCCGCGGAGAAGCGGGTGTCGTGGCCGACGACCACGCCCCGGGAATCTCCCTCCAGGTACCAGGCCACCCCCTGGGCGACGGCGCGGACCCTCTCGTAGGTGAAGTCATCGGCGACGACGGCGCGCCACCCGTCAGTGCCGAAGTTGATGGGCAAGGTCATGGTCAGCCATTGTGCCCCGAGGGGCAGGCCCCACGGGGTGGGCGCGCAGCCCTGCCCTCAGCTCCGAAGCTGCCCGTCACCGGCATGGCGCTCCAGCCATGCCGCGAACGCGCTGGCAACCGCTCCGGCACGGGCCGGGGCGTACTCCAGGAAGAGGCGGGGCTCGATGCATTCGAGCTCGAGGAGCAGCACTTCGCCCTCCTCCCCGCGGGCCATGTCGACCCGGGCATAGAGGAGCCGCTCCGGACCGCCCGGAACCGCGTCGAGGACGGCGCGGGCGAAACGGACGTGCTCCTCCAGGAGCGGGGATGGCGCCACCTGCTGGTGACGGCCCAGCGAGAGGTCCGGGGCGGGCGGCACCCCGGCCCGCAGCACGCCGGCCTTGCGAATCGCGTGGCTGACCTCACCTCCGATGACATAGACGCCGACCTCGCCCTCGCGATCGATGGAGGTGAGGTGCGGCTGGACCATGGCGGTCACGCCTCCCGCGGTGATGGCGTCGACGTGACGGCGGGCCTCCGGCAGGCCGGACCGGCCATAGGTGGCGGATGCCCGGGCGCCGGCTGAGATCACGGGCTTGACGACGAATCGCTCCCAGCGGATCCCGGTCAGGGCTTCCCCGGGCCCAACCCAGAGCGTGGGGACGACGGCCACCCCCGCCCGCTCCAAGTCCCGCAGATAGCGCTTGTCGCTGTTCCAGGCGAGCACGTCGACCGGGTTGGCGAGCGGTATCCGGTTCGAGGTCTCAGCGCACCAGTCGAGGAAACAGCGAGGGTGGTCGACGTAGTCCGAGGCGGACCGGATGACGGCGCCGTCAAAAGCGCCGGGCGTGAAGTCCACCCCCCAGCCCACCGGGGTCCCGGCGATCCCGCGCCGGCCGAGCTCGGGCAGCAGGAGGTCCCCGTCCGCACCGAGGTCGGAGGCTCCGACCGACGTGATCAACGCGAGGCGGAGCATCTGCCCTACCAAACCGGCCGTGTCCGTCGAGGCCTGGGGCGGGGCCGCTCGTCAGAGGAGATCGGTACGTCCCTCCGCTCTCAGCCGCGCGACGACCTCCTTGACCCTCTGGGTCTGATCGAGCGGCATCACCAGCAGAGCGTCGCCGCTGTCCACGACGGCCAGCCCGTGAACGCCCACCACCGTCACCAGGCGACCGCCACGGGCGATGACGAAGCTGTCGGCGGCATCGAGAGCGAGGACCTCCCCCTCGAGGATGTTTCCGGCAGCGTCACCCTCGCCGCTGTTGAGGCGGGTGTCGTGGAGATCGGCGAAGCTGCCGAGATCGGACCAGGAGAAGGAGCCCCGGACGACGGTCAGGCGGCGGGTTCGCTCGAAGATCAGGGTGTCGACGGCCACCGGCTGGATGTCGCCGTAGAGGGAGCTGGCGCGATCCTCCTCGCCCCGGCGTCGCGCGGCCGCCACCTCGGAGACACGCACGGCCAGGCCTGGGTCGGCGGCCGCCAGCTCCTCCTGGAAGATGGGCGCAGACCAGGCGAAGAGCCCGCTGTTCCAGAGGTGGCGGCCACCCGCCACGTAACCCTGGGCCACCTCCAAAGACGGCTTCTCGACGAAGCCGGCGGCCCGGAAGGCGGGAACCGCGGCCGCCGCAACACGCTGGGCTGCGCCGGCCCGAGAGCCGTTCGGGGAGCGCCATCGCTCCGGGGCAAGCGGGGGCCCGTCGACCGCAACGTAGCCGAGACCGGTGGACGGGTAGCTGGGGCTGACCCCCACGGTCGCCAGCCCCTCGGTGATCGCGGCCCACCCCGCGGCGGCCAGGACGGCGGCACGGTAGGCTTCCCCATCCTCGATGTGACTGTCGGCGTGCACCGACGAGATCAGCGCTTCGGGATCCTCCTGGGCGATCCACGCCGTGGCGAGCCCGAGGGCCGGGCCCGTGCCTTTCGCCTCCGGTTCCGCGATGACGGCGTCCGGTGGAAGGCTCAGTTCGGCCAGTGCCCGGCGGCAGGCCTCGGCCTGCGGGGCCGTGGTGACGACGTGGACCGAGTCCGCGAGGGGAAGCATCCGATCGACGGTCGCCCGAAGCAGAGTGACTCCGGAGGCGTCCAGGGGCATCAGGTGCTTGGGGACGCCGGCGCGCGAGAGCGGCCAGAGGCGTGTACCGCTGCCTCCCGCCAGGACGATGACGTGGTAACCCACGGCGGCGATGCGGCGGTCAGGCCCGGAGGGCGCTCGGGATGGACGGCATCAGCCAGCCTTCTCCGCGCCCTTCAGAGGCTCAACCCCGGCCTCCGAGGCGAGCTCGGCGGCGAGACCGGTCTGCTCCCAGGGAAGGTTGAGGTCGCTCCGCCCGAAGTGGCCGAAGGCCGCGACCTGGCGGTAGATCGGCCGCCGGAGCTGGAGGGCGCTGATGATCCCGACCGGGGAGAGATCGAAGTACTCGTCGACCAGTGCCTCGATCTGGGAGAGCGGCACGCGCTCTGTCCCGAACGCCTCGATCATCACCGACACGGGCTTGGCAACGCCGATCGCGTAGGCGACCTGGATCTCGCACTTGGCGGCGAGGCCGGCGGCCACGATGTTCTTGGCCACCCAGCGGGCGGCATACGCCGCGCTGCGATCGACCTTGGTCGGATCCTTGCCACTGAACGCGCCACCACCATGCCGGGCGTACCCGCCGTAGGTGTCGACGATGATCTTGCGACCGGTGAGTCCGGCATCCCCCTGCGGCCCGCCGACGACGAACCGTCCCGTGGGGTTGACGTAGCGCTTGGTCTCGGCATCCAGCCATTCGGCGGGGATGATCGGGTTGACCACCAGTTCCTGGACGTCGGCGAAGATCTGCTCGTTGGAGACATCGTTGGAGTGCTGGACGCTCACCAGCACCGTGTCCACCCGGCGGGGGCGCCCCTCGTCGTCGTACTCCACGGTCACCTGGGTCTTCCCGTCGGGACGCGCCCAGCGCAGGGTCCCGTCGCGCCGGGCGGTGGAGAGCTGGCGGGCGAGCCGGTGGGCCAGCTGGATGGGGGCGGGCATCAGCTCCGGGGTCTCGTCACAGGCAAAGCCGACCATCATCCCCTGGTCGCCGGCGCCACCCGTGTTGACCCCCTGGGCGATGTCGGGGGACTGCTCGTCGATGGACACCAGGACGCCGCAGGTCTCGAAGTCGAAGCCGAACTTGGCCCGGGTGTAACCGATCTCGCGGATGGTCTGGCGGACGATGCCCGGGATGTCGACGTAGGCCTGGGTGCTGATCTCGCCGAAGACCATGACCGTGCCCGTGCAGAGGGCCGTCTCACAGGCGACCCGGCCCAGGGGGTCCTTGGCCAGGACGCCGTCCAGCACCGCGTCACTGATCTGGTCGGCCATCTTGTCGGGATGGCCGTCCGTCACCGACTCCGAGGTGAAGAGCCGCTTCTGCGGCCCATGGGGGTGGTGCGTGGTCATCTGGAGGCCCTCCAATCTCACCGGCGGCCACCGGCCCGCCTGTCGCGGCGCCGGCCCACTCCTGTCCGAGATGAGGTCGATCGTACCAGGCTCCAGCTCGAAACCGCGTCGTCACTAGCCGGAAGCCAGCAGGACGTGTACTGTATCCAACACGTATCACCAACCCGGCGACGGATTCAGCGCCGGACTTTAGGAGCACTGGCGTTGGCCGTCGATCAGACTCTGCGCTGCCGCGAATGCGGTGTCGACTTCATCTGGACCGAGGGGGAGCAGCAGTTCTTCTCGTCCAAGGGACTCACCAACCCCCCCTCTCGCTGCCCTTCGTGCCGCGCCGCCCGTAAAGCGGCCGGGATGGGCGGAGGCGGCTACGGCGGCGGTGGCGGTGGCGGCGGACGCTCCAGCGGTCCTCGCCAGATGTTCGAGGTCACCTGCGCCGGTTGCGGTGGGATCGCTCGGGTCCCCTTCCAGCCCCGCGGTGACAAGCCCGTCTACTGCAGCGACTGCTTCCGTACGTCGGCACGGTGACGGGAGTCCCGAGCGACGCTATCGCGATTGGCGCGAGGGTCAGCTTCCCCTATGGAGGGAGCCGGCGCGTCGGCACGGTGGCGGATGTCTCGATGCTCCCTGATGGGGGCGGCGGGCTGAGCGTCTCGTACCTGATCGACGTGGGCAACCGCAAGGTCTTTGTCCAGGGCGACGGGGTGACGCGCGCCAGCGCCGGGCCTCTGCCTGCATTCGACGCGGTGGCCGAGGGGGCCGCCTACGGCCGTAAGCGGCCGCGCAACCCCCGCCGGAGGTAGCCGACCGATCCGATCCGCGCACGCCCGGCGCCCCCGGCTCGGGGGCGCCGGGCGTGCGTAGACTGGCGCCGTGCCCCGCTTCCGGCTCTCGGCCTATATCACGACGACCTTCGGCGTTGAGGACTGGCGAGGTTTCCGACTCTGCGGCATGGACGAGGTGGGCCGGGGAGCCTTTGCCGGACCACTTGTGGCTGCCGCGGTGGTGCTGCCGCGCGGCTTCCGCCACCCGTGGCTGCGAGATTCCAAGAAGCTGACAGCACACCAGCGGGAGGTGGTGGCGGAGGAGGTCCACCGCCGGGCCCTCGCCTGTGCGATCTCGGAGATCACCACCGCCGACATCAACCGCTACGGACTGGGCTGGGCAAACGTGGAAGTGTTTCGCCGCCTGGTCACCGAGGTCACGGCGGACGGCTACTGCTGCGACGGACGGCTCCGGATCGATGCCGCCCACCCCGTCCACTGCCTGGTGGGGGGGGACGACCTGGTGCCGCAGATCTCGGCGGCCTCGATCGTCGCCAAGGTGCATCGCGACGCCCTGATGCGCCGCCTCCACCTGGATGCCCCGGTGTACGACTGGGCCAGCAACAAGGGCTATGGGGCCCCGGTCCACCGCGCCGCGATCCTGGCCCACGGTGTGCACCCCGAGCATCGCCGCGTCTTCATCGAGAATCTGCTCCAGCTCCAGCTCGACCTGGGGCTGGACGTCGCGGCCAAGGCCCCGCTGGCGCGATCCAGCAGGAGCTGACCCGTCGTGGCGGGAACTGCCGCGGCCTACCTGCGCCGCACCTGGCTGCCCGACCCACCTGCGCCCCACCCGGCTCTTGAGGAGGTGAGGTGGTCAGCCCGCCCCGCAGCCGCACGCACCACCACAACACCCACCTCCGGCCGAGGTTCCGGGACGGTCGGAGGCACCCGCCTTTCCTCCCACCAGCATCCCCACACGGCTGATCAGGGGCATGCTCGCGCGGCTCTCGCAGCGGGGACAGACGGCCGCCAGCTCACGCTGCGCCATCGGACGCACCACCTCGTAGACGGCGGTGCAGTCTTTGCAGCGGTACTCGTAGAGGGGCACTCGCTCAGGGTACCGAAGTGGGGGAGTTTGACATGCGAACATAAGTTCGCTACCATGTGGGCATGGCCGCACTCGTGACGATCGAGTTGGAGCTACCCCTCGGCGACGGACCGACGGGAGAGCTGGCGAGCCGGCGGCTGGGCCACGTCCGCCAGATCGTTGGCGATGATGGCGACGCACTCCTGCGGCTGGCCGCAGCCTTCCCCAACCTGGGTGCTATGTACGCGGCATCCGAGGAGGAGCTGAGCCGCGTGGTCGGCCCGATCGCCGCCGCCCGGATCCGCTGGTTCCTCGACGCTCCGCTGGCGACCAGCCTGGCGCCCCGGCACCTGAGAGCGCTCGCCCAAGCGGCCTGACGAGCTGCGGGGGTTGGCGTACCGACCGGGCCTTCGGCGACCAATGCAACGCCCGTTGTGCGGTTAGGGCGATGGCTTCGCCCGGGACGTGCCGGCTGTGTCAGCATTGGAGCAAGCGGGAAGTCGAATGACGGCAGCGTCGCTGGTGGGGCGATGGCGGCGCCCGGCCGTCGGGATCCCCGGTTGGGACCGGCCACCGCCCCGTTCATGACCCGCCCATCGAGGAGAAGGACCATGCAGCGCTCCAGGTCCGCTGTGATCGAGAGACAGGTGGCAGAGACCGGCACCCGAGCCGCCGAGAAGGCGGCCGACACCGTGACCGAGCTCGCCGAACGAGCGGTGGTGGTGGCCCGTGAAGCCCAGCGCGTGGCCAGTCCGGCACTGCGCAGCGCCGCCCACAGCTCAGCGGAGACCCTGAGCCGCGCCGCCGAACGAGCGGCCGTGGTCCTCGCCGACGCCGCTGACCGTCTTTCACAGGAGGTTGCCGACATGCCGATCACCGCAAAGGGCAGGCGCGCCGCAAAAGCCGCGGCGAAAGCCGGGATCAAGGCCGCGCGGCCGAAGCGGTGGCGCCGCCGGTTTCGCCGGACCGTGGTCCTCACCGGTGTCGCCGGGGCGGTGTACCTCGTCGTGACCAAGACACCTCTCAAGGCCAAGCTTTCGGAGCTGGTCTTTGGTCCCCCGCTCGACGAGGAGGACCTCGAGCCGATCACCCTGCCGGTCAGCGGTTCGCAGGCCCCGGACGAGGGTGAGGCATCGGAGCCCCCGGCCGCGGCAGATGGCACCAAGAAGACCCCCAAGGCCAGGGGACACACCTCGACCCGGACACCCAAGGACGACGGTGCCGCCGAGTAGGAGAATCTCCCGGCCCGCGCCATCGCCCATCCTGAAGGAGCGTCAGTGACCGATCGCCCATTCCTGCCCCGTCGCCCCCCGGACGATCGGTCCTACCCGCCGCGGCCGCCCTACCGTCCCCCGATGCCGGCTCCCCGGCCGAATTCGGAGCCGGCTCCGACCTCCAGCAGCGTCCGGCTGAAGGACGGAGAGCGGGAGATCGAGGTGAGCGGGACCCCGATCTTTGTCCGCCAGGTGCTTGACGACCTGCCCACGCTGCTCGCCCGCCTTCGCGGGGAGACGCCTCCGACCCCGGCTGCAATACGCATGCCCGCCCCCTCAGGCAGCCAGCCGCCGGCGGCTCATCGGTCGGTACCCGAGGTTCACGCCCCGGTACCCGAGGTTCACGCCCCGGTACCCGAGGTTCACGCCCCTGCACCTGAGGTCCGCGCCCCTGCACCTGAGATACCGCCGGCTGCGCCGGAGATCCCGATCGCAGCCGCCCCCGCCGGCGAGGCCGATGCGGACGGCGACGAGGTCTCGCTGGAGGAGCAGGTGCTGGCAGCGCTGCGCGGTGCCGCGCATCCGCTCCCCGTCGTGGGCATCCGAGACCGTCTCGGTCCGGGGGTCAGCGGACAGCAGGTGCGCCGCATCCTGGAGCGAGCGGGAGCCAAGGTGGTCGCGAGCGGCGACCGGCCGATCCGGTACCGGCTTCGCTAGCTGTAGGTGGGCGAGGCAGGATTCGAACCTGCGACCCGAGGGTTATGAGCCCCCTGCTCTAACCGGCTGAGCTACTCGCCCCATCCCATTTGACCAGACCGAAGGCACCACGAGAGGCTACGCTGCCGAGCGATGACTGACACGCCCACGCCGGCCCGTCCGCGCCGCCCCGACAAACAAATGTACTTCCTGATCCTGGCGATCGCCGCCCGGAGCCGGGCCGACTGTCTGGGTCGACGGGTGGGGGCGGTGATCGCACGGGAGGACCGCGTCCTCAGCACCGGGTACAACGGGACACCCTTCGGGATGCCCAACTGCACCGAGGGCGGCTGCCGGCGGTGCGCCCAGCGGGATCTCGACACCAGCCTTCGCGGCGGCGCCTACGACGTCTGCATCTGCGTCCACGCCGAGCAGAACGCGCTGCTCACCGCCGCCCGCTTCGGGCAGCAGACCCTCGGCGCCTCCATCACCTCGACCATGCAACCGTGCTTCGGCTGCCTCAAGGAGGCGCTCCAGGCCGGCATCGAGGAGATCCGCTTCCTCCACCCCTGGGACCCCGTCGAGGCGTACCACGACCCGGGGTTGGCTCAGCAGTACGCGGCGTTGCGTGCCCGGTTCCGGGTCTTTTCCCAGATCGGCGACCCCAGCGTGGACACCGGGGACCTCTTCACCGCTTTCAGCCGGGCCTGAGACCAGCAGACGGCACGGGCGCCCCCGGATCGGCTATACAAGAGAGCAGCCCCGCCCACCCCAGAAGGAGGTCCGTCCGTGAACACCGCGCACCTGGACGACGAGGAAGAGGAAGAGGACAAGTAGCCCCTGCCGCCGGGGATCGGAACGGCCGGGGGAGACCTCAGCCGCCGACCGGGATCCTCGGCGCGCTCGGCATCTGGGGCCGCCGGTCGCCGCGTAGTTCTCCTTGCTGACCTCCGCGGCGATCAGCTCGGCCACGCCTCGGAAGATGCGGCCCGTCAGCGACGTCGGGGCCGCCACCATCAACGGCTGGCCCTCTCCCCCACCGATCCGGACCCCCGGATCGAGCGGGATCGCGCCGAGGAAGCGCAGTCCGCTGCGTTCGGCGAGCTCGCGGCCGCCACCGGCGCCGAAGACGTCGGTGCGCTCTCCGCAGTGGGGGCAGATGAAGCCGCTCATGTTCTCGATGACACCGAGCACCGGGAGGCGGAGTTGGGCAAACATCTGGATGCCGCGGCTCACGTCGGCGATGGACACGTCCTGAGGAGTGGTGACGATGACCGCCCCGGTGAGGGGGATGGATTGGGCGAGGCTGATCTGGATGTCCCCGGTGCCGGGCGGCAGGTCGATGACCAGATAGTCGAGCGGGCCCCACTCGACCTCGTAGAGGAACTCCCGCATCGCCTTGGCCAGCATCGGGCCGCGCCACATCACCGGCTGGCCCGGCTTGAGGATGGTGCCGAAGCTCACCACCTGGATGCCGAAGGCGGAGAGCGGCAGCATCTTTCCCGACTCCCCGGCCTGGGGCTGCTCGTGAAGGCCCATCATGATTGGGACGTTCGGGCCATAGATGTCCGCATCAAGGAGGCCGACGCGGGCACCGGCCTGGGCCAGAGCGATGGCCACGTTGACGCTCACCGTCGTCTTGCCCACCCCACCCTTGCCGGCACTGACGGCAACGATGTTCTTGACCCCGGGAATCTCCTGGCGCCCGGGCAGCCCGCGGGCCGCCGAGGTGACGTCACTCTCCCAGGCGACGGAGACGGTCTCCACGCCGGGCACCTGGTCGACCAGGGCAGCCCGGATGTCAGCCTCGATCCGGCCGGTGAGCGGGCAGGCCGGGGTGGTCAGGACGACCTTGAGCGACACTGCGCCGCCCTCACAGCGGATGTCCTTGACCATGTGCAGGCTGACGATGTCGCGATGGAGCTCCGGCTCCATCACCGTGCTGAGCGCCTGCTCGATAGCGGCGATCGTCGGGGATTGGGCCATCGTTGAACGAGTATAGCCGCGGCCATTCCAGCGCCCGTCCGGACCGGGAGCCGGCGGACGGTCCGGTCATCCGCCCGCCTCTGCCCGGTCTCCGCGACGTTCAGAATCCCTGACATGCTCTCGACCGCGGCTCGGCGTGACCTGGAGCGGCAGGTCGGCGCCGCCCATCTCCACACCCGCCCGGCCGACCTCGCCGCCTACGCCTTCGACGCCTTCGGTGCCTCCGGCGAGCGGCGGCTCCCCGATGCGGTGGTGCTCCCCGCCACCACCGAGGAGGTGAGCGAGCTGGTGCGGAGCTGCGCCCGCCACAGGCTGCCGGTCGTGCCGCGGGGCGCGGGCACCGGCTATGCGGCCGGGGCGGTCGCGCTTCACGGGGGGGTCATCCTCGACCTCTGCAGGATGAACCGCATCCTCGGACTGGAGGTGGACGGGCAGCGCCTGCACGCCCAAGCCGGGGTGGTGACGGCGGCCATCCACCGGCGCGCCGCCGCCCCCGGTCTCCACTACCCGCCCGATCCGGGTTCGGCGACCACCAGCACCATCGGCGGCAACGTCGCCTGCAACGCCGCCGGGCCCCATGCCTTCCGCTACGGGACCACCGCCGACTTCCTGGTGGGTGCCACCGCGGTGCTCGGCGACGGCGAGATCGTGCAGCTCGGTGAGGCGGGCGGGAGATCGGATGCCCCTCCCCTGCTGGGGCTGCTGGCGGGCTCCGAGGGCACCCTCGCCGTGATCACCGAGGTCACGCTCCGTCTCCTTCCGGCGCCGGCTGCCCGGGCGACCCTGGCCGGCCGATTCGCCGGTCTGGAGGCGGCCTTCGGTGCCGTGGCGGAGATCGCCCGGCAGGGTTTGGTGCCCGCCGCCCTGGAGTTCCTCGACCGCAGTGCCCTCGAGGCGGTCGCCAGGACGGGGATCGTGGAGGTGCCGCGAGACGCGGCAATGGTCCTGGTGGAGCTGGAGGGAGACGCGGCCAGGGTGCGAGCGGAGGTCGCAACGGCCGGGTCCGCGCTGAGCTCAGCCGGCGCCGTCCATCTGGATCGGGCCGCTGACTCCGCGCGAGCCGCGCGGCTGTGGGAGGTCCGCAAGGCCGTCAGCGCCGCGGTGGCGACGGTGATGGTCGGCAAGATCAACGAAGACGTCGTCGTCCCCCGCGATCGCATCGCCGAGCTGGTGGCGCGGACCGAGGAGATCGGTGCCCGTCATCGGGTTCCGGTGGTCAACTTCGGTCACCTCGGCGACGGCAACCTCCATGTGACCTTCCTCATCGACCCCCGGCGGGCCGGAGAGCGTGCCCGGGGTGACGCGGCCGGGGCGGACCTCATGGAAACGCTGCTGGGGATGGGGGGCTCGCTCTCCGGCGAGCACGGCGTGGGCACCACCAAGCTGGCCTACGCCGAGCGGCAGCTGGGGGCTGCGGGGATGGCATTGATGCGCCGGGTGAAGCAGCGATACGACCCCGGCGGTCTGCTCAACCCCGGCATCAAGCTTCCCGAGCCCGGCACCGCCGCGGTCGGGCTCGCGTAACGGGCGAGCCCGCACCCGGCTCAGGTGCGGCGGTGCTCCACCGCCGCCAGGATCAGGGCGGGGAAGTCCATCTCGCCGATGAGCGCGGCCAGGTCCCGACCGTCGGTGTCGACGTCCATCGCCACCTCGTAGACGAAGGCATAGACGTTGCTGAGGTCCCATGCGCCGAAGCCGAGCAGAGCCAGGGCGTCGGCGAGGCCCGCATCGCCGTCGCGCGCGTCCATGGTCCCGTTCGCCGCCTCGTACAGGGCGACCAGGATGCGCAGCTCCGCCTCGTACTCGTCGATGAGCGGCAGGGCGGCCTCCTCGACACGGAGCCGCGCCAGGGTGCGCCGCAGCGAGTCGATCTCGAGCGCGTACTCGTCCACGCCACCAGTCTAGTGCCGCACACGCAGTGCCCCCGGGGTGCGCTCAGGTGGCGGCGTCGGTCCCGGCTGGACGCGGCGCACGCAGCGCGTCGATCTGCGTCCGGAGACGGTCGACGAGCGGAGGGTGCAGTCGCGGCAGGTTCTGCCCTATCAGATCCCCCACTCCAATGCAGATGAGGGGGTCAACCGCGAAGCGGTACCAGTCGTAGTACTCGGCGCCCTCGATCCCGGCGGTCAGCGCCATCAGCAGCGCGTACCCGGCAAAGGCGAGCGGCATCCGCGACTCGGGACCGAGGGGACGCCGCAGCAGCATCACCGCTAGCCCGACCATCCCCACCGTCCAGAAGGGATCGTTGAGCGCGACGAAGTTCCAGAGCCCGGCGTCGCCGGAGAAGAGGAAGTCGCGCCCTGCGATGAGGCTCGCGTGCCTGGCCGCCTGCACCTGCCACACCAGCACGAATTGGTGCCAGTCCACAGCCGCTCCGTAGGCCGCGAACAGACCGATGCCGATCGGCGCTCCGAGCAGGGCCAGCGGTGCCACGACCCAGCGCCGTTCGGTGAGCAACGCCACCGCGGCGGCGGCCCCCACGATCACACCGGGCACCTTGACCAGCGGGGCGAGCACGCAGAGGGCGAGCAGCAGGGCGGTCGGAAGGCAACCGCGATGGCTCGCGAGCACCAGGACGCCGAGCAGCATCGGAGCCAGGAGCCATTCGCTCTCGACCAACCGGCTGGCGGAGATCATCCACGGCGAGAGGCAGAAGACGGCCAGCGCCACCAGGGCGGTGGCGCGGCCGAGGTGACGGGCGGCGAGCACGTAGAGGAGCCAGCCGCTCGTGATGCTGAGCAGGATGGGGACCAGCCGGATGGCGGAGGGTCCGACCTCGGCCGACGTGTGCTCACCGGCGACGAGCGCGGCGCCGCCGACCAGCAACCCAAAGAGAGGTGGATGGTCCAGCCAGGGGCTGACCCCGGGCAGGTACACCCCCTGCGATGTCGCCACGGCCGTGATGGGCAGATGCTCGGGAAGGTAGGACCAGGACTCCGGCCAGTGCAGGAGCCAGAGGCTCTGACCCAGCCAGGCCCACGCGACCTCGTCTTCGTTGGCCCCGAAGCGCGGGTACGACGTGTAGCCGTGCAGGCGGAGGGCCAGGCCGGCGACCAGGAGGACCGCCGCCAGGGTCGGCACCCAGTCCCAGGGATTGGCATCGGCGGCGCGGACCGCACCCCGACCAAGCCTGTGGAGCCAGTGCCCGCCCATCAGGTCGGAAGATACCGCGCCCGGGCGGACGCTGCAGACGCGAACGCCCGCCGGCGCCACCTGCCGCGAACGGCGGATGGCCCGGCGGGCAATCGCACGAAGTGGTGGCTAGAAGAAGAGGTGATGAGTGGCGATGACCGGGGCCAGCAGGATGGCCACGATGTTCATCACCTTGATCATCGGGTTGATGGCCGGTCCGGCGGTGTCCTTGTTGGGGTCTCCGACCGTATCACCGGTGACCGCAGCAGCATGCGTGGCGCTGCCCTTGCCACCGTAGTGACCGTCCTCGATGTACTTCTTGGCGTTGTCCCAGGCCCCACCACCGGTCGTCATCTGGATGGCCAGGAAGATGCCGACCACGATGACGCCGAGGAGCATCGCGCCGAGAACCTCCGGCCCGAAGATGAAGCCGACCAGGATGGGAGCGATGACGGGAAGGAGGGCGGGGATGATCATCTCCCGCTGGGCGGCGGCGGTGACCAGGGCGACGCACTTCGCGTACTCCGGGCGGCCGGTCCCCTCCATGATCCCGGGGATCTCCTTGAACTGACGGCGAACCTCGGTCACGACGCCACCCGCGGCACGCCCCACGGCGAGCATTGCCAGCGAGCCGAAGAGGAACGGCATGATGCCGCCGAGGAAGAGGCCGGCGATGACCTTGGCGTCGGTGAGGTTGAAGCTCAGCAGGCTCACGTGAGCGGAGGTCAGCTTGTTGTTGACCACGTCCGTGTAGGAGGCGAAGAGGACCAGCGCGGCGAGCCCGGCCGAGCCGATGGCGTACCCCTTGGTCACCGCCTTGGTGGTGTTGCCGACGGCGTCCAGCGGGTCGGTGACATTCCGCACCGCCTCGGGCAGGTCGGCCATCTCGGCGATGCCACCCGCGTTGTCGGTAATCGGCCCGTAGGAGTCGATGGCCACGATGATCCCGGTCATCGAGAGCATCGCCATGGCAGCGATACCGATGCCGTACAGACCGCCCAGGCTGTAGGAGGCGAGGATGCCCAGGGCGATGGTCAGAACCGGGATCGCGGTGCCCTGCATCCCGATCGCCTGGCCCGCGATGATGTTGGTGGCGTGCCCGGTCTGCGACGCCTTGGCGATGGCCCGGACCGGCCAGAACTGGGCCCCGGTGAAGAACTCGGTGGCCACGACCAGGACCACGGTGATGGCAATCCCGATGACGGCGCACCAGAAGAGGTTGTTGACCGAGTGGGTGAAGGCCGGAATCTGGAAGTCGCTGTAGAGCAGGTGGGTGATCAGGAAGAAGAGCGGCAGAGCGATGATCACCGAAACCGCCAGGCCGCGGTAGAGGGCGCCCATGATCCACTTGCCCTTGCCCATCCGCACGAAGAGCGAGCCGATCAGGGTGGCGATGATGCTCGCCCCACCGAGCAGGAGCGGGTAGGCGATGAAGGCGAAGATCGGTGTCCCGGCGGCGTTGCGATAGAGCAGGCTTCCGAGCAGCATGGTCGCGACCGCGGTGACCGCGTAGGTCTCGAAGAGGTCGGCGGCCATACCCGCGCAGTCGCCGACGTTGTCGCCAACGTTGTCGGCGATGACCGCCGGGTTGCGGGGGTCGTCCTCGGGGATGCCCGCCTCGATCTTGCCGACCAGGTCGGCGCCGACATCGGCGGCCTTGGTGTAGATGCCGCCGCCCAACCGGGCGAAGACCGAGATCAGGGAGGCGCCGAACGCGAAGCCGATGATCGCGGTGAAGTCCCCGAAGGACGCGTAGGCGATGGTGACCCCGATGAGGCCAAAGCCGACCACGAACAGCCCGGTGACGGAACCGGCTCGGAAGGCCATCTTGAGGGCCGGGTTGATCCCGCCGCGCGCCGCCTCGGCGGTGCGCAGGTTGGCGCGCACTGAGATGTTCATCCCGATGTAGCCGGCGGCGCCGGAGAGGACTGCCCCGATCACAAAGAGGATCGCCGCCTTGAAGGAGACGACGAAGATGAGGATGACGGCGATGACCACGCCGATGGCCGCGACGTAGCTGTACTGGCGCATCAGGTAGGCCTGAGCGCCTTCCTGGATCGCCTTGGAGATCTCGCGCATCTTTTCGTTGCCCTGCGGCTGGCGCAGCACCCAGAAGATGAGCGCGACCGCCCAGAGCAGGGCGAGCACACCAGCGGCCGCCACCGGCCAGAGCACGTTTTCGGTCACCATTCCAAGCATCGATCCATCCCGTGAGCCCGGGCAGGACATCTGATCGCCTTGTCCGGAATTGGCGTGGTCGTTGGGATTGTAGCCAGACGGCCGGCGGGACCCGCCCCTTCTGACCAATGGCCGCTCCAACTCGGGACGTCGGTCCCAACCGCAGGGGAACAACGGTCCTGTGGCGGCGGCGACCACGGCGCGACGGCGTGCCTCCGGGGTCACCGCGCGTGGGGCCGGTCTGGCACCATCGGGGGAGATGCCCCTCCCCGAGACCCTCCTGATCATCGTGGGCGACGAGCTGCTGGGCGGTTTCACGACCGACGTGAACGGAGCTCTTGCCGCACGGCGCCTCTTCGAGGCCGGCTATCCCGTCCGCCGCATCGAGGTGGTCGGTGACTCGGTCGACGACATCGCCGTGGCCGTGCGGAGGGCGATCGACGACCCGCACGCGGCCAGGGTGATCGTCTCTGGAGGCATCGGTCCGACCCCCGACGATCGCACCCACGAGGCGGTCGCCAAGGCCCTGGGACGCGATCTGGCAGAGGATGCCGCAGCTCTCCGCCGGATCGAGGCGATGGTGGCCCGGATGCAAGCCGCCGGCTGGGTCGCGAGCCCGACCCCCAACCCTGCCAACCGGAGGATGGCCCGGATGGCGACCGGCGGGCAGATCCTGGACAACCGCCGGGGCATGGCGCCCCCGCTCGCCGTCGAATTGGAATCGCCCCCGGGCCGGTGGCTCTTCGTCCTCCCCGGAGTGCCGCGCGAGTTCGAGGCGGTGCTCGAGGAGGTGCTGATCCCCGACTACTTCTCCGGCAGCCGTGCTCTGACGGTCGTCGAGTCGCGCCATCCGGGCGCCGTCGAGGCCGACTTCGCCGAGCCGATGCGGCTGCTGGAGTTGGAGTTCCCCGATGTTGCGGTCGGCTCATACCCCCCGCAGCGGGGTCGCGACCTGATCATCCGGCTGAGAGGAGAGGATCCAGAGCGGGTCCGCGCCGCCGAGCAGCGGCTCGGCGAGCTGAGGGCGGGGCCCGACGGGCCGGCCTCCCCCGGCGCGGTTCAGCGACCCAGGTAGCCCACGGCACTCCGGCTCTGCTGGACCTCGAGGACGATCTGCCCCGGCGCCGCCTGCCAGAGGGCGTTGTAGAAGAGCTCGCGCTCCTCGGCGTCCGCGTCCGCCGCGAGGGCGGGGAGGCCCTGGAGCCGGCGGGCAATCCAGGGCGGGATCGCCTGACCGACGGTGTTCCGCCCGACCTTGAGGTCGACCTCCGGGTCGCGGCTCTCGTCCGCCTCGACCGTCACCTGGGCGATGACCCCGGTGTGGTCGTAGATCTTCCAGGTCCGGTCCCATCGCCGGGAACTGCCACCTGTCGGATGGACCACGCGCAGGGGCTCCGATGCCACCTGGTCATTGGTCCCCGGCCGACAGAGGCTCCAGAGAAATTGCAGGACACGCGGCTCCAGGACATCGCCGACGTAGTCCGCCAGTGACGGCGAGCGGTTGTCGAGATCGGGAAGGGTCTGCCCCATCTGGAACTCCCCGCCGCCGATGGCCCCGAAGGTGCGGGCATGGCGGCGACAGAAGGCACGGCCCTCCATCACCACCTGGTGGTCAGAGCACCACGCAGTCGGGCAGGACCGGCCCCGCCGGTCGACATAGGCGCACGGGGCCGCGTCATGGCGGCCGCACGCGTATTCCGAGCAGGCGAGGATCCCGCGCACGGGGCGAGGTCCGGCGGGCACAGCAAGATCAGAAGGGGAAGGCGGCCCGGCCTCCTTCTTCCAGAACGGCATCGCTAAGGTCCGATCTTAGGTGCGGATTCCATGCGTTGCGCACGATCGTGTCGCAGTCCTGTCTCACCCGCAACAGCCCGGACATGGCCATGGGAACCAGGCGAGCCTCACACGGGGAGGCCTGACAACGTCTGCCACGGTCAGTCCACGGGTGATCGTCGGCCGCCGGGCGGGTCCGGCGGCGCCCAGGACCGAAGCGCAGGTTCAGGCGCTCTTCTGGAGGTTGTGCACCCGCGGGCCCTTTGGGCTGTCAACGAGGTCGAAGGTGACCGCCTCTCCCTCCTCCAGGGAGTCGAAATCGACCAGGGTCACCTCAGTGCGGTGGAAGAAGGCCTCGGCACCGTCGTCGGCGCGGACAAAGCCAAAACCGCGGTCAGGGATGATCTTCTTGATTCGGCCAGCGGTCACTTCGCGAGTCCCTCCAAGGGCGGGCGCTGACATGCGATCAGTGGGCAAACCCTGACGACCTCAGAACCTTCCCCGGGTCAGCGCCAGGGCTGCGGCCGCAGTGTCGAGCGATGCGGGGGTTTGGAGCGACCTCACGCCTCACTGCGGTCGAGGATAGCAGGCCGATCCTCCTGCTCGCGGTGCCAGGCGGCGGCCAGATCGAGCACGCTGTCGGGGAGGTTTGCGTAGAACGCCTCGACGTCCAGGCGCGGGGGCCACGGGTTGGGTGGGGGAGCCGCCAGGTCGGCCCGCGCGAGCCGGGACCAGGGACCGAGAACCGGCTTCTCGGCGCCGTCCAGCCTCACCAGGCCGCAACGCCGCCGCCAGTCGTGTCGGTCGTAGGGAGCCCGCTCGTGAAGTCGCGGGTGGAGATCGCACCACGCGGTCGCCCGCAGCGCGCTGAGCCCGGCCTCGGTGTGGCGCTCGACCAGCTGATCGACGGTGGCCGCGGCGGCCAGCTCGTCCATCCCCTCCTCGTCGTCGCCCGCCGACGGCATCGCCAGGGCCAGACCGATCTGGCCACCCTGATCGCCGGCGAGCGCCTGGGCCAGCTGGGCGACGAAGAGGAGCGCCTCCGGCTCGGGCAGGTGGAGGCGGCGCAACTGGGCCGGGCGGACCGTGATGTCCACCCTGTCGAGCAGACCGGAGAGGGACCCGAGCCGCACGCCACGACCGCGGAGCAGATCGTCGGCACCGAGCGTCATCTGGACGCGGTCACCCCGCTGCCGGAGCGGCGCCCCCGCCAGTGCGACCCAGGCGGCGAGGTCGGGAATGTGCCGCGGTCGGAGGACCCTCGCCGGGTCGTCACCCAGGTCCCAGGCGGCAAGCGCGGGATGGTTGGCGAAGCCCGCCGCCATCGCCCTCGCCCAGCGGTCGGCGAGCTCGAGCATGAGCGGGTCCGTCCAGGCGTCGCGCGGGCCTCCCGGTTCCGGCATCCCCTCGCTCAGCACGCGGACCCCGCGCCGGGGGGCGTTCCGCATCACCACCCGGCTGGGCAGGAAGACGCAGTCGCCGTGAGCCTGGACAAAGAGCACCGGGACGATCCCTATGCCGTGAGTGCCGGCGACACGGAGCAGGGTGTCGAGCTCGCCCATCCGCCGGGGGTCGACCCCGCGAGCGTCGGGCATGAAGCTGTCCCAGGCCAGCCCGACGCGGACCTCCCGGAACCCCGCTCGCGCGATCGCCGCCAGGTCGGAGGTCACTGTCGCGGTGTCGAACGCCTGCCAGAGGAAGGGCCCGGTGGTGGCAGGTTGGTAGTCGAGGCAGACGGTCAGTGCTGCGGTCAATAGACGAAGAGGTCGATCCCGCCCCCGACGTGAATGACCTGACCGGTGATGTAGCGCGCCTCCGGTGAGGCGAGGAAGACGACCAGGGCGGCCACGTCCTCCGGCTCGCCCATGCTGCGCATGGCTGTGCGCAGCACCATGCGCTCGTTCATCCGCGGGTTGCCGGCGGCGAACGCCTCGGTGGCGATGATGCCGGGGGCGATCATGTTGCTGGTGATGCCGAAGCGGGCCCCCTCCAGCGCCATCGACTTACCCAGCCCGTTGAGCCCGGCCTTGGTCGTGGAATATGACGCCTGACCAAAGCCTCCAAGAGTTCCAGCCACGGATGACATGAAGATGATGCGGCCCCAGTTCTGCTCCCGCATGTGGTGCCACGCCGCCTTGGTGCAGTTGTAGGCGCCGGTGAGATTGACGCGCAGGTCGCGCTCCCACAGATCGTCGCTCTGGTCCTCAATCTGTCCCATGTGATCGAGGGTGCCGGCGTTGTTGACGAGGATGTCGATCGAGCCGAATTCGTGTTTCACCTGGGCGAACACCGCGGCCACCTGGTCACGATCGGTGACGTCCATCTTGATCGCCATCGAACGCCGGCCCATGGCCCGGATCTCGGCGCTGGTGCGCTCCGCGTAGACCACGTTGTGGGACGTGAAGAGCTGGGCCAGCGCCGACTGCGACGCCTCGGCGACCCGCTGGAGCTCGGGGTCGGACTCGAGGAGAATATCGGTGACCACCACGTCGGCCCCGGCCCGGGCGAGCGCCAGGCAGTCGGCCCGTCCCAGCCCGCGCGAGCCGCCGGTCACCAC
>Ga0182027_10004500_pt1 | contig 21581 bp, 28 predicted proteins | sample 712E1DmetaG_FD_121300 | JGI IMG/M metagenome (GOLD analysis project Ga0182027, IMG submission 121300) | Permafrost microbial communities from Stordalen Mire, Sweden - 712E1D metaG (Illumina Assembly) | ecosystem: Environmental > Terrestrial > Soil > Wetlands > Permafrost | place: Sweden... | reverse complement strand
TAAGCTATTGTCAATATGCTACTCTCACAAGAAATGCTCATATTTCTCTGTTTTTGAATTAATCTTTTAAAGATATCATCAAAAACCTCTGCCAAAGCATTTTCGGATTCAAGAGAATCGATATACTCATAAAATATTTTGATGGGCTTTCTGTATCGCTTCACAAATCGCCACTTCCTTCCTGCTCTTCAACATTCAATCCGATCTGTTCTTCTGTTTGCTTTGCTTTATTAGCTTGTAAGTCCACTATGTCCACTAAGTCCTTTTTTGAATCTGAATCTGAAAGTGGAGTTTGTGGAGTTAGTGGACTTTCTGATACACCATAACGAGATACTAAATATTCTAATTGCTGATCATTCCGAACAATGTAATATACTCCGCCTGTCCCCTCATGTGTTTTAAAGCCAAGATCATTACGGATAATTTTCCCTACCCTATTGGAAGTGAGTTTATCTTTTTCTTTCTCAATTTCGGTATTTACTGATTCCGAAACTTGCTTAACTCTTACATCTTTATTATCTTGAAAAAGCACATACAGTTTTTTAAATACTAATGCTGAAAGCTCTGTGCCCCTATCTGTTATTGCCTGTTGTTGGTAGTCTTTTGCGAAAGCGATAAATTCTTCTTCAAGTTTTTGACCACCAATTATATTAAAAATTGGAAGTAACGTTTGCCTAAGTCTTGGTTCAAGTATTTGTAGTTTTTGCCTTTTTACTTCTTGTTCTTTTTCCAACCACATAAATTCACCGTAATGTTTAAATCTATACATGAGAAGTTTATTACGTATTTCCTGTGCTTTTTGCCAAAAAGAATCATTTATAAAAGAAGGGATGTCGTTTCTATTAGTTTGCCTCATGGGAATAGAGATGATTCGACTTTCAAGAGCAAGATCTTTAAACTTCTGTCTTGTTGAGATAACTTTTGGACAAAATACGTCAAAGGTGCGTGGTTCTCTTTTTGTTTCCCCCTCTACTCTCCCAACCGGCATACCTTTCTCGTAGCCATTATTCAAAATGATTGTTATTTGCGATTGCAGGTCAGTGTTAACCCTTTCAAGCTCATTGATTACTAGTGTGCCACCAAATAATTCAATTACTCTAAAAAGGTAGGCGTCAGAAGTAGCGCCTGCCAGAAACATTGGTTTATAACAAAGAGAGCCTATTGTTTGAATAAGTCGTGTCTTACCACTTCCAAAATCACCAAGCGCTCGAAGATAAGGCACGACTGACAACTCGTCATATCTCCAAGTCATTAAGACATAGTAGGCTGCAAGATTTTCATAGAACGGATGAATATCAAGGTAAATATGAATAAACCGCTTAATTTCGTTTATAAGAAGTTCTACGGAGATATATTCAACAGGTTCTGAGGGAAGCAATACAACTCCTTTGTCAATCAAGGCTTCCGATTGAATAGGGGTTAAGATCTTGCCATTCTCAAGTTCAACCGTTTCATTATAAGTTATGCTTTTATCTTGCTTGCTATAGATACAAAATTGCTTTTCCGGAATACGAAGTGAGTCATATATTTCTTCTATGATGCAATCCGACGTTTCATAAAAAGAAATTTGTATCGGTTTTTGTTCTTCGCTCATTTTAATTCCTCCAAAATAATCTTGACCAGTGCAGAGATTTTTTTATCAAGAGGAGCGAGATATTTTTGTTCAATCAAGTGAACATTATCCCAATCGTTTTTCTTTGCAAATTCAACTCGTTTAACAAACCGGTCAATATGTTGATCTAAAAGTTTATCTAAATTTCCTAAATATCTTGAAAGGACTTTATTTTCTTGTTGATCCATATATTTCTCCATTTCTCATTTTTGAGATTTGTTGCCAAAAAGTTGATGTAGCTTCAAAAAGGTCACGAGCCGGAATATGTGGCTCTCTTTTCGTGTAGTATGCTTCGACTAGCTCTTGCGCTTCTTCCTTGGGAGAAAATTGCCAATATAACACTCCGTTTTCCATGTGGCTTCCTTGGAATGTCAGCATTCCATTAAAACTGGCTGCAAGTAAAAATGGGGCAAGAACCTTATCGTTTTCAGTGTGTAAATCGCTTAATTCCTTCATTATTGATACATAATAGATGAAGCTACTTGAGGATAATATAGTTTCAACGAGGCGCTTTAAAAACTACATTTTCTAATTAATAAAACCTAATTTTTTCAATAATTTTTGAAAATCTGAATATTTCTGTCTAATAGTAGCTTCTTCATAATGATATTTATACTCTTTTTCTAGGTACTTCTGTATCTCCTCGTGGCTTACGGGTGGATTACTTTTTCTCATGCGATAAATTATCATACTGTATTTAAATTCTTCTTCGCTAATATCCCGAAGTGGTTCAAAATAAGGGACAGATTTTTCAAAATCACTCATAGCAAGATCTATTTCATTCCACTGATCGTCTATTGCTTGTTTAAGCTCGCTACAATCTACCCTTTTATTTATTTGAATGATTGGATAAGCGGGTGCCGTACCCTCCGCAGAAAGCACTCTTCTATTTGATTCATACCAGTGATCCATAACTTGTGTACCAAACTGTTGTATTCTGCTTTTATGTGGTCTAGGTCTAATATTTGACGAGTATAACAGTCCCCTATTAACTTGATGCTCAATATTAAAAACATTGATGGGGAGTGTTGCTGTAAGTACTTCACCGTATTCGATAATATCTTTAATACAAGTTGCTAATTGTGCGGGTATATGCAATTCAGTTACGATTTCATCCGTTACTTTTATTAATTTCATTGGATCAGAGATAATTATTATTACTTTACCATCTATGCTTGTTTTTATACCTAATTTTTCTCTGGCTTCTAAAATTCTTATCGGAAAACTTTCATGAAATTCTAATAATTGTAAATATTTTTGTTCACTATCATTAAGCGTCGGAAGAGCTTCTTTTGGAAGAATATGATTGTTATTAATTATAATCTGCATTTCTAATTTCTATTAAAATTTACTTTACTCTTTAGTTATTTTCTATTCCGGATTTCCCTCCAAATAGAGATATATCAAAAATAATGATAGGCTTGGATTTATCTTTATAATTTTCATCCTCAAACTCATTAAATTCTACTTTATTTATCCATTCTTTCCCGAATCCTCTATCTACTTGGTAAAATATAGAACCATCGCTATTAGTTCTTGAAAAAAACACATATTGAAGGTCTTTTGTTACTATTGCATCAGCCTGTTTTTCTAAATCATCTATTCTTGATTGTATAGTTCTCATAAATTTGCTTTCTTGAGTCTTTCTTCAAGATCGTTCAGTTTCTTTTCTATTTCAGTCTTATCGTACGCATCAAGCCAGCAACGGGTAAGAAAGCCCATAGACGTTCCCAGCTGTACCGGAGCCTGCCCAGTCCACACAGAGCTAATAACAAGCCCTAGGAAAGTCTTAACGTCTTCTGCACTGCGTAATTCTACTGGTTCCCCATAAACTTCCTGTAAACGCCTATTTTCTCCTCCCTTTTTACTTGCCAGAAGGCCTTTTTCTTTATTGTCTGGATCGTGCCGGAAACAATACAAGCTACCTTCTGTCTGGTAAGCTTGGCAACTGGTTCCGTCTTGTTTTACGTATTGGCATTTCATAGTTAGGGATGTCTGGTCAAAGTAACAGTGGTTCCCATTCCGCAATCGCAAGGTTTTACCCAGGGTGTTCCATCAAAATTTACTGCTTTACCTGTTTTAGGATCTTCACGGTTTATCCACCAGTGCTTATGCTTTGAAGGCTGTTTCTTCTCAATTTCTTCTTCCAGTTTTTTTAATCTTGTTTTTATGTCTGACATAACTTAGTTAGGGGGTATATCTAACTACTATAATTATATCATTATTCTTTGTCTAGCCTCAAAAATGGCTTAGATCTTTCTAAGCTCTATGAATTATTAAGGAGAGAAATAGCCGGAGCTGGATGGAGCTGAATTATTTGTAAAGCAATCATTCATTTTTTCCGTGGGAGATTTATATGAGCTGGCATTGTAACCAGAGTATATCCAAGCATAACTTTCATAAGAATAGGTTGCGCTGCCATAATTCCAGTTACCATTCTCACTAGAAAGACAATCTCCTACGGCTTTATAAGATTTTTCCCAATCTTGAACTGTTTGTTGACTGACATCGTAGGCATCTTTCCATTCCTGTGCGGTTTTATCTTCAACTTTAGTCTGAGGATGATAGAAAATGAGCATTGCTATAACAGCGACGATAACTCCACCCCAAAATGAACCGGAATTATCATTGTTATTCATACTCTAATTGCTGGTACAGTTTCCCTCGGCATCGCAACACACAGTGAAATGATTGTAAGCATTGACCATAACCTGACATTTAACAGCAGGTTTTGGTTGCGTAATATACTTTACCGCTGGCGTGGGAGTTGGAGCATTAAGTAGCGTCTGCAAGGCTGCGCTTTTAGATGCAAGTTGAGCCTTATACGAAGCAGCATCTTTATAATTTTTACTTGCTGTAGCTACCCAATCCGTAACTGACTTTCCTTGATATGCAAGTTTTGGTTGAAGGTAAAAATACATTGCTAATAATCCAAAAATAAAACCAATTGCAAATAAACCCAAGGCCTTAACTTTTTCTATTTTATTTAGATGTTTTTTAATGTTCATATTATGGTGCGACCTGATGACCATAGATTCTCGCACACCATGTATAAGCTCCAGACGTGTCAAAGCTAGTTTTTACAGGTACTTTAATTGTTTGAGTATCGCCACTGGCAATATAGTCGGATATGGTTATATATTCATTATCATCTGCGGGATCAAGACAAGAACCCCCTGTCTTTTTATAAAAAGAAAATCTTACTACTACATTTTTATAATTAGCGGGACAATTATTATCCAACCATGTAAAACAAGCATAATTATGTAATTCTGCTGTAAATATCGGATTATAGTCAGGGTACACGCCACTTGTCATGGCTTGATTCGTGAGCACAAGCCCTTTAGGCATTGGCGTTGGCGTAGGTGTTGGCGATGCACAGGTTCCATATAAAGTCTGATTTATTCGCCCATCAAGAGTAGGGCAAGGAGTTGGAGTAGGTGTATCACTGATTACTGGTGTTGGACTTAAATTAATTTCTGTGATCCATTTTGATTGATCAAATGAACCAATTAAGAGAATATTTGGGTTACTAAGTGTTGTTAAATGGTCTGTGGTTAAACTACCGAAATTGTTTCCAGCGATAGCAATCTTTATGGAATCGTCAGAATAATCACTTTGCTTGAATGTGGTTATCCAAGCCCCAAAATCATTTTTATTAAGCATTCCAAGATTTGTCGCTTTACATATCTGCCCGTTCTTATCGGCATCTATGATCCATAGATAAAAAGGCCCAGAGGATGCTGGAATCATGTTTGTTGATACTGAAAATAATGTCTGATTATTGTTTGTTTTTTTACTTACTATCCCTTCAAATCCTCTTTTTACAGTCTCTTGCATAAAAAGCGCTTCCATTGGGGGTTGTTTCAAACCACTTCTAAGTGGTTGACATGTGGGTGGTTTAATTGGCGTATTCGTATTTGGATTTGATGAAAGCCAAAAAGCATAAATTACAAATCCAATAATTAATATTACAAAACTATGTTTTTTTATCCAATCCACTGCTAATCTTCTTTTTAAGGAAAACTCAACAAATATAACCTTGTATATTACAAATAAAAAAGCATATATTGTCATTAATCCTACAATAATTGCACAAGGTGGAGCTAGGAATGAGGTTGATGTTGCAACGATTAACAATATAAACTCAATGACAAAAAAGATAACAATAGTTCTTCCTTTTACAATATTTTTATAAGTGCTTTTTGTGCTTATTTCTTCCATTATTTTTTATAATTTGAATTTGTTTTTTATAATCCTTAGCTGCTCCAAGTGACATAATTTATCTCTGCTCCGTTTTTTCTCCAAGTGGTAAAATCAGGCCACCTAGACCATCCACCATGATTGAAAGGTTTATTTTTATCTTCATATACATCTCCATCGCTCCGCACAACTTCAAAACCGAGCTCGTTTGTTTTATCAATACTGAGGTTAGTAAATGGGAAATCACAAAGTATTCTGTAATTTTTCTCTCGACCCACTTTTTCAAGAAGATAAATGGTGAGCACTCTTACCCTTGTCTTATCAAGATTAATTCGTCTATCACGTATACAAAAACTTAATGAATCGCCAAAATTTTTTTCTTCAATGATCGTTTCTTCGTAGACATCTGTCTCATGCCAATCTTCTTGACCAAAAACAAAGCTATAACGACCATCATTATGTTGAATGAAAAATGCATTTTCTTTGGCAAGAAATGTGAGATGTAGGCGTGACTTGCTCACTTCTTTCCAATTTTTCATTTTTGCATTTAATTTTTTAAAGATAGGATTCTCACCTACTGCCCGTTGTACATCAATATTAAATGACCAAGAATATCCCTCATCTTTTTTTTCGCCTAATATTGTTTCCATTGATTTTTCCAATTTTGTAATTCTAGTAACATGATCTTGTACGTACCAAAGAATGAGGAAGGAAAGTATGGCAATTGCAAATCCTGAGGGTGGGATACTAGAAACAAAAAGGAACCCTCCGATTATTGCAACCCATATTAAAACATTTTTCATAATTGTAATCGTTATTTTGACTATAACTCATGAGTTTATAAAATGCAACATTTTTGAACCTAAATCCTAATACATAGATTAGTAAACTTTCTTTGCTTTGCCTGTTAGCCTTAAAGTATGACAGCTACAAAAATGACAAAGAAGGATTACAGATTAGGAAGAAAAGTACAGAAATTACGGAAAGAGAAAGAATTAACTCAAGAAAGATTGGCGGAAAAAGTAGGCGTTTCAACAACTTGGATTGGATATATTGAAACTGGCTACAAAAGACCTAACCTAAAAATGATATACAAAATTGCAAATGCTCTTGGAGTAAAAGTAAAAGATATTTTTCCTTTCTAAGAATGAAAACGATGGGTCTTAATATACGCTGCCCTCGCCTGCTCTATTTGTCCTAGTCTATTTCTTTCAATTATTATTCTTGCTTTCCGTAAAGGAGGTAAACGCAGCTTGAAGCTGAAAGGAACAAATTGTGGCTTTGTGTTCTGCGAGTTCCAACACTAAGATTCATAATGAAGATTATAGCAGAATTTTAGATCAACAATTTTAGGCGAGTCTTTGGTTTAGGCGGTTAATGAGTTCATCAACTTTTACTTCATCGTCTGCCTGTACCGGGAGATCAGACTTAGCTTTCAAGAATGTCTCTCTTTGTTCCGGAGTTAAATCTCCGGGGAAATTATAGAGCATCAATTTATCGCTTTCCAAAGGATAAGTTTTAAATTCTTTGAAACCATAAATATTAGTTATCCTATTAACCAAAAACTTAGTAAATTCTTCCGTCTGAATTTTCAGATGCGGCACTGTTTCCGCAACTGCCTGCATGAAACGTGCCGGCGCAACACCAGGTCCTGCCAGACGTGCTCCCTTTTCATCCTCTACGTATGTAGGCCAATATTTACGCTTAAGTTCAATTGCCTCATTTATTACGTCCATACTTTGACTGGCCGGTCTTTCCGAACCTTGTATTACGAAGGGTATCGTTGCAGAGTTTGGATCTGTCAATCCTGCGTCGCTACCTCCCCACTTCACAGAATCTCCGCCAGTCACTATTCTGAAAAGTCCGTATTTTTTCCTTGATGAAAAGATATCGGTTATAGTATTATGTAAAATCTCTCTGGCAAAACGTTTGCCTATTTTGTCAGCACCTTCGGTTATCTCGATTTCCCATGTTTCTCCTGTTGGAGATATCGCAAATTCAACCCCATCTACGATAAACTTTTCAGGATTACCATCCCACACAACTCCTTCTTTTTTCGCAAGATATGGAAGAAGCACTTTTTCTATCGTTCCCCTATACCATTCTCTTCCATTTTTTGATGCTTCCATTGTACATTTTGAGAATTTTTGGTCATTAACAAATGCGACCATGCCTTCACCACGCAATACTTGTGCCGCATCGCCGACATATTCTTTTACTTTATCCAAAGAACCTTGTTGTTTTTCCGATAACGGTAATCTATATTCCGTTATTACTGTCTTGCCATTCTCCTGATGTGGAATAAGCCAAGATCTGCCGTTTTCAGCGGAAATAATGGTATTTTGGGCGAGACTTTTCTCGCCTGTTTTCAAAGCTCTTCCCTCTTCTTTTGCCATATGCCAAGCCATCTGCTCACCCGTCAAGGCGGAAACAATACCAAATGATCCTAATCTTTCTATCTCCATCTTTATTGCTTCTTCAAGTTCCGGATGAAAAGTATGTTCAGGATTATGTCCGTCTCTATTCAAGGAAAGACAACCGTTAAAATCCCAGAAACAACCGGCTACGGGCTCCATATCTCCTTTTATAATTTCCGTATTTGCCTCATCAAGATAAGGGGATATCGGATTTACAACCCATCTTTTCGTTTTCATGAGGAACTCAAGCTCTTGCTGCGGATGGCTGCTGTATTTTCCGAAGTTTTCCAAAACTTCATTCCTTATGTCAATGGCATGTTTTTCCGCTACCGTATCGGGATATCCGTTTATTTCTAAATCCGCTATATGACCTAGTACTTCAGGTTTCTGTTTTATTGCAGCTTTATTTTCAACAGGAGGAACACGGGGACCTTCATTATTAGAGATTTCCATACTATTCATTTGTACTATAAATAGTGAATATTGTCAATGAAAATTAATTGATTAGGGTGCGGGCAAGGGCGGATTCATGCGAAGAATTCGATAATTGTTTTAATTTTGTCTTGATTCCGTCAAGCGACATAGATACTTCTCCAATAATATGTTCTCATGCTTCATGAAATGATAAGAAATATTCCGAGAGAAGTTGCTGTCCAAAAGAAAGAAGTGCGAATAGAAAACATTATGGAAATAGCAGCCAAAGATTACACGGACATTTCTGCCATCACTGCCATAGGAGGACTACTCCATGTTAACGCCCAACACAAAGCCCTTGGAAATAGATTACCAACGCCGGAAGAAATTACAAAAATTGGTAAAGGAATGGATCATGCGACAATTCCAATCGCGGAAAAAATGTTCCGAAAATCAAGACTCCGAAATGTCATAATCGCCAGCGAAGGAAAAAAAGACGACGCTCCATTCTTAAAAGGAGAATTTGGATTATTTGACGGTCCCAGAATAGAAGTAGTTCATGACGCAATCGATGGAACCAGCTTAATAGCAGCTAAGCAAGAAAATGCAATCTCTCTAATCTCGGGATCCGAAAAATTTGGCAGAATTCCCGCAAAAGATCTCTACATGGTAAGCATTACTGGACCTGCTAGAGCAAGAAATGCAATGTCTTTGTCCTTAAACAAAACAGGACACAAACAAACTATATTAAATGTCTGCGAGGAGCTTGGAATTTCCCCCGAAGAATTAACCCAAGTCGTATTAAATCCCAACAAAAAGGGACGGGAAATAAATAACGTCTTCCTTGAAGCAGGAAATGAATTAAAGGTAAAAAATAAAATAATTAATGCCGGAGATTTTATGCCAAGAATTTTTTGCTCTCTTAGTCCGGCAGAACGCCTCCGTTATTGCCTACACAATAATCTTGACCCGAAAGAATTCTTGGGACATATGATAATGGTCGGACGCGGCGGGACTCCTGAATTAAGCGCAGCCTGTGCGGCAGGAAAAATAACCGAAGCACCTACTCTAGCGGTAATTTGGAATTCGGACATTAATAACATCGACACTCAAAATATATTCACTACAGACAGATTAGTCCCGGGAAGTAAGGATTCAACGATAGTCGTCGCCTCTTTTGCTACAGCCAGCAGCTGGCTAAGGCAGCCAGGAATACAAGTCGACAATAACGGTAACTTTTCTGTCAAGACAATGATTTTAACGGCACAAAATGGATTAGAAGTTGTGGCCAATGCTTTTTCTCCAAAGGATTTAGCGCTGATCGTTTGACACCCATTAATCCCACAAAGAATCGCCCGGAGATTTATTTAGTAGGAGAATGAACAATCTTATATAGTCCTCCTTGCGATTGGCATAAATCATAGGCTCCGGTCTTTAAAAAAGATTTTTTAAATGGACCCGATTGATCAATCAAGAATTCTAAATCACTTTTATATCCCTGTCTACCCAATACTTTTTTGCCATCCTTTGTCGGTGCCGTTGTTGTTGCTATGCCAATACTATTTTTTTTACTTGAAATGGTATTAAGTACTCCTTCCCCTACCTCAATGAATTTGTTCGAAATATTTGCTTGAGATCCATCATCATGTCTCAAGGGCACAGGCAGATACTTACTGGTGTCCTCCTCAAACGTAGAAATATTTGATTTAGACTTAAGTTCTATTCCTTGAATACGAAGATTATCGAGAGTTTGTTGTCCAATTGACTCTCTTGATAATTGAAAGTCAAAAAAACCAGCTTGCTTCATTCCCGATCCAACAACCGAATACCTGGAGGTCCTTGCAGATCTAAATGTTTCATAATCATTTAGAGCAGGGTTTTTTAATTTCTCTGATTCATACCAATCATATGAACTTTTCAAGGCGTCTTGACTAACAATTCCGCAAAAAACGTCCAGATATTGAGAGTTCGCGTCGCCGGCAGAAACCCCGGCCCTTGTTCTGACATTAAAGGATAGATCTAATGCATATTCCTTTGGAAGAGAATCTGTTAAGGTAGACATATCCTGCTTAAGTGTTTCAACAAAAACCTCAGGAGTAAAATCGTAAGTATTCTTTAAAAATGAAGATATATCCTGTCTTCTGCAATAAAGAAGCGCTAGGGTCTCTGATGCCGTCTTACTGTCTTGTTTGCCGATCAGATTTACTACATCTCCCGTAGACAAGTCTTTAATCGAAGCGGTCCGCTGTAATTCTTCCCCTCCCATATTAAAGATTATTGTAATCCGAATATTGGAAAAGATCAATTCACCCCTTATTTCAAATACAAATCGAAAAATGCCAGGGATCTTTGCGTCGCCAGATCAAATCCATAGGAAATATTGTGATTTGCTCCGGGATATTCAAAATACTTAGAATAACCTGAGAAAGATAATTACGCGGAGAATTCAATAACTGATTTTATTCTGTTTCCTCTATCCGTAGCTGCTTCCTGAAAGGCCTTGATGGCGTCTTGAAAAGAATAACGGTTGGTTATAATCTGGTTCGTATCCAGTTTTTGGGATTTCAGAAGTTGCATTGTTTCTTCAAAAGCAAAAATGCAAGTCCATGAGCCATACACGTTGAGCTCTTTTCTGACAATATTCATCATATTAATCATAACGTCGTGCTCAAAAACGCCAAGCACGACTACTTTTCCTCCCGACCGAGCCAGCTCAATTGCCATTTCCGCAGACGTATCGCTTCCCACTGCTTCAAAAACGACATCCGCGCCCTCACCCTCAATCTGCCCCTTAAAATCCTGCAGATAGTTTTCCTGTGTGATGTTAAATCCTTTACGGACATACCCGCTATTTACGGCATAAGCAATACGGTTATCGTGCTTATCAAATCCAAAGACGGTTCCCCCCGAGGCTTTGGCAACTAAATCTACAAAAAGTCCGATCGGTCCCTGTCCGATCACGGCAACTTGATCTCCTACCTGCATTCCGGATTTCCTCACGGCGTAAACCGCAATAGACAAAGGCTCGACCAAAACACCCTCATCGTAAGAAAGTTCGTCGGGCAATTTGAAAACTAAATCCGCAGGTATGGATAAATATTCCGCCAGCGCGCCCTGACGGCTAAGACCGAGAACGGTTGGGGTCTTGCAAAGATTTTTTTCTCCCCTCAAGCAATACCAGCATTTTCCACAACCAATCAAATGTTCGGCTACCGCCCTATCGCCTACTTTAACATTCGTCACATTGCTTCCGACTTTAATTACGTCTCCGACAAACTCGTGCCCCATAATCAGAGGCGTTGGCACCTTCATTCCGCCGTTATAAATATGTAAATCGGTTCCGCAAATGCCGACTTTTTTTACTTTCAGCAAAACTTCCGAATCGGTTATTTGAGGTTCCGGAAGATCAACAAATCTTAAGTCCTGTTTGCCAAAATATTGTAAAGCCTTCATAGATATTTGCTTATTATATCCTATCATAAATATAACCAAAAAAAAGCGCCTGGAAAATTTCGCAAGCGCTTTTTTCAAACTATTTAGAGCATTTTATGGAGTTGGGGTCGGAGAAGGTTTATCCCCTCTTCCTAATCCTCGTCCCCTAAAACCTCCCTGTCCGGCCATTCCGAATCCGGGCATTATGTATTTAGGGTCAATTCCGTTACTTTGAGCCCACGATTTAATATCGTTTTGCTCATTTTGGAACTGCTGCTTTTTCTGATCAGCAGTTAAATTTTTAAAATTAGCAGGATTATACTTACTGTTTAATACTGCAAGCTCAGCAATTATTGCCGCTTCCTGTGCGCTGGTAATCTTTCCCTGCTTTACCAAGCCGTCAAGTCTTGTTTTCTCCCGATTCTGCATATTTTGCTGAATCTTCGGCTTTTGCTGATTTTGGTAATCAGTCACCGCAGTCTTAACCGTATTTTGATCCAGTCCAAATTTTTGAGCAATAAACTGGATTAGTCCGGAAAAGAAATTAGATCCTCCCGTATTTCCGGAGGCTGCGTACGCCGGCACCACTGCCGACAATCCCGAGAGGAACATAAACAAAACTGCAAACGTAGTAATTAATTTTCGTCTTAACATTTCTATTTCTCACCTCCTTCCTTCATAGAAATATTCTAAAACAAATAAACTGAGGAATCGCTTAAGCAATATGCTATATAATAAAACCATGAAGGTTACAATTATTGCCCATCCTAATTCTAAAAAGCCAAGAGTTGAAGAAGATTTGTTGGGAACTCTACATGTTTACGTCAGTGATCCCCCACTGGAAGGAAGAGCAAACGAGGCTATCATTAAAGCTTTGTCTAAATATTTTAAGGTCAAGAAAAGCTGTGTTTTGTTTGTTTCAGGCACCAAATCTAAATCCAAAACCTTCGAAATTATCAAATCCTAGCTTCTCTCCACGGAAATTGCGCCCGAGCTTGAAAGTTATTTAAAAACGGCGTTTTGGAAAAGAATGCTATACATCAAGGCATCCTCTGCCCTTTTTTGAAGGTTTTTCTCCTTCGCTACTCCATCAAGAGCATCCATAAGCTTTTTAATATTTGGTTTTACTTGATTTTCATCAATTTCATTTCTACGCGTTAACGCCTCTTTTAAAAATCTATTAGCGACAACTACTGAACCCCTTTGATATCCCATTGCTACCCTCTCTAAATCCATCGAAATCGACGATAGCGACACAAGAATTTTATTCATAAAATCTCTTTAAAAAAATATTTTGTAAGTTTTTCAAATTCTTTTATAGCTTTTTTATCTTGAATCTCATTACTTCTATTATTATCGTTTGGTCGAATGTTGATGAAAGATTTAAAATCAATTACTTTCGTATCCAAATCAATCCCCCCGCCCCAAACATCAGATTGATTCGATCCTTCATCAAGTAAAACTTTTTCTGATTCAAAATGCCGATCGCAACCGGCAGAGCAGATTTTCTGTTTAATGTCGATTACTGTTTTAATGTAAACGTCAAACTGTTCTCTTAAGTTTTCAATTTCTTTTTTGGAATAAGAATCACTTTTCGTAATAATCACGAAGTTATTATATCAAAAATGGGGTTAAAATCTTAGTTTCTCTCTACAGAAATTGTGCATTCGCCGATGAGAGCCGCTATTGCCCCTACTGCTGCCAGTACCGGCGCAATGACTGTTCCGACCACTCCGAAGGTCAGAGGAAATGTTATCAAGTCTTTTCCGTCTTTGTCTTTAACGGTAATTTTTCGGACGTTTCCCTCCTTGATTAATTCCTTAACTTTTTTTAGTAAACCTTCACCGTTTACTTTGAATGATTCATTCTTAGCCATATTTTATCGACCTCCTTCCGCCTTATAGATTTCAAACGTTGTTTTAATTAATGTATCTGGATTAAGCGAAATGCTGCTAATTCCGCACTCCACCAAAAATCTTGCAAATTCGGGATAATCTGAAGGCGCCTGACCGCAAATCCCGACATATTTTCCGCGTCTCCTGCAAACTCCGATGACCTGTCTGATTAAATCTTTAACCGCCTGATTATTTTCGTTGGCAATTTTACGCACCTTGTCATTGCCGTCCCTGTCAATTCCCAAAACTAATTGCGTCAAGTCATTGGATCCGATACTCATTCCGTCAAACACATCCAAAAATTTATCCGCCAAAATTACGTTGGCAGGAATCTCGCACATCACATAAATCTTCAGGCCTTTTTCTCTCTTCAAACCGGATTCTTCGATAATCTTGACAACTTTTGCTCCCTCCTCCGGAGTTCTACAGAAAGGCACCATCACCATCAGGTTGGTCAGTCCCATTTCACTGCGAACCTTCTTGACTGCTTCCAGCTCCAACTTGAAGGCGGGCAGGAAATCCTGATCATAATACCTTGAAGCGCCTCTCCACCCGATCATCGGATTTTCCTCCATTGGCTCATAAGCTTCTCCGCCCAGCAAGCCCCTGTATTCGTTGGTTTTGAAATCTGAAAACCTTAAAATCACAGGATTGGGATGGAATGCAGCCGCAATCTGCGCTATGCCGTAAGCCAAAGTATTTTTATAAAATTCTACTCCAGAGCTGTATCCGCGTGTCTTCTCATCAATTTTAGCTTTTGTTTTTTCATCTAATTTTTCATAATTTAAAAGCGCCAGAGGATGAATTCCGATTTCCGATTGAATGATAAACTCCTCGCGGGCCAGACCAACTCCCATATTGGGCAGGAATGACTTCTCGAAGGCTATCTCCGGACTGGCGATATTGACTAAAACATGGGTTTTTGGTGTCGGAATCCTGCTGATATCATGTTGAGTAACAATAAAGTCCAAAATGCCTTGATAAATCAGCCCGTCCGAGCCGGTCGTATCCACAGTAACATCCTCCCCCGTCTTCAAAGCCGTGGTCGCGTTTCCCGTTCCGACCACTGCCGGAATTCCCAATTCCCTAGCCACAATTGCAGCATGCGAAGTTCTTCCGCCTTTGTCCGTAATAATTGCCGAAGCCAGCCTCATAATCGGCTCCCAATCCGGATCGGTAATCGTTGTGACCAGAATTTCTCCCTGATTAAATTTATCGATTTGCTTGGGATTACTAATCACATTCACTTTTCCAGTGGCAATTTTTGAACCCACCGATGCGCCGGTTACCAAAATTTTGCCTATGCCCTTTTTCTCATATTCCGTAACTTTGGAAAAATCCTGTTGGGAATGCACCGTCTCGGGTCTGGCCTGGACGATATACAAATCGCCATTGGCTCCGTCCTTGGCCCATTCCAAATCCATCGGCGTCCAACGCTTGTTTCTGTCTGAATAGTGTTTTTCAACTGCTACAGCCCATTCTGCCAAGGTCAAAACTTCTTCATCCGTTAAAACAAACTTTGATCTTTCCTGCAGTGAAGTTGTCAAAACTTTCGTTCCGGGATGGGCATAAATCATCTTGGACAATTTCGTCCCCAATTTCTTTTTGATAATCGGATCAAACTTTTCTTTTTGCAGCAGCTTTGCCAGACCTGAAACCTTGTTATGTCCCAAGGTTTTTTTGAAGATTACGAATTCATCCGGAGTTACTTTCCCCTGCACCACCATTTCGCCCAACCCCCAGGAGCCGCTTATTTCAACAATATGGGAAAATCCCGATTCCGTGTCCAAAGTAAAGATGACGCCCGAACAGGCCAGATCGGAACGGACCATTTTCTGTACTCCGACCGAGAGAAAAACGGACAAATGATTAAAGCCCTTGTCGATGCGGTAAGAAATGGCGCGCGGGGTAAAAAGTGAAGACATGGCATCTTTGACCGCCTTTAAGATATTCTCTATTCCCCTAACATTTAAGTAGGTATCATGTTCTCCGGCAAAGGAAGCCGTCGGTAAATCTTCGGCGGTGGCGGACGATCTGACCGCACAATCCTCATCGCCTGAATATTTACTTTCAAAAATTTTATGCTCTTTCCTGATGGCTTCTTCCAAGTCTTTGGGAAAAGGAGTTTCCAAAAATTTCTGGCGGATTTTTTTGGAAACTTCACTTAATTTATCCAAATCTTGACCTTTAAGGTCACCCAACTCCGACTCAATATATTTTCCTAAATCCGTTTCTGAAAGAAAAAATTTGTAAGCAGTAGCCGTCACCGCGTAGCCGGTTGGAATTCTGATTCCCTTCTTAATTAAAGATCCGATCATTTCTCCAAGCGAGGCATTTTTCCCTCCAACTTCGGGCACATCGGCAATTCCTAATTCTTCAAAGGGGATGATAAATTTTTTACCGGCCATTAATTTATAATAACTATTAAATTTAGATTTGTAAACCCTCTCTTTTTTTTCAAACCTAATCCTGTTAAAATCAAAAAGTGAAAAAAGAAAACAAGCACAATCTTGCCATCGACTGCATGAGGGCAATTGCCATCCTCGCTGTAATCGCGGTTCATACCTCGACCAGAGTTTTGGAAGCGACTTTGTTTAATGTCCAAGGATTTACTTTTACCTTTTTCATAAATCAGGCGGCGCGTTTTGCGGTTCCCTTGTTTTTTATGATTTCCGGATTTGTTCTGGAGTTAAATTATCCTTTCCACTCAAATTATTTGAGTTATTTTAAAAAACGTTTTTCTCGGATTTTTTTACCATACCTTTTCTGGAGTGCTATTTATTATTATCTTATTTACACCACCCACACCATCAATTTCGGAAATACGCTTTTGTACGGAGCCGCATCTTATCAATTGTATTTCATCCCGACACTTTTAATTTTTTACATTCTGTTTCCGCTCGTTCACATTCTCTATAAATTTATCGCCAACAAGTGGGTGATGATTTCGCTTGGCATTGTCCAGTTGGCTTTACTTTATCAAACATACTATGTCCGCCCCCTCTCTATTCCCTATCCGTTTGCCATTGCGTTATTAAATTATTATCCTTTTCTTTTGGGAATGGTTGCCTCACGCCATCAGGATTTTCTGCAAAAAATTTCAAAATGGAAAATCCTAAGCGGAATTCTGTTTGCAATTTTTGCCACAATAGTTTTTCTGGAAGGAAAAACTTTGTACCTTAAAACACATAACTATCTTTATTTTTATACGCAATGGAGACCAAGTATTTTGCTCTACACTATTGTTACCGCAATTTTGCTGTATAGCTTATTTAATAAACAAAATTTGAATGAAAAAATTATCAAAACTTTTTCCAAGCTCTCATTTTTCGTTTTCTTCATTCACGTCATTGTTCTGGAACAGTTTTGGAACGTTATCGGGAAGAAAATCATCGGAGGAGAAATAATTTTCAATTTCTTATTTTTCTTTGCCGTGGCTGGCGTTTCTTATTTAATAGCATACGTCGTCCACAAAATTCCCTATCTCTCAAGACTTACCGGATAATGCGTTTCTCGCGTTTAATAATTTATTTATATATGCTGCGCCTATTCCATGCAACGCCATCGCTTGTCTGGGACTATCTACATTATGAGGTGAATATGTATAATCCAAAATTGAATCATGATCGATTCCATAATCGCAAGCGTTTCCTTCTTGAATACTAAACCACCTAAGAAACATATTTTCAAAACCTAGCGAGGCGACCGTTGCTCCAAATCTTCCTGCGATATTGTTCGCTTCTGAAGCAAATTTACTTTCAAAGTATTTGTTTTTGGTTTCTTTTGCCTTATCCGCTAATTCTTTTGGAATTTTTAAATTTTCAGAGAAAAATATATCACGACTTCCATTATTAAAATAATTTACATACGAACATTTCTCATTCTGTCCCTGATCGATTTTAAGAAAGTTTATGTACTCGGCGGCTGTTTTTGCAAGAACCAAAGCCATTCCGATATTTTCTACATTTTCAAATTGATAAGTTCCTTCCCCCGTTTCATAATCAAATCGATTTTCATCCAAAAACAACCTTGAAGATTCCCCTAGTCCTCCAAATACTACTTGCGATAAAAGATTGTCCTTAAATTCTATGAAACCTTGAGGTAATTGAAAGTGACGGCAATCGGCATCAAACATTTCGGAAAAAGATTTACGTAGGTTAATCTTTTTATCAATATTTTCGACTAAATCTTCGTAATTTTCCGGTAACGTCAAATTGTTTAATCGAAAACCGCTCCCCGCCCCCATTCCTTCAATAGACGATATCCTGAAGTCATAATCAGTTAATTTTTCATGCCCGGATTCTTTTTCGTATTGTGTCATTTTATCCCTGGCATTATATCCCAAACAACCACCGCAAGCAAATCAAGCTATAGAATTTGGGGAAAATTCAGAATGAGGCTTCTTTATTTATTTTCTGCTCTATTGACAATTAAACCGAGGGTGAAGACTGCGATCATAATTATCTGGCAGCCGATACAGACAGGACAGATGACGTGCAGTAAAAATAATTCCCGATAGGCAATCCAGAGGCAAAATAATAGACCGAAAATCGCCATCGACAAAGCTAATTTTTTCTTCTTAAAAATAGAGGCAAAGAAAATAACGATGTAGCCAATCAATCCGTACAAAGGCGTTGGTAGTTCAAGGGTTTTTGAAACCGAACCTGAAATAATTGCATTACAGTTGACTGTGGAATTAATATTGCAGGGTTGAAAAGCGGGCCGGAAAATTTGCTCAATTAATAAATAAATTGCCAACAAAATCCCCAACAAAGACAATGCTTTAATATACGAAAAAACCTTGTCTTTAATCATATTTTTATTTTTTATTGATCTGCTTCCACAGCCAAACGCCCACGAAAACCAAATCGATTAAGACAACTATGGCAAATAGTATCGGTAGAAATCCAAAACCGGAATCCGGCATAGTATATCCTCCCTGCCAAGTTCTAATATTCATCATATTAAGTCACCTTCTTTTAATTTAAAATTGCGATAAAGAAATTTAATATCATGGCAAAGCTGACCCAACAAACATACGGGACTAACAGCCAATAGGCCGTGTCAGAAATTTTCTTAAATAGACTCATGGTATAAAAGATGCTGATCCACAAAGCGATAATGATCAGGAAGGCGGCGAAAGGCAGATGCAGACCGAAGAAGACCAGCGACCAGAGAAGATTTAAGGCCAGCTGAAGTATAAAGACCTCTACCGCCACCTTAACCTTTTTATTCTTTAAACCCTTATCCCAAACCAGAAATAAAGAAATACCCATCAGGACATACAAGACGGACCAAACCGGACCAAAAATAAAATTCGGCGGGTTAAAGAACGGTTTATTCAAATGAGCGTACCAAGTAGCTATTGAAGAGAAAGTCGCCAGACTGCCGAAAAAAGCAACAAGAAAACACAAACAAATCGAAAAGATAAGTTTTAATACTTTCATCATACTTAGTATTCTCTAAAAACTTTTTGTTGTCAAGGAATTTCCCTACTTAACTCCGGTATAGTTCAAATATGCGTAAGCCATAAGAATGGTAGCCGCAACAACAAATAGTATTATTCCGATAAATCCTTCTTTAGTAAGGGTGACTGAATCTTTTTTCGATTTTATTGATTTTGCCATTTACATCTCACCTCCTCTTTGCTGCCATTGGGCAGGCCTGTATTTATAGTACAGTGAAATATTTATTTCTGTCAATGACTTATAGCAACTTTATTTCTTTGTTCCGAGGATTACTTCAACGGGAACTGCGGAATCTGAAGATAAGACTTGAGTATCTCCCACTGTAAACGTGTCGCTAAGAGTAGTCTTGAGTTTGGTTATAAAATCTTTATCGACATCTGCTTTCGCATTGATAATTGTATCCGTATAATCGGAATTGTCGGCGTTCCCAACGGAAGAAACTACAAAACCCGCTGCTTCAAGCGCTGTTTTTTGTCTTGATGCTTCTCCATCAATTCCACCACCATTCAGTATCTCAATCTCATATTTGGTCAGGTCAACCGTTATTGTTGGCGCAACCGTAACTACTGGAGTCGGGCTGGGGACAACATTAACTATCGCCTTCTTGAACACTCCCTGTTTGTAAGCAAAAATCCCGACCAGCAAAACTATTGCGACAATAAAAACCAAAAGAATCGGCCACATGTAATTCTTTTTTTCGGATTCATCCGACATATTCATTTCTTCATCGACTTTTTCTTTGAAATCACCCAGAGGATCGGAAGCAAAAGATTCCTGGGTTTCCATTTTCACAGCTTCTGGAGTTTCCTCAATAACTATTGTTTCTGTTATGACATCCGAGACAACCACCGGTTCAGTCTTTATTTCCTCCGGCTTAGTCTCTGTTGGTTTTTCTTCGGATTTTATTTCGTGTTTCTTATGAGCAACAGGCATCTTAAAATTTCCTTATGTTTATTATAGTAGTACCTATTCAAAGATATGTCAAATCACCAATAAAATTGATAAAATAGGCTGGTGAGTAATTTTTGGAACAAATTAAAAAAACCGATTTTGGTTCAGGCACCCATGGAAGATGTGACCGACACTGTCTTTCGACAAATAATCGCTAAATGCGGAAAGCCGGACGTGTTTTTTACGGAATTTACCAATGTTGAGGGAATGTGTTCCCGCGGCAAAGCAAAAGTCGGCAAAAGATTGATTTTTACTTCAATTGAACGTCCGATTGTGGCGCAACTCTGGGGAATGGATCCTGTAAAATTTTCGGAAACGGCAAAATTAATAAAAAAGTTGGGCTTTGACGGAATTGACATCAATATGGGCTGTCCGGAAAAATCAGTAGTCAAAAAGGGTTCCTGCGCGGCTTTAATCAATAATCCGACTTTGGCCCGAGAAATTATTTTGGCTGTTAAAAAAGGCGCGCCGGATTTGCCAATTAGTGTCAAAACCAGAATTGGCGTGAAGGAAATCCAAACCGAAAAATGGGCTTCCTTTTTGCTGGGGCTAAAGCTTAATACATTAATAATCCATGGACGTACAGCTCAAGAAATGTCGGACTGCCCCGTTCATTGGGATGAAATCGCAAAAGTCGTTAAATTACGAGATTTGATGAAATTAAAAACCTTAATTATCGGAAATGGCGATGTAAAAAGCCGAAAAGAAGCATTTGAAAAATGTAGAAAATACAAACTGGACGGAATCATGATCGGACGAGGAATTATTGAAAACCTCTGGGTTTTCAATAAAAAAACAGACCAAACCCAAATCCCCTATCAAGAGAAATTAAAACTTTTAAGGGAGCACATTATGCTTTTTGATAAAACCTGGGGAAAATCGAAAAACTTTTCTATCATGAAAAAGTTCTACAAAATTTATCTCTCGGGCCCGCTTCGCCAAAGCTTCAGCGAGGCGAGAGTACCCGATGTGAAAGATGTCAGAGTAGAAATAATGAAACTGAAAACAGCTAAGGAGACTCTTGGATTTCTAAAATCTCTTGGAACTTAAGATAAAGCCGATAATAGCAATTGAAATCAGAAAAGAAACAATCGAAAACCCGTAGGCCAATAGTTTGAAGAAATTTAAATTATCAGATTTTTTCAATTAGCGCTCCCTTATCTGTATCCTTGATATTATAGCCCAGTTT
>Ga0182027_10004499_pt1 | contig 21583 bp, 15 predicted proteins | sample 712E1DmetaG_FD_121300 | JGI IMG/M metagenome (GOLD analysis project Ga0182027, IMG submission 121300) | Permafrost microbial communities from Stordalen Mire, Sweden - 712E1D metaG (Illumina Assembly) | ecosystem: Environmental > Terrestrial > Soil > Wetlands > Permafrost | place: Sweden... | reverse complement strand
GGGACGGCCCGGCGCGACCAGGACCCGGGGAGACGGGCGCTCTACCAAATCGGAGGGCTGAAGTGCCGGTGGCCCACGCGGGCCAGGCTTTCCCAGGCTGAGCCTTCCCCAGCCACGGCCGACGTTATGAACTGTTCGTCCGAGTGCCGGGAGATCAAGACGTCCAGGTGCTGACGGTCCACTGTCACCGCTCGGCTGGCCACCAACTTCTCGCCCACGATCAAACCCCCAAAAGTACGAAAGACCTGGACCAGGGCTTGGGCGGCCCGGTCGGGAACATTTTCACAGGCGCGGGACCACGGTGCAAGCAGGCCCGGGCGCTCCTCGCCCGTCGATGCCCAACAGGGACGAGCCGGCGCCCACCTGCGGGTCAGTGCCCGGTGCCGGCCAGGACCTCGGCGCCCCCGCCCCGGCTGGGGGGCTCAGGCTCGGGGCCCGGGGCCTTGAGCACCTGGCCGGGCCACCAGTTCCATTTCCCGAGCAGGGCCACGGTGGAGGGCACCAGCAGCGTGCGCACCAGGAACGTGTCCATCAGGACGCCGATCGCCAAACCGAAGCCCACATCTCGTATCTGACCGCTGCCCGGCCCGTTGCCGGCCTCGAAGGCCAGCACACCGAAGGTCCCTGCCAGCACCATGCCGGCGGCGGTCACGGTAGGGCCCGTCCGGCCGATCGCCCTCACGACGGCCTGGGACAGCTCCCGGCTACGGGCCTCCTCCCGGATGCGGGTCATGACGAGGATGTTGTAGTCCTCGCCCAGGGCCAAAAGAAAAATGAACATGAGGAAGGGCAAGACGAAGGTGATGCCCCCACTGCCCCCGATGTCGATGAACAGCAGCGTCGACAGCCCCAGCGCGGCCAGGTACGACAGCCCGACGCTCAGGATCAGGTAGAGCGGCGCCACCGCGCTGCGCAGCACCAGCGCCAGCAACAGGCCGATGGCGATGATGGCTACGGGGATGATCTCGACCATGTCGTGGCCCGAAGTGCTGCTCACGTCGAACAGGGCGGCCGCTTCTCCGGCCACCCCGCTCTGCTGCGCCCCCGAGGCGGTGGCTGCCGCGGTCACGGCGCGGCGGACGGTCGGCGTGGCGTGCATGGCCGGAGTGGAGTCCTGGCTCCCGGCTTTGAGGGTGGCCACGAACTGCACGGTCCGCCCGTCGCCCGACACGAACTCCACTAACGACCGGTAGGAGTTGTAAACGATCACGGGGAGGCGGCCGGCCAGGTCCGCCGGCTCGGCCAAGGGAAGCCCGCTCGGAGCTCCCAGGCCCTTGTACAACAGCTGCAGCGTTGCCGGCGTCACGGGTACCCCGTCGGGGTCGAGCGGTCCGGCCAACTGGCGGAAAAGACCGGAACGGGCGAGGACCTGGTCGGCCTGATGGAGAGGCCCAGCGTTGTCCCATACGGGCACCGTGTAATGGAACACCAGCTCAGCCGGGTTGGCGCTGGCGGCAGGGAAATGCTGGGCGAACAGGGCGTTGCCGATCGCCTCGTCCGAGCCGGCAGGGGCGTTGAGGGCGCCGGCGAAGCCGGAGGAGTAATAGCCGAGCGCGGCGACCGACAGGGCGGCGAAGAGAGCCACCCCGACGATGAGGGTCCGCGCCGGGCGGGAGACGAGCCGGGCGGCGACCCGGCCCCACCAACCGTCACGTTCGCCGGCCGCCTCCCGGTCAGAGCCGGTCCCGGTGGCGTCGGTGGCCCGGGCCGACTTCGCCTTGGACGGCCAGAAGGCCGCCCGACCGAAGACGGCCAACAACGCCGGCAGCAACGTCAGCCCGGCCGCCAGCATCACCGCCACGCCGACAGCCAGCGGGACGCCGAGGTCGTGGTATAGGCCGAAGCTGGCCAAGAGCAGGCTGAGCAGAGCGAACACCACCGTGGCAGCCGAAGCGCTGATCGATTCGCCCACCCGGGCCAGAGCATGGGCCACCGCCTCCTTAGGCGGCATCCCGGAGCGGAGCTCTTCTCGGGCGCGATAAACGAGGAACAGGCCGTAGTCGGTCCCCGCACCGAGCATCAGCACTATGAGCAGTAGCTCGGTGATCTCGGAGATCTTGAGCCCGTGCGCCCCGAGCTCGCCTATCAAGCGCATGGACACGACCAGGGCCACGCCCGCCGGGGCCAGGGTGATGAGCGGGGCCAGGACCGAGCGGAAGATGACCAGCAGGAGCAGGACGATGAAGACGAGCGACAGCAGTTGGACCTTGTTGCCTGTCTTATTGGAGTTGGCCTGATTGGCGACGTTGGTGGCCACGGGACCGGCCAGGTGGAACTGCAGGCCGAGTTGCTGGTCCGCGGCACTGTGGTTGGCACCGGCCAGCTTGGCCAACAGGCCATTGACCACGGGCTCTTGGCCGACTATGTCGTTGAGCCCCACTCCGGTGGTCACCACAATGCGCGCCGCCTGGCGGTCGGGGGATACGCCGACCACCTCGGACGACTGGACGTGAGGTACCGAGCGAGCCGCGGCGGCCTCGGCGTTTACGGCACTTAGGTCGGCGGCACTGAGAGGGGCAGGGGACACACCGGCGGGCTGCTTTTCGAGCAACGCGGCCACGATGATTATCTGGCTCTGCTTGCTGACGCTCCCGATGAGCGGGGCGGCCAGCGTGGCGGCTTGGTTGCTGGGGGCGCTGTTGGGCAGGAACTGCGTGTTGTCGTTGTTGACCTCGCTGCCGAGCGAGGGCAGGGCAATACTCGAAATGACGGCGATGGCGACCCAGGCGAAGATCACCAGCCAACGGAACCGCACCGTGAAGCGCCCCAACCCGCTGAAAAAGCGGTCCGTGCGGCCCAACTTGGTCGTTTCTCCGGTGACATACGTGGCTGGCGTTGACATGCGTGAGCTCCGTGGGTTGCCTGAGGTGCAGGGCCCGCCGTGGCGGAGGCCCCGCACCAAAAGCGTAACTCGCCCGGACCAGGGGCTCGGACGGGCGGACCGCCTCCGAACGGCCCTCCAGCGGCCGCTGGGCTTAGGCCTCTTCGGGCCTCAGCGCAGCGGGCGGGGGCCTCGACGGGGGGCTGGTCCGGGACCGGGCCCGAAGCCGAAAGGCCGGGGCAGGCCGGGCGGGAGCACCCTCCCCGACGTGCCCACAGGGCCCCAGATCGAGTCGACGAGCCCGTAGTGGAGAGCATCTTCCGCGTCGAGCCACCGCCCGATCGACAAGTCTGCTTCCAGGTGCTCGGCCGGCCGCCCGGTGGCCTCGGCCAGGCGCTGGACGAACCGTCCCAGCTGAGCGCGGTGGTGCTCGGCCCACACCGCCAGCTGGCTGGCGGTACCGCTTACGGAAACGTCCGGCTCGCTCAGATGGAACTGGGCGTGGGGGGCGGCGCTGCGCCGGGCTCCGGCCGCCACTATCCCGACGACAGCGCCTTGGGCCCGGCCCAGGCAGGTCACGTGCACAGGTACGCCGAGCAGGTCCATCGTGTCGATGATGCTCAGGGCCAGATGGAGAGGTCCTTCGCTCGAGCCGACGTAGAGCTTGACGGCCTCGTCGCCGGTAGCGTCGAGGGCCATCAGTTCGGCGCACGCCCTCCCCACCGAGGCGTCATCGAGCGGTCCCCACAGCCTCACCACCCGCCGGTCGAGCAGTTGCGCTTCCACCGACGGCACCATCGGCCCCGGCCCCGAGCGCCCATCGGGCCCGGCGGGGCGCGACGGCTCCCACGGCGGCGGCAGCTCCGGGGGGAAGGGGCCCGGCATGCCTAGTCCTCGAAGGGGTGCAACGATAACTTCCAGTCCAGTCGCTGGCCCAGTGCCGCGGCGTACCGCTCCAACGTGGACAGCCGCAGGTCGGCCTTGCCGGACTCCAGTCGAGCAACGGCGGACTGGGACGTCTTCATGCGGGCGGCCACCTCCGTTTGCGACAGCCCCAGCTCCACCCGCTTGGCCGACAGCGCGGCCGCCAGAGATCTGCGCCTTTGGGCCATCTCCCTGAACCCTGGAAAGACCGTTTCGTGGCGCCGCTCGCTCATTCCCGATCGCTTCCTATACCAGCAACGGTATCGTATATTTGAGATACCACACTAGTTATACAAGGCTACACCGCCCCCGCGCCGAAGGAGCAGACATGTCCGTCATACCCACCGTGCTCGACCAGTCCGCCCGAGGTGAGCGCGCTTACGACATCTATTCGTTGCTGCTTCGAGAAAGGATCGTCTTCTTGGGCCAAGAGGTGGACGACCAGATCGCCAACCTCTTGGTGGCCGAGATCCTTTACCTCGACAGCACGGGCCCGGGCAAAGACATATTCGTCTACATCAATTCCCCGGGTGGCCTGTCCTACGCAGGGATGGCCATCTACGACGTCATGCAGCACGTGAGCTCGGAAGTCTCGACCGTCTGCGTGGGCATGGGGATGTCGGCGGCCGCCATGATCCTGTGCGGGGGCGCCCCCGGCAAGCGGCTCGCCACACCCAACGCCAAGATCATGATCCACCAGGGCACGGCGGGCGCCCGGGGCGCCCCTCGCGACATGGAGATCCACCTCCGGGAGGTGATGGCCACCACGAAACGGATGGCCCAGATCATCGCCTATCACTCGGGCCGGCCCCTCGAACAGGTGGAGCGCGACATCGACCGCGATTACTTCATGACAGCACAACAAGCACGGGAATATGGCCTTATAGACGAGGTCATCACGCCCCGCCGTGGCATTTCCGCCGAGCTGTTGGCGGCCGCTGACCACGCCGCGGCCCAGGCGGTCGACGGTGCCCCGGGACAGCTCGGCGCCGGACCGACGCCGGTAGGGGCCGGGGTTTAGGGCCGGCTCGTCCGGTCCTGAGGAGGCAGGACCGGGTTTGCTGGACGGGCGGGTCGCTGAGGCAGAATAAGCGCCATGCCTAGGTCGGACTTGCCCCTCGAAGAACTGCACTTGTACGAGCCAGAGGCCACCGAGCCTCCCGACCTCGATGCTTTTTGGGCGCAAACCCTGGCGCAGGCCAGATCCACGGCCCCCGAGCTCGAACTGGGCGCCGAGCAACCCAAACTGGCCGGCGTCTCGACTTTCCAGGTCCGTTTCCGGGGACTGGACGACGCGCCCATCGCGGGATGGTTGGCGCGACCGGACGGGCCCGGCCCTCATCCCGGGCTCGTCTTCTACCATGGCTACGGCGGCCGGGGGGCCCGACCGCTCGAGCTCTACCCCATCGCCGCCCAGGGCATAGTGGTGCTCTCCATGGACTGCCGGGGCCAGGACGGCGACTCCCCCGACATGCCCCCCGTGGACGGCGGCCACCACTCCGGTTGGATAACCCGAGGGCTCCAGGGCCCTTCGAGCCACTACTACTGCTACGTCTACAGCGACGCCGTGAGGGCGATCGACTGCCTGGCGGCGCTGGACGACGTCGATGACAAACGGCTGGCCGTCACCGGTGGTAGCCAGGGGGGAGGGCTGGCCCTGGCGGCCGCCGCCCTATCAGGCCGGGCCGGCTTCGTGTGGGCCGACATCCCGTTCCTGTGCGATTTCCCGCGTGCCGTCAACCTGGGCGAGGCCCCCTACACCGAGATCGCCACCTACCTGCGCCGGCACCCAGACCGGGAGGCGACGGCATTAAGGACGCTGTCCTACGTCGATGTCGCCAACCTGGCCCGCATGATCACCTGCCCGGCGGTGGTGACCGTTGGCCTGTGGGACGTCATATGCCCCCCGAGCACCATCTTCGGGATGTACAAACGGCTGTCCAGCGCGGACAAGGAGCTCGTGGTGTACCCCTACATGGGCCACGAGCTCACCTACGACATGAGCGAGCGCCGGCTGAGGGAGCTCGTGCGCCGGCTGGCCACGACGACACCACCAGCCGTCGGCTGACGCCCCCGCTCTCCGGGCCGGCGTGAGCGCTATTTCGCGGCCAGCATCTGCTGGACGCCCGACCACACGTAAGTGCCTTGGAAGTCGGCCGGAGGGGTGCCCAGGGCGGCCGTAAAGTACGAGGTGACCGGGCCGGTGGGCACTCCCGACGGGACGATGGTGATGTCGTCAACGTGGTACCGGGCCAGGAAGGTCCTGATCGCCTGCGAGGTCGCCGGGCCCTGTGCCGGCGGTGGGGACGGCTGGCCGTAAATGCTCCACACAAGTATGGCTTCCGCTGCAGTCGGGGCCAGCCATACCCTGGGGCCGGTCAACGGCCGGTGGTCAGGCCCGGCCACGGCGCCCCGAAAGCCGATCAACTTGAAACGCATCCCGGTCTCCGCCTGCCAGAGCAGGGCCTGGTCGTTGGAGTAGTTCTCGTAGCCCACCGGTAGCGGGTAAGACAGGACGACGTCGCCGCTGCTGATCGGCGACCCCGCGGCGGTAAAAATGCTCGGGACCCCGAACGCCGTCGACGCGTAGGGAAGGCTCGGTACCAGCGGCACTAACCCGACGATGGCAACAGCCACCCCCAACCCAGCTCGGGCGCGGGGCGTAGCCGTCCAGGGCCCGCCCATCCGGCGCCGCCACCCCTCCCCGGGGGCGAACAGGCCTTCGGCCACCAGCCGGTCGAGCCCGACCGCCAGCACGACGGCCACGGCCAGGTACATGATGAGCGAATAGCGGACGTCTATGCCGGCGTTGATGAGCGGTATGTGCTTTATGAGGTCATAGGGCAGGCGGAGATTGGGGTGCGGGGTCTTGCCCACGTACAGGAACGGGCCCAGGGTGACAACCCAGGCGCCCAGTGCCACCAAAGAGAAGAACTGGACGATGCCCGCTCGGCGGTAGCGGACAGCGATCAGCACCAGGATGCAGATGAGCGGTACCCCGAGGTACACGGCGTGCTCCACGGCGTTGACCCCGGCCAATGAGTTGCCCCGGGCGAACATACCGGCTGTCCCGAACCGCTCCAGGCTGTTGGGGAAGATCAGGGACTCAAGAGTCGTGTGGTAGTCCTCGATGACGTCTATGGGGTGCTGTGGCCCCGAGACGTGGAAGGGCCCCTTCAGGTACACCCAGAGCGGGTAGGCGCCCAGGACGACGAAGCTGGCGGCGGCAGCGCCTAGCCCGAGGACGAGCTCCCGGACATGCTGGCGCGCCATGGACGGGTGGCGGGCGACCAGGACCACCAGGCCACAGAAGGCAGCGACGGCGCACATGCTCAGCACCTCGGGCGAGACCAGCAGCTGAGCCACCACCACCACCCCGAGCAGGACGCCGTTGCGCACCAAGTGACGGCGGCGGACGACCACCTCGTCGAGCAGGGCCAGGATGAGCGGCGGGAAGGGCAGGAACATCAAGAAGTCGTGGGCCTGGGCCTGGCCTACGACGTAGGGGGAGAAGCCGTAGAGGAGCCCCCCGGCGAAGGCCGCCGGCCACCAGCGCACCCAGCGGCGGAGCACGAAGTACATGGCTATGGCCGACAGGGCGAAGCCCAGCCGCATGACCAGGTTGAGGGCGGCCGCCGGCCCGAAGAGCCAGGTGACCGGAGCGAAAGCGATCCCGAGCAGCGGCGCACCGGTGTTGCTCATCAGGTTGACGCCGTGGGGATAGTTGACCGCGGTCGAAATGAAGGGGTTGAGACCGTGAGCTATGGCGTGCGCCGGCCACGCCTGGAACCAGGCCTGAAGGGCGAGGTCGCTGCACGCGCACGGCGGGAGGAAGCTGTTCGAGACCGGTGAGACGACGCCGAAAGCAAAGCCCCCCAGCACGCAGTACACCACCACCACGAGCACGTGGGGCGCTATCCGGCGCCATCGGTCGCGACCGGGCACGTCATGACCGTTGGCCAGGCCCGGGACGGCCCCCGGCGGTGGTGGGAACTCCTCGGCCGAGACGGGGGCCTCCAGGACGGGGGGGTCGGCGGGGGCCTGGGTGCTCATGCCCACCGTGAGCGGGCGACGCGCTCGGGGCCGTCGGCTTGGGCGGGGGTGAGCACCGGCGCCGGCGGGGCGACGTTCACGGTAGTCATAAGCCGGGCCAGAATAGGCGACCGGGGCGCACCAGGACGTTCACGGCGACCAGGCTAGTTGCGACAAACAGGCGCGCACCCGAAGAGCGGTCGCCCCGCCAACCGCGACGGCCGGACGGGAATGTAGGTTTGGCCCGTGGGCCGTTCAGGCGGGTGGGTGCGAAGTGACTCGATTATTCCCATCGCGAAAGTAGGCTAAGGTCACCGTCGGACGATGGGAACACTGAGAACGCCGCAGGTACAGCACGATGAGGCACCGGAGGTGGCGCTCTACAGCGGTCGGCGCCGCTGTCTCCTGACCGTGCACGCTCACCCTGATGACGAGTCCGAGGCCGGCGGTGCCACGGTGGCCCGCTACCACCACGAAGGCGTTCGCACCGTCCTCGTGTGCTGCACGGACGGAGGCAGCGGGCGTGTCCTCAACCCGGACTTCGGCCCCGTCGGCGACCGGACGAACATCGTCCAGATCCGGCGCCAGGAGCTGAAAGAGGCGGCCGCCATCGTCGGTTACGACGATGTTGTCATGCTCGACTACCCCGACTCGGGCTCGGTCAACCTGTCCGAGGAGGAGCGGTCGCCAACATGCTTCGCCCGCACGCCGCTGGAAGGACCGCTAAGTCGGGTCGTCGGGCTGATCAGGCGCGTACAGCCTCAGGTCATGATCACCTACGCCGACGACCAGCGGGCGTACCCGCACCCTGACCACTTGCGGGCGCACGAGCTAGCCGGCCGCGCCTTTGACATAGCCGGCGACCCCGGTGCATTCCCGGACGCGGGGCCGCCGTGGCAGCCGCTCAAGCTGTACTACTTCGTGACGTCTCGAGAACATCGCCGTTCGGTCAACGAGAAGTACGTGGCCCTTGGGATGGACGCCCCCTTCACCGCCCGTGAAGGAGCCGGCCTTCAAGGTCGGGGAGATCCCGATCTCGCCCCCGCGCAGGCGCGCGTCACCACCTTCATCGATGTCGCCCCCTTCGCCCATAAATGGATAGAAGGGATGCGGGCGCACCGCTGCCAGATCAAACCGGCGCTGGCACAGACGCTGTCGATCGACCCGGGCGCCGTGCCCGACGTGTACGGGACCGAGGAGTACATCCTGGCCCGAGATCTGACGACCGACGAGCATGGCGCCTCCCCGGCCGAGACCGACCTATTTGCTCGCGTTGAGTAGCGAGGACGGGGGCCGGCCCGGCCCGGCCCCCAAGACCGAACACCGGCTTACGACAAAACAATGGAGGAAATAGATGAGACATAACCACCGACTGGCATTTGTGGGCGCGTCGGGGGTGTCGCTGATCGCCATAGTGGCGTCTTACGGCACCTTCGGTGCGGGCACGTCGGGTGCCAGCGTCGTCAACGGCGCTTACGCCCCCGGAGGGACGCTCCAGGTCAGCATGGGCAGCCCGCCGGAATCGCTCGACCCACAGTCGGGCTACTCCAGCGAGTCCCAAGAGGCTGACTGGCTTGTCTACACCCCACTGGTCACCTACGCCCACAAGAGCGGCCTGGCCGGCGACACGCTGGTCCCGGGCCTGGCCACCGCCCTCCCAGTCGTGTCCAACGCAGGCACGACGTACACGGCGACGCTGCGCACGGGCCTCAAGTACTCCAATGGGGTAGCCGTGAAAGCATCGACGTCACCTATACGATCGAGCGGGACTTGAAGGTCGGGTGGGGCGGAGACTCGTTCTACACCAGCAACATCGTCGGCGCCGCTGCCTATCAGGCAGGCAAGTCCAAGACGATCAGCGGCATAGTCACCAACGACGCCACCGGCCAGGTCATCATCCACCTCCTCGCTCCCTATGGCGCCTTCGACAACGTCCTGGCGTTCCCCTCGTCCGGGCTGGTGCCCACAGGGACGGCCATGACCGCCCTATCGACCAGCCCCCCGCCCGGAGTGGGCAGTTACATGATCACCAGCGTGAAGCCCAACGTATCGTTCACGTTGGAAAAGAACCCCCTGTTCGCCGGCTTCCATATCCCCGGCATCCCGGTCGGCTACGTCAACACCGTGCAGGTCACCGTGCAGACAAATGCTGACACTGAAGCCCAGGACGTCCTCAACAACACCAGCGACGAGTTCGACTGGGGCGATGTCATACCGCCCGCCTACGTGGCCCAGGTCCAGACCCAGGCCAAGGGCCGCTACACCCCCGAGACCCTGGCCGCCACCGACTACTTCTGGCTGAACACTCACATCGCTCCGTTCAACAACATCCTGGCCCGGGAGGCCGCCAACCTGGCCGTCAGCCGGGTGGCCCTACAGCGCCTGGCCAGCGGCCAGATCACGCCCACGTGCTACTACCTGCCGCCGAGCATCGTAGGCGCCGCCTCCGGGGCGTGCCCTCTGGGCGACCCGAGCGGGAACGGCTCGTTCACCGCCTCCTCGCTCGGCTCGCCGGCTGACATCGCCCTGGCGACGAAGCTGGTCAAGAAGGCCGGGCTCACGGGGGCGCCGGTAACGGTATGGACGGAAAACCGCGAGCCCTTCGAGGCCTTCGTGACGTACCTCAACTCCCAGCTCAACGCCATCGGCTTCAAATCGGCCCTCAAGGTCGTGAGCAGCGGGGTCTTCGACCCCACCATCGGCTCCGCCAAAGTTGACCCCCAGGCCGGCTGGGGCGAGTGGTCGCAGGACTACCCCAACCCCGGCGACTTCTACCTCGTGCTCGATGCCCGGTCCATCGAGCCCGTCAACAACTTGAACCTGGGATATGTCAACGACCCCCACATCCAGTCGACGATCATCCGGCTCGACAAGGTGCAGTCGAGCGACCTTCCCAGTGTCGCCTCGCAGTGGGCGGCGTTGGAGAAGTACGTCGACAGCAAGGATTACCAATTGAACTTCGGCTATGAAGTCAGCCCCCTCTTCCTGTCCGACCGGGTCGATTTCGCCACCGCCGTGTTCCAGCCCGTGTTCGGTGACGACTGGTCGACGTTCGAACTGAAGGGCTAGTTAGTACCGTCGCACCATGACCCTGGACGGCACCGGCACCGGCCGTGTGCCGACCTATGAAGGCGGTGTAGGGCTCCCGGTCGTCCCCGTGGGCCCTTACACCGCCGGCGTGGGCGCTTACCGGTTGGCCCTGCGCAGGTTGCGGCACAATTACACGGCCCTTTTCTTCGGGTCCCTGTTCCTGCTGGTGGTAGTCCTGTGCCTCCTGGCGCCCGTTTACGCCCGTTACATCGCCCACACCGGCCCGAACGACCAGCACATCACCGAGGTGCTCAACCTAAACGGCAAGTCCGTGGACGTGGTCTCGCTGACCGGCGTGCCTATCGGCCCGACATGGCACAGCCGCTTCTTCCTCGGGGCCGACGCGGACGGACGTGACCTGGCCGTGCGGCTCCTGTACGGCGGGCGCACCTCGCTCGCCATCGGGGCCATGGCCACCGCCGTCACCATCGTCCTTGCCACCATCCTCGGCCTCGTGGCCGGTTACTACCGCGGGTGGGCCGACAGTTTGATCTCCCGGGCCCTCGACATCGTGTGGGCGTACCCGGTATACCTCCTCGCCATAGCCCTGGGCGTCAGCCTGGCTACCGGAGGGATCAGCATCGGGCCCATCCAGCTCAACGGCGGGTCGATCTTCCTGCCGACCCTGGTCATAGGGATCGTCTACGTCCCCTATGTCGCCCGGCCGGTCCGGGGCGAGGTGCTGGCGCTGCGCGAGCGCGAATTCGTAGAGGCGGCGAGGGCGCTCGGGACGAGCAACCTGCGGATCATGGTGGGCGAGATCCTCCCCAACCTCACCTCCACCATTGTCGTTTTCGTCGCCCTACAGCTCGCCCATTCCATAATCCTGGAAGCCGCCCTGTCCTTCCTCGGCGCCGGCGTCCAACCGCCCGCCGCCTCCTGGGGCACGCTGCTGTCCGCCGGGGCGCCATTGTTCACGGTGGCCCCCTACCTGACACTGGCGCCGGCAACACTGCTCGTCGCCGCCTGCCTCGGGGTCAACATTTTCGGCGACGGGTTGCGTGAAGCGCTCGACCCTCGGGCCACAGTAAGGGCGGGCCGTTGATGGGACGGTTCCTCCTGCGCCGCCTCGCATCCGCCGCCGTGGTGCTGTTCACCGTGAGCGTGCTCACATTCCTCATCTTCGAGGTCATCCCCAACGGCAACCCTGCCCTGCGCCTGGCGGGCCGGACCGCCACTCCCGCCAACATTGCCGCCGTCGAAAAGGCGTACGGCTTCAACAAACCGGTCTACGTCCAGTACCTGAAGACGATGGAGGAGGTTTTCACGGGCCGGATAGTCTCGTACGCCCAGAACCTCAACGTCGTGTCCCAGCTCCGCCAGGACCTGCCGGTGACGGCGTCGCTGGTGCTCGGGGCGGCTGTGGTCTGGCTTGTCCTCGGGATCGTCCTGGGCCTGACGGCCGGGCTGCACGCCGGGGGCCCCATCGACAAGGCCATCACAGTGCTCAATTTCCTTGGGATCTCGGCTCCTTCGTTTGTCATCGGCTACGTCCTCATCTACCTTCTCTCGTTCAAGCTCCACGTCTTCCCGTCATCGGGGTACGTCGGGCTCTCCGACCCCCTGGGGTGGGCCGACCACCTGGTCATGCCCTGGTTCAGCCTGGCCATCCTCTATACGGGGATATATTCCCAGGTGCTCAGGGCCAGCGTCGTCGACACGCTGAGCGAGGACCACGTCCGCACGGCCAAAGCCAAGGGCTTGTCCCGGCGCCGGGTACTCGTCCACCACGTCCTGCGGACCTCGCTCATCCCGATCGTGTCCCTTTCCGGCCTGGACATCGCGGCTGTGCTCGGGGGCTCCGCCATCATCATCGAGGTGGTGTTCAACCTGCCCGGCATCGGCAACTACGCCAGCCAGGCCATCGGCGCCCTGGACGTGCCTCCGGTGCTCGTGATCACTCTTTTCGGCGCCTTTGCCGTCGTCATCTTCTCAACGGTCGCCGACATCCTTTACGCCGCGCTCGACCCCCGCATCCGGGCGACCGGCTCGCGATGACTGCACTGCTCGAGGTCGAGCACCTCAGGGTCAGCTTCCGCACGGAAGAGGGCGTGCTCCAAGCCGTCGACGACGTGTCCTTCTCGCTCGGGCGGGGCGAGCTCCTGGGCATTGTCGGCGAATCGGGATCCGGGAAGTCGGTAACGGCCATGACGCTGTTGGGGCTGACCCGGGGCCCCAACGCCAACATTTCCGGCCGTGCCCTCCTTGGGGACCTCGACCTCGTTGCCGCTTCTGAGCACCGGCTCGAGCACGTCCGGGGCCGGCGGGTGGCCATGGTTTTTCAGGACCCGATGACGGCTCTCAACCCGGTACAACGCGTCGGGGACCAGATCGTGGAGCAGGTGCGGGCGCACGAGCCCGTGGGCCGCCGAGAGGCCATGGACCGGGCCGTCGCCCTGCTCGACCGGGTGGGGATACCGCGGGCGCGCCAACGTGCCCGCTCGTACCCTCACGAGTTCTCCGGTGGTATGCGCCAGCGCGTCATGATCGCCATGGCCCTGTCCTGCTCCCCCGAGATCCTGATCGCCGACGAGCCCACCACCGCCTTGGACGTGACGACCCAGGCCCAAATCCTGGCCGAGATCAAGACGCTGCGGGAACAGACGGGCGTCGGGGTGCTCCTTATAACCCATGACCTCGGGGTCATCGCCGAGGTGGCCGACCGCGTCGTCGTCATGTACGCGGGGCGCGTCGTCGAACAGGGCAGCGTGGAGGAGATCTTCTACGACCCTCGCCATCCCTATACCTGGGGCTTGCTGGGCTCGGCCCCCCGTCTGGACAAGCCCCGCCCCGAGCGCCTGCCGACCATCCCCGGATCCCCGCCGTCGCTGCTCCACCCCCCGCTCGGGTGCCGTTTCGCGCCCCGGTGCGCCTGGCGCTTCGAAGCCTGCAGTTCCGAGCCCGATCTGAAAAGCGACGGCCCCGAGGCGGGCGACCACCTGGGCCGCTGCTGGCTCGGGCTCGGTACAGCCCGGGAACGCCGGGTCGTCGGGGGTACGATCGGGCTCCCCGTCCGGGCGCCCGCCGGAGCGTCGAGGCGGCCCGGGGACGAGACGGCCCCATGACCGCCCCGGCCGGCGACGCCGTCGGGCCGCTGCTCGAGCTCGACCATCTCCGCATGCTTTTCCCGGTCCGGGAAGCCGGGGGCAAGCGGGCCCACGTCCATGCCGTCGACGACGTCAGCGTGGCCGTCGGGGAAGGCGAAACACTGGGCCTGGTGGGCGAGTCCGGCTGCGGCAAGACGACGCTGGCCCGTTGTGCCGTGCGCCTGCTGAAGCCGACCGCCGGGACCGTCCGCTTCGGTGGTCACGACATAACCTCGCTCGGGCCCCGTTCCCTGCGCCCGTACCGGGCACAGATGCAAATCGTGTTCCAGGATCCCCAGGGGTCGCTCAACCCCCGCAAGCGGGTGGGCCAGATCATTGGCGCGGGGTTGCGCCTGGCCGGCGGCGGCCGCGGCGACGATGGTCGTGTCGGCCGGCTCCTCAACCAGGTCGGGCTGGCCCCCGAGCACGCCAACCGGTTCCCGCACGAGTTCTCCGGCGGCCAGCGCCAGCGCATCGGCGTGGCCCGCGCCCTGGCCGTCAACCCGCGCCTCATCGTGCTGGACGAGCCGGTCTCGGCCCTCGACGTGTCCATCCAGGCCCAGGTCATCAACCTGCTCGACGACCTGCAGGAGGAGCTCGGGCTGTCGTACATCTTCGTGGCCCACGACCTGAGCGTGGTGCGCCATGTCTCGGACCGCATCGCGGTCATGTACCTCGGAAAGGTGGTCGAGCTCTCCCCCGCCGAGGAGCTCTACAACCGTCCGGTGCACCCCTACACGTTGAGCCTTCTGGCCGCCATCCCCGTCCCCGACCCGCGACTGAGCCGCTCCCGGGCACGCCATGCCGTCCGTGGTGAGCTGCCAAGCCCGATCGACCCGCCTGGCGGCTGCCGCTACCACACACGGTGCCCGGCTGCCACCGACCTCTGCCGCCAGGTCGAGCCTCCCCTGACCGTGTACCCGGGAGGTCATCAGGCCGCCTGCCACCATCCCCTGAACGTGAGCTCGGCCGACATTGCCGCCGCCGTCCGCAGCCCCGCCTCGTCCCGCTCGGCCGGGCCCGACCTGCCGGCCGCGCCGGGGCCGTCTGCCTCCGATCTGCGTGAGAGCGCAGCCCGGTGATGGCACCAGCCAGACAGGGCCCGGCCCGCGCCGGGCTCAGCTCGGTGGATAGCCTCTGTCAGTGGAGGTAATCGAGGAACGGTCCGTGGCGTTCGCGGTAGACGGCCATCATTTCTCTGGCCGCGGTGACACCCGGGACCAGCGGGTGCAGCGCCAGGGCCAACGCCGCCAGCTCGGCGCTGGCCGTGGTGGCGGCCTCGACCACGGCCAGCTCGTACTCCTTCATCTGCAGCACGAGCCCGCGGCTCGCCCTCGATAGGCCGGCATTGGCCAGCGGGGCCACGCCCTGGCGGTCTATGAGCGCCGGCACTTCGACGACATCGTCCGGGGCCAGGAAGTCAAGAGCGGGCCCATTGCTCGTGTTGACGATGACGCGCGCCGGCGCCGCCCCCGACAGTGCATCGATGACGCGCAACGCCACGCCCTCATAGCCGCCCACCTTTCGGGGCCCCACGTCCAAAGGATCGTCCGGGGCCGCGGGCCCGACGTCCGCTCGCTCGTCGCCGAAGTCAAGTCGCATGTTGCTGGCCCGCCGGGCGCCCAAAAGGCGCGAGTAGACGGCCCAGGCGTCGCGCACGTCACCCGTGGCGAACGCCCGGTCCACCGCCAGGAGCAGTTCGTCATTGAAACGGCTTACTTCTTCGCCCCTGGTGGTACCGGCCCCCGTCACCCTTTTCACATAGGCACCCGAGTCATAGAAGTAGTAGAGGTACTCGGTGGGTATGCAACCGAGCCGGCGGACGAAGTCGGCATCGAAAGGGAACCGGTGGCTGAACTTCTGCAGCGCCTCATAGTTGCCGACGAGCTCGTCGACGCGCTCTTGGCCGTCCACGACCACTGAGGAGATCCAGCCCAGGTGGTTGAGCCCGGCATAGGAGGCGCTCACCTGTTGTGCCTCCACCCCCAGGAAGTCCGTGATGCGAGTGACCGTCTGGGCCGGCGTGTCGCATACCCCCACCGCTCTGGTCCCGCCGCGAGCGCTGATCGCCTGGGTGATGATCCCCGAGGGGTTGGTGAAATTGATAAGGGTGGCCCCGGGCGCCACGCTGGCGATGATGTCGCAGTAACCGAGGACGACCGGGATGGTGCGCAGGGCCATGGCGCAACCGCCGGGCCCGGTCGTTTCGTGACCGACGACGCCGCGCTCCAAGGCCACCTGCTCATCGATAACCCGGCCGGCGTCGCCTCCGACCCGTATGGCCGAGAACACGTAGTCGGCGCCGGACAGGGCTTCGGCCACGTCGGCGGTCACCCGGACGGTGCCGGGGTGCCCGAGCGCGGCCGCTAGCTCGACCGACAGCCGACCGAGCGATGCTCGCCGCTCGGGGCTCGGCTCGAACAGGTCAATGCGGTCGAAGGTGGTCGGGCGGTCACCCACGATCGCCCTCACCAGGGCCGGGATCCGGGCCCCGCCCCCTCCGAGCACCGTCAGCTTCATGTGCTCGACCTCGGCGCGCCAGCCATTTCATCGCAGTCAACTACATATCCGGGCCCTGCGAGGAAAACGGGTGGCCGGCCCCGGGGAGGGCGCTCGAGCGAGCGACCGTAGTGCGCCGGTACCCTGGCCCCGTGAAAGAGGCGTGGGCGAGCGTGCTCCTCGAGCTCGAGCGGGAACAGGCACTTGCCCGTATACGTGCCCTGAACGCTGAATTCGAAGGCATTGTGGCTGCTTCGCTGGATGCGAACACCGACGACGAGCACGACCCCGAGGGTGCCACGATCGCGTTCGAGCGAGAACGGACCTCGGCCCTACGGGCCCGAGCGCAAGCCCACCTGGACGATGTCGACCGGGCGCGGGCACGGGTCGCGGCCGGGAATTACGGCATCTGTCGCTCATGCCGGCGCCCTATTGCCACGGAACGGTTGACGGCGCTCCCTGTCACCGAAGTGTGCATAGGGTGCGCCGGCTGATGCCCCGAGGCTGAGCCCGCCACCGACCGCGCCACCACGGTCGGGAGGGCCGAGCGAGCGCCGTATGGCCCGCCGAAGTTCCCGGGAACTTCCGCTCCCTCTCGGTCGACTAACAGATTATGAACTGCAGCCCCGCGCTCCCGGGGGGAGGTGGAAGCCAATGCCTGGCATGAACACCGGTCTCAGCACAAATAACCCAGCTATCGTTTCCGCCTTCCAGGCCGCCCTCCTGCACCAGGGCCTGGTGGTCCTGTTGATCGTCGCCTTGGTGGCCGTGGCGTGGAACATCCTGCGCTCAGTGCAGTACAGGCGAGCGATGGGGAGGTCAGGGCCAGCGTTCCCCATACCCTTGTCACGCCCCGAGCCCACCGCCCGGCGGCTGCTGCGGGTCTCGTTCGGGCTCGTCTGGATCCTCGACGGCATCCTCCAGGGCCAGTCCTTGATGCCGCTCGGCATGGTCCCCCAGGTCGTCCAGCCGGCCGCGGCCGGGTCACCCAGCTGGGTCCTGGACCTCGTCAACTCGGGGACCAGCATCTGGAGCTACCACCCGGTCGCCGCCGCCGCCGCGGCCGTGTGGCTCCAGGTGGGTACCGGGGTGTGGCTGCTGGCGGCGCCCCGGGGCGACTGGTCACGCCTCGGTGGTGTGGCCAGCGTGGCTTGGGGCCTGATCGTCTGGATTTTCGGTGAGGCCTTCGGGGGGATATTTGCCCCCGGCGTGTCATGGCTCTTCGGTGCGCCCGGGGCCGTGCTCATCTACTGCGTGGCCGGCGCCCTGCTCGCCTTACCGGAAGCCGCCTGGACCGGTCCTCGCCTCGGTAAGGCCGTCCTTCGGGTCACGGGCCTGTTTTTTGTAGGCATGGCCCTGCTCCAGGCCTGGCCCGGGCGGGGCTTTTGGCAGGGTCAGGCCCGCCCCGGCGTCGCCCCGGGCTCGCTCACGGCCATGGCCCAACAAATGGCCCGGACCCCTCAGCCATCGTTCCTGTCGTCCTGGGTGGCGGCCTTCGGCCGCTTCGACGCCGCTCACGGTTGGTCCGTCAACCTGTTCTGCGTCATCGCCCTAGCCGCCCTGGGAGCAGGTTTGCTCACCGCACGGGCCCGGGTGGCCCGCGTCACCGTGGTGGCGGGCGCCGTGTTCTGCCTCGCCGTATGGGTGCTGGTCCAGGACCTGGGCTTCTTAGGGGGGGTAGGGACCGACCCCAACAGCATGGTGCCCCTGGGCCTGCTCTTCACAGCCGGCTACCTGGCTATGACCAGAGCACCTGCACCCGACGACGGCACCGTGGTGCCGATCAATGCCCCGACCGTCAATGGCTCGTTGTGGACGCGCCTGGCGGACAACCCGACCTATACGTTCCGGTCTGTGGCCGCTCTGGGCGCCCTAGGGATCACTCTCATCGGCGCCGTCCCTATGGCCGTCGCCACCATTGGGCCCGACGCCGACCCCATCCTGGCCCAAGCCGTCGATGGCGCCCCCCAAGCCGTCAACAGCACGGCTCCCGCCTTCAACCTCGTTGACCAGCACGGAGCACCGGTATCGCTGGCCAGCCTGCGGGGCAAGACCATCGCCTTCACCTTCCTCGACGACACGTGCACCAGCGATTGCCCGGTGATCGCTTCGGAGTTCCGCACCGCAGACGGTTACCTGGGCTCAGCCGCCCGCCACGTCGAGATGGTGGCCGTCAATGCCAACCCGCGCTACCTCGCGCCCGACTACCTAGCCGCCTTTGACCACCAAGAAGGCCTCGAGCACGTGGCCAACTGGCTCTACCTGACGGGCTCGCTCCCAGAGCTGCGCCGCGTGTGGAGGTCCTACGGCGAGGCAGTGATCTACCTGCCCGCCGGGGCCATGGTCGGGCACAGTGAGTACGCCTATGTCATAGACGCCTACGGGCATACCCGCGACGTGCTGGACACCGATCCCGGACCGACCACCAACGCCCTCGAATCGTCCTTCTCAGTGATGCTGGCCGACACCATCAAAAGCGTCATGGCCCACCCGTGAACCACCAGACCAGGCCTCACCGGTGCCTCTTTCGAGGGGCGGCTGCCCTGGCCGCGCTGGCCCTGGCCGGTGCCGGCCTGGAGTCCTGTTCGGGCGCAGCCGGTCCAAGCGGAAGGGCCGCGGCCACCACCGGCGCCCCAACCGTCCCCACCCCGTTGGCGACATCTGTGGAGACCGCCACCGGGACATGGGCGACGGTCCCCATGGGCCGCCTCGACGAACCACTGAACACCTTCTGGCAGCTCCTGTTCCGGCCCGCTGGCGCGGCTTCATGGTCCAACCAGGTGGAAGCCACGGCTACGGCCACCAATGGCGGCCTGGTCCTGTCGCCTGGGGGCGGCTCTCTTATCGTTGGCGTCCTGCCCTCGGTCGACCTCACCTTCTCACCACTGGTGGCAACGGCCGACCCGGGACGTTCGTGGTCGACCGGGCTCATAACCGCCGGTCTGGCGGCTCGGCCCGACGCCCTGGCCGGCGCCGGCGGGGGCCGGGCCCTGGCGTTGGTACACGAGCGGGACGGGGCCCGGGTGCTGGTCACCGCGGGAGGCCTTTCCACCTGGCGGACGTTGGTCAGCCAAAACGCGATCTCCGCGACCGGGGCGGGCCGGTCCTGCGCGCTCGGGGCCCTCACCGCTGTCGGGTACCTCGGGGGCCGAGCACTGATCGGTGGGAGCTGCGGCCGTCCCGGAGTGGTCGGGTTGTTCGCCCAACAGAGCAACGCGTGGCACCTGGTCGGCCCCGCCCTTCCTCGCTCGCTGGCCGGGAGTGGCGTCGAAGTACTCGCCCTGGCGACGACAGGCCGGGAGACATCGGCGTTGTTGGCGCTCGTCAACGGCTCGGAGACCAGTCTGGTCGCCGCCTGGGGCGCCGGTAACGGCCGCTGGTCAGCATCAGCCCCTTTTCGGCTCAGCCCGGGCCAACAAGTGGCCTCCTTCGGGGCGGCCGGCAGGACCGGCCTTTTCGTCCTGCTCCAGGAGGCGTCGGGCCACGCGACGCTGATGGTCGGCCAACGATCGACCGGTTGGCAGGAGCTGCCCTCCCCGCCCCCGGGGACGGCGACGGTCGCCTTTGGCGGCGCCACGGTCGACGCTCTGAGCGTGGACAGCACCGTCCTTACTATCTGGTCGCTCAACCCGAGCTCCAGCCGATGGGCTGTGCGCCAGGTCATGCACGTCCCGGTCCAGTTCGGCTCTTCGTCGTGAACCTCAACATTCGCGGGCCGGTTACAGGGCGCGCACGAAAACGACCGCCGATCGCGTGCGCGGACGCCCAGGAGAGCATCTCGGCCGGGTTGGACGGAGAGCGGCCTCCCTTATCCCGCCCGGTCCTGGAAGCACACCTTGCCACCTGCGAGGTCTGCCGGTACTTCGGGACCAACGTCACGGGCATCGGGCGCTCAGCCCGCGTGCGGAGCACCGTGCCCGTCCCCGAAGGCCTGGTTGCTTCGCTCCTGCCCCTCGTCGAACCCACCCCCCGCCGCGCTTGGGTACGGCTCCGAGCGGGCCGTAGGCGGGAGGGGCGGCGCTCGACTTGGGCGCGGACCGCCCAGTGGGCGGGGGCGATGGCACCCGCGATCGCGGCTGCGGTGGCCCTGCCATTGGGGGTGTGGACGCACCCGCACCTGGTGCCCGATCGACCGCCGTCGACCTGCACGGTCGGTCTGGCGGCACGGCACCCGCCAAGCGGGGCCTGAGCGACCGCTCAGCTCCAGTACCGCAGTGCCGCCACCAGGGCTCGCCGTTGCTCCCAACGGGCACAAATATGAGCTCGGGCCCGAGGGCCAGGGCGGGTACGCTTGACGTGCCGGAGCCCCAAAGACAGGACATCCATGAATTCCACCCGGAGCGTCGTACCGGTCAGGGGCGTCGGCCCCGGGCCTGCCAGGCTGACCTGGGTGTGGGGGCCGGTAGGCGCGGAGGAGGCTGTCAAGGTTGTTTGAGCGCTTTACCGACCGAGCCCGACGAGTGCTGGTGCTGGCCCAAGAAGAGGCGCGCCTGCTCAACCACAACTTCATCGGGACCGAGCACATTCTGCTCGGTCTGCTCCACGAGGGCGAGGGCGTGGCGGCCAAGGCGCTGGAGTCGCTCGGGATAACCCTCGAGGCAGTACGGGCCAAGGTCGAGTTGAGGATGGGCCCGGCCGGGGCGCCCACGAGCGGGGCGCCTCCCTTCACCCCGCGGGCCAAGAGGGTGCTCGAGCTCTCACTGCGGGAAGCTCTCCAGCTCGGGCACAACTACATCGGCACCGAGCACCTGCTCCTGGGCGTAATCCGCGAAGGCGAGGGTGTCGGGGCGCAGGTGCTGGTCAGCCTGGGCGCCGACCTGTCCCGGGTACGTATGCAGGTCGTCCAGTTGCTCGCCGGCCACCCAACAGGCGAGGAGAAGCCGGCCCCGGCGACAGCGCACGCCAGCCCCGGGGCCCCGGCCGGCAGTCCCGTGCTGGACCAGTTCGGCCGCAACCTGACCCAGCTGGCCCGCGACCACAAGCTCGACCCGGTGGTCGGGCGTGAGCGCGAGATCGAGCGGGTCATGCAGGTGTTGTCGCGGCGCACCAAGAACAACCCTGTGCTCATCGGCGAACCGGGCGTGGGCAAAACGGCCATCGTCGAGGGCCTGTGCCAGCGCATCGTGGCCGG
>Ga0182027_10004498_pt1 | contig 21587 bp, 14 predicted proteins | sample 712E1DmetaG_FD_121300 | JGI IMG/M metagenome (GOLD analysis project Ga0182027, IMG submission 121300) | Permafrost microbial communities from Stordalen Mire, Sweden - 712E1D metaG (Illumina Assembly) | ecosystem: Environmental > Terrestrial > Soil > Wetlands > Permafrost | place: Sweden... | reverse complement strand
TGCGCTTTGCGTCAAAGCATCCAAGGTAAGAACCGTGTGCGTGAGGAGCGCCCGCACGGATCTGTGCGGGGGGCGCCGGGTAACCGGCGTCCCTACCGCGACCGGCGGGTTGTCAACCCGCCTCCCGCGACCGTCTGCCAATGCCGCCCAGGCGGACTGACAGCCCGCCGCAGACCGCCAGTCTGCCCCACAAAGGCCCCTACGTGTACAGCCCCATGCGCTCCTTGACCGTGCGCACGGTCGCATCGGCGATTGGCGCCACCCGCTCTGCGCCCTCCTTCAACACGCCGGCCAGGTAGCCCGGCTCGTCCACGATGCGCCGGTACCGCTCCTGGAACGGCTCCAGATGAGCCACTGTCATCTCGCCCACCTGCTTCTTCAGTTCGCCGTAGCGCATCCCGGTGAAGCGCGCCTTGATGGCGTCGTCGGTGTCGCCCGAAAATGCCTGGTAGATGGAGAGCAGGTTCAGCACGCCGGGCCCCGCGGTTGCCACATCCACGGCCGGGTTCGAGTCGGTGGTGGCCCGCATGATGGTCTTGCGGATCTTGTCCGGCGGATCCAGCAGCGCCACGGCATGGTTGGCGCCGGCCACGGACTTGCTCATCTTCTGCGTGGGGTCGTCCAGGCCCATGATGCGCGCGCCCACCGTGGGTAGGCTGGTATCGGGCACCACGAAGGTCTCGCCGTACAGTGAGTTGAAGCGCTGCGCCACGTCGCGGGTCAACTCCAGGTGCTGCGCCTGGTCCTCGCCCACGGGAACGATGCCGGCCTGGTAGAGCAGGATGTCGGCCGCCATCAGCACGGGGTATTGCAGCAGGCCGTCGCTCACGGATTCCTGTTTGGCCGCCTTGGCTTTGTACTGCGTCATGCGCTCCAGCCAGCCTAGGGGCGTGACGCAGGTCAGCATCCAGGCCAGCTCGGCGTGGGCCGGCACGGCGGACTGCACCATGATGGAGCAGATTTTGGGGTCGATTCCGGCCGCCAGGTAGAGCGCGGCGGTCTCGGAGATCTTGGCGCGCAACTCGGCCGGGTTCTGGTAAATGGTGACCGCGTGCAGATCGACGATACAAAAGATACACTCGTAGTCAGCCTGGATGCGCACCCAGTTCTTGAGGGCCCCCAGATAATTTCCGATGTGAAGGTTTCCGGTAGGCTGCATGCCGGAGAAGACTCGTGTTCTCATGGTAGGTAAGCGGGAGTACATCTTATCGTAAGCAATTTCGAAGTCATGGTGGAAAAGCTGGTCTACGGCGGCGACGGACTCGCCCGGCTGGACGGCCGCGTGGTGTTCGCTCCGTTCGTGCTCCCGGGCGAACGCGTTCGCGCGGCGCCGGACCGCCAGAAGCCCGGCCTGGTGCAGGCGCGCATGCTGGAAGTGCTGGAGCCCTCGGCCGAGCGCGTGGCCCCGCTGTGCCCGGTTTTCGGGCGCTGCGGCGGGTGCCACTATCAGCACGCGCCGCACGAATTCCAGTTGGCGGCCAAGCGGACCATCCTGGTGGAGGAGTTGCGGCGCCTGGGCAAGATCTCGCCGCCGGGCGAAATCGCAGTGGTTTCGGGCGAACCGTGGGCCTATCGCAACCGCGTGCAGCTTCACATCGAGAACGGGCAGATCGGCTATTGGGAGCCGCGCTCGCACAAGCTCTGCCCCACCTCGACCTGCCCCATCGCCTCGCCCAAGACCGAGCAGGCCATCGGCGCCCTGGCCGCCATGCTGCACGACCCGCGCTGGCCGCGATTCGTGCAATCGCTCGAAGTCTTCACCGACGAAAACCAGGTGCAGTTGAACGTCTACGACACCGATCGGCCGGTGGCGCGCCGCTTCTTCGACTGGTGCGGCGAGAACATCCCGGGAATGGTGCAGGGCGCGCTGGATTACCGCGCGGAGTTCCGCGTGAGCAGCAACTCCTTCTTCCAGGTGAACCGGTTCCTGATCGACCGGCTGGCGGAGACCGCGCTCGAGGGCGCCGAGGGGGATTCGGCGCTGGATCTGTATGCCGGGGTGGGGCTGTTCACGCTGCCCCTGGCGCGGCGGTTCCGGCAGGTGACGGCCGTGGAATCGGGCGGCGGCGCATCGCGCGACCTGCGGTTCAACCTGGACCGCGCCGGCGTGGCGCAGGTGCGCACCGAGGCCTTGACGGTGGAGGCGTTCCTGGAAAAGCTGAAGCGCGCGCCGGATTTCGTGCTGCTGGACCCGCCGCGCGCCGGCCTGGGCAAGCCGGTGGTGGAGCGGCTGAAGGAACTGCGGCCGCGCCTGCTGACCATCGTGGCCTGCGATCCGGCCACCCTGGCGCGCGATCTGGCGTCGCTGGTAGCGGGCGGCTACAAGATGCGGAAGATCACGCTGGTTGACCTGTTCCCGCAGACCTACCATTTGGAGACGGTGGTGAGCCTGTCGCTGGGCTGAGCGGGCGCCGCTCACCGCTCCAGCACCAAGCCCACGCTGGGCAGGATGGGGAACATCTTGTCGAGCGTTATGTACGCCTGGTGTGTGCTGGTGGTGTAGCCGTTGAAACTGTCGAACAGGTAGTTGGTCCGGTTCGTCAGGTTGACCACTTCCCCGTACAGCGACGCCCGCCAGCGCTTCAGCGTCCAGGCCTTGTTGACGCGGAAGTCCGCCCGCTGGTACGACGGCAGCCGCAACTGGTCGCGAACGGTGGTGAGGTAGTAGAGCGAGCCCACCTTCGTCAGGTATCCCGGTATGGGAAAGTTACTGCCGTAACTCCAGCGCAGGCTCAGGTTCACCGTGGGGCGCAGGCGGTAGCCGCCGTATACGTTGACGGTGTGCCGCTGGTCGAAGTCCGAGGGGAACCGGTTTCCCGTCACGCCGTCGCGCATCCCCGTCCGGCCGAACGCGTACGAGATCCAGCCGGTGAACCGGTTGGCACTGCTGCGTTGCAGGAAGAACTCCGCGCCGCGCGCATATCCGCGCAGCGAAGCCGCATATAGAGGATTGGACGGCGGAGCGAAGACCGTGAGTTTGGGGAGCAGCAAACGCGGATCGATGGTCGGTTGGAAAACCATGTCGCGATCGGCCCGGTCATAGAACTCCGCGCGCAGCCGGGTGCGCGCGCCCAGGCGCTGCTCCACCCCCGCCACCGCGTGGATGGATCGCTCCGGCGGCATCCCGCGGCTGCCCAGGGGCGACGTCAGCACCGAGATCTCCGGGTATTGAACGTACTCTCCCCAACCCAGGTCGAAGTGGGTTCCCGACGCCACGCGCAGCGAGAGCGACGCCGCCGGCGTGGTGGTGGCGATCCGGTCGAGCGAGTTCCGGTCCCATCGCTCACCGGCATTCAGCCGCACGCGCCCGCTCCACGCCAGCCAGGACTGCTGCACGTATCCGCCGGTGCGCGTGGCGTTGCCGTCGAAATGGTCCTTCACCAGCGGCGCCGGCCGGTTGGTCTGGTATTGGTTGGTGTACCCCTCGTCGCGGAGTTGCCGCACGCTCCAGCCGGCTTCGAGCGGCGCGCGCCGATTCCACATCCAGGAGACGTCGGTATTCCAGACCCACTCGCCGTAGTAGCCGCCGCTCACCGGCAGGTCCGTGGGGTTGGAATCGGTGAACTTCTCGCGCATCCACGCCGCGTGGCTCTTGACCAGCAGTTTGTCGCTCGGCGAGTACCGCCAGCCGGCGTTGCCCAGGGTGTAGTGGTAGCCGGCTTCCATCAGCGAGTTGATGCCCAGGGTGCTCTTCGAACTGGACCGGTCCAGGTCCGAATAGCTCTCCAGGACGAACAGGGTGACGCTGTTGCGCGGACTCAGATCGTACGCCAGCCGCGCCTGCACGTCCTCCATGGCGAAAACCAGGGAATTGTCCGGAAGGGTGCGCTCCAAAACGTACTGCAGGTAGCTTTTGCGCGCGGAGACCAGCCACGAGCCTTTCTTCTTCTTCTTCCCGAACGGCCCTTCGGCCAGGAATCCGGCGTTGGACATGCTGGCTTCCACCCGGAACGCATAGTCCGAGCGGTTGCCGTCGCGGGTGGTTACGTCCAGCACGCCCGCGCTGCGGTCTCCGTAGCGCGCCGGAAACGCGCTTTCGTACAACTCCATCTCCTCGACGATGTCCGCGTTGAAGGCGGTGCCCGATCCGCTGACCGTGGTCCCTTCCAGCATGTGAAACGGCGAGTGCAGCAGCACGCCGTCGATATACAGCCCGACGCGGCTGTAATCGGCGCCGCGCAGCGAGAACCGCGCGTCGAAATCGTTGTTCGAGCTGACGCCCGGCAGCCCCTGGACGGCGCGCAGCGGATCGTCGGCCAGCACGCTGCCCAGGTTCTTGGCGTCGGTGCCGGCCAGCACCAGCGTGGAAGGGGCATCCTGCCGGGTGGTCTCAAAGGGATCGGCGCGCGCCACCACGGTCTCGGTCTGGTGGAACGTGCCGGGGCTGAGGACCACCTCGAAATCCTTGGTCTCGCCGGCGTCCAGGTGAAAGGCCTTCTTCACCAGGCGATAGCCCACGGTGGAGACGTTCACCGTGTAGTCGCCGGGCGCAACACCGGTGATGTGGAACCGGCCCGCCGGATCGGTGGTGGCGCGGTAGGGCGCGCCGGCCAGTTCGACGACTACGTTGGCCAGCGCCTCGCCGCCGCGGGCGTCTACCACCGTGCCTTGAATCTCAGCCGCGGTCTGCGGGCGGGCCGGCAGTGCGGCGAAGGCCAGGATCGGAAGCAGGAACCGGAGTCTCACGGGGACTGAAACATGGTACCGCGCGGCACATCCTAAGACAGAGGCGCTTTGGGGTGGGGAACAGGGCCGGTTGCGGCGCGGACGCAGGGGGTTCCATCGGGTTCGTTTTTGTATGCGTAACAGGCTTAGTTTCTTAGCGTTGAGGGTGAAAAATGGGTTCGTTCGGTATTTTTGTATAGCGACGATGCCGAGGGGTCTGGCTTGCGCCGGCTGGTGGTGGGAGATGATGGCGGGCATGGGTCCTTCCGTACCAGCAATAGCATGGGGGTGGGCTGGAGTCTGAAATCCGGCGGGGGATGGATAAGAAAGGAAAGGGATTAGAGGTCTCGGGTTGTTGTGAAGGCAGATCCGGGATCGGCCAGTTTGGGCGCTCTCAATCCAGGCCGGCGTGGCGTTCGCCCACCCCTTCCGGTTTTCGGCTGCGCCGGTGAAGAGCGGAGGCGCCAGCGCAGACTCAGCAGTCACGGTATCCTGAAAGAAAGAAGGAGCAGCCCGTGAGTATCGAAGTTTCGCACGAAACCGAAGCCCGCCTTACCGACGAAGCGCGGAGGCAGGGCGTTTCCGTGGACGCGCTGCTGGAACGGCTCCTGCGTGAACGCGGAGGCGCCCCCCAGGCCGCTGGCGGAAGCGGCCCAGCGGGTAAGTTGCCGGTTTTGCATCTCGGGGCGATGGGCCCTCTCCATCGGCGGGATATCTACGATGACATCCGTTGAGCCGGGGGTGCTCGACGCTAACGTTCTGGCGTACGCCGCAAATGCGGACGCCCTGCAGCATGAGGCCTCCAGCGCCTTGCTGGAAGCAGCCGGCGACCCGGCGATCGCGCTCTACGTCACGTCGCAGATACTGTGTGAGTTCTATTCGATCGTCACCAACCCCCGGCGGGTTGCTGCGGCCTGTTCTTCAAGAGAAGCGTTGAACATCGTTTCGGCCATGCTGGCGCTCCCCGGACTACATGTCCTGCCAACCCCGTCGGACGCGGTTGCGGGCTGGATGCGACTGCTGGAGCGCCGCCCGGTCACGGGTGCAAACGTGTTCGATTTGCAGATCGTGGCGACCATGCAAGCCAACGGAATCCAGCGAATCTACACCTTCAATACGGCGGACTTTGCGGTTTTCCCGGAACTGTCGGTTCTGACTCCGGCCCCCAAGGGTGGTCCGGTATCGCGGCAGTGAAGTTAGGAAGCCGCCGCAGAGATCGCGCTCCCTCCGACCGGGCCGTCATGCAACCGCCGCAAGCCCCCGCTTGGCCACCAGCGCGAGCAGCTTGAGGGACGCCCCGTGCGGGTGCTTTTCCCCTCGCTCCCATTGGCTGACAAGGCCGGTTGTCACGTTCAAGTACCGGGCGAAAACCGCCTGGCTGGCTCCTTCCCGCAGGCGGAGCGCGCGGATCTCCCTCGGCTTCAGCGCTTCGACCGGCGTCAGACAAAGCTCGTCGAATTCCCGCATGGTGCGCTTGTCCATCACGCCGCCGGCGTGAAGACCCTCGGCGGTCTCATGGACCGAAGCCATTAGCGGACTACTGTATTGTCTGCCCATCGCACTCAATCTTGCCCAACACAATACTGGCCGCTGATGAACGCTGATGAACGCAGATAAGAATTGTCTTGATCCGCGTTCATCGGCGGCCCATTTTTTTTCGAATCTTCTGGGCGCTCTATTGCTCCGCGCGGGCGCCCATCCTGGTAGTGTCTGAAATGTGCGTTGATGGGGTCAGAAGCCAGCATCGTTGATTTTCCAACGCAGCCAAACGTCGTTTTCCCATTTCGCCAGTTTGAGCTGCTTTCTGATCTGGCTGATCCAGCCCATGTATTCCTCGCAACTGTCGGATTTGGTCCAGCAGCCATCTATTCCCGCTCTCTTGAGTACCACGCTGTCGATTGGACAGTGGGGAGGTATTTGAGCTTCGCCTAAGGCCCAGAGGTATTTCAGATATAGGTTGAATGCTTTTTGCGAGGTCCCGAACCGCAGCCGACTGCCATCTAAGAGCTCGCTGAATCTGTTCGACAAGCTATCGGCGATTCGCGCAATTGCGGCGCAGTGTCGTTCGTCAGAAACGGGCGGTTCCGTGCCCTTGTAGGCGTTTGCCTCATCGGATAGCAGCCTTGCCCATTCGGCTTTGAACTGCTCTCGCTGCTCGTAGTTTTCATCGTTCTTGTAGACCTTGTTCCGCTGGAGCGCAGCGTTGATCGACGACGTGAGGGCTTGTTCCCTGTTGCTGACACCGTCCACCTTTAGGAACAGGTCATTCATCGGTCTTCACCTTTTAGCCGGATCGGTCCTTGTCGACCCACGTCCATACCGAATGTAGTACATAACACCAGCGAATCCACTTCCATGCCGCGCACCGGCACAGGCGTTCCGCCCTCACCGCCGCATCAGATACCCGACCATCGTCTTGGCGTCTTCGATCTTGCGCGTGCGGATCATCTCCGCGACCTGCGCCCGAGTGAACCAGGCGGTTTCGATGCGCTCGTCTTCCATCGGCGTGGCGTCGCCGGCCGTCAAGTCCTGGGCCAGGAAGATGGTCATGCGCTCGCCGACGTATCCGGGACTCACGAAAAACGACGCCAGGCGGGTCCACTTCTTCGCGCGGTATCCGGTCTCTTCCTTCAACTCGCGCCTGGCCGCCGCCAGGGGCGTTTCGCCGGGATCGAGGCGGCCGGCGGGCAATTCCCAGATCGACTTCCCCGCCGGCAGACGGTATTGCCGCACCAGCAGGATGCGCCGCTTCTCATCCTCGGCCAGCATCACGGCCGAACCGCCATGACGAACCACCGAGCGCTTGATGGTGAAGCCGGTCTTGGGATCGACGGCTTCATCCTCGGTCACGCGGAAGAGTCCGCAATTGTAAACTTCACGGGAAGAGACGATTTTCATGTTGTCCTTGCTCGCAGGGCCGCTTCGAAGCGGTCCAGCGGCAGCGTATTGAGAATGTCCTCGGGTCCCAGCCATGCGCGGCGCGCGGTCAGAACGCCGTAGCGCATCTGGTCGAGCTGCCGGGGATGGTGGGCGTCGGTCGAAATGGTGAACCGCGCGCCTTTGGCCCTGGCGGCGCGGGCCATGACGCCGCTCAGATCCAACCGCTCGGGGCTGGCGTTGATTTCGAGGCGCACGCCGCGGCGCACGGCCTCCGCCACCACCCGGTCGAAATCGAAGGTGAAGGGCTCGCGATGCAGCAGGATGCGGCCGGTGGGGTGGCCCAGAATCCGCAGGTGCGGACACTCGAGGGCGCGCAGCAGGCGGTCGGTCATCTCCGCCGACTCCATGTTCATGTGGCTGTGGACGCTGCCAATCACCAGGTCCAATTCGGCCAGCGCGTCGCCGGCCAGGTCCATGGAGCCGTCGCGCAGAATGTCGCACTCGATGCCGGAGAAGATGCGGATCGCGAGGCCGTCGCGGTTCCTCTTGCGCACCTGCCGCGCGAAGGCCACCACGCGCTTTTCGTCCAGCCCGTTGGCCATGGCCAGCGCCTTCGAGTGGTCGGTGATGGCGATGTACTGGTAGCCGCGGGCCAGCGCGGCTTCGGCCATCTCGTCGAGCGAGGCGCGGCCATCGGTCTCGGTGGTGTGCATGTGCAGGTCGCCGCGGATGTCGCGCTCTTCCACCAGGAGGGGCAACCGGCCCTCGGCGGCGGCTTCCACCTCGCCCGAATTCTCGCGCAACTCGGGCGGTATCCAGGGCAGGCCGAGCGCCTCATAGACGCCGGCCTCGGTTTCGCCAGCCACCTTGGCATCGTCCTCCACGCGGAAAAGGCCATACTCGCTGAGCTTCAGGCCCATGCGCACGGCGCGCGTGCGGATGGCCACGTTATGGTCCTTGCTGCCGGTGAAGTACTGCAAGGCTGCGCCGAAGCTGGCGGGAGCGAGCGCGCGGACGTCCACTTGCAGGCCGTCACGGACCTTGGCGCTGGCCTTGTTTTCGCCGTGTCCCAGGACCTCCTGGACGCCGGGCCAGGCGATGAAGCGGTCGAGGGCCGCTTGGGCGGCCGGGCCGGTAACCAGCAGGTCGAGGTCGCCCACGGTCTCGCGGCCGCGACGCAGGCTGCCGGCGGGGGTGATAGCCTCCACCCCGGGCGTCTCGCCCAGCAGCGCCGTCAGTTCCGCGGCCACGCCTTCGGCAAAATTGAGCAGGTAGCGGCCGCTGTGCATGCGGTATTGCGCGATGCTGCGCAGCACCTTCTCCTCCAGCTTGGCGCCCATGCGCGGCAGCACGCGGAGTTTCCGTTCCACGCACAAACGCTCGAGCTCGTCGATGGTGCTGATGCGGTAGTGCTGGAGGATCAGCGCGATGCTCTTGGGGCCGAGTCCCTGGATCTTGAGGAACTCGAGCGCCGTGGGCGGAAAGGTCTGGAGCAGCAGGTCGCGCCGCTCGCAGCTCCCGCGCTCGACGATCTCCCCCAGCGCGTGCGCGAGGCCCTTGCCGATGCCGGGAATGGCGGTGACCTGGCGCGCGGGGTCCTTCAGGATATCCACGATGCGCTCGGGGTATCCCTCCACCGCGGCGGCGCCGTTCCGATAGCTGCGGATGCGGAACGGATCCTCCGCCGCGATCTCCATCAGATCGGCGGTTTCCTGAAGGATGCGCGCGATTTCCCGATTTTCCACGCCGGCTCCTGGAACAATTGTACGGTGACGCGCGCCTCCGCCGGAAGCCGGTTCACGAACGCCTTACTGCACCGCGACCGTCACGCCGGGCTGGCTGCTGCCGCTGCCCACCTTAATTACGAGCGAAGCCGGACCCGAGGGGGTACCTGGCGGAATCACCAGGTCCACCTGCATGACGCCCGAAACGAACCCCGGCGCCTCCCCGAAGAAGGTGATGTTGGCAGGCTGGTTGTTCACCAGCGCCGCCACGGCCAGCAGGGGGACCGGAAGCATGGAGATGGAGCAGGCCGAGCCGGACGGGCAGTTTACCTTGCCGGTCACACCTTGCGGCGAGGTCTGGCCTTCACCGGTCATGTAGATCTGGATCGTGGAGCCGGCGGCTGCCGGCCGGAATCCCGCCGCGGTTCCGTTGTAGCTGGAATCGGAATTCAGAATCGCCCCCTGGCCGGCGCCGGCGCCGATGGTGAAGATCCCCGGAGCCGTGGCTGCCTGGGTCAGCAGATACGTGTTGGACGACTGGCCCATGTACTTTACCTCGACGTACGGTTGGGTCAGTTGCGCCAGTTCGTACGGCACCACGCAGTTGATCTGGGAGGCGCTCACGTAGGTCAGCGGCGCGGGATATCCATTGAAGAGAACCTGCACGTTGCCCAGTGTGGTGGCCACTTTGCCGGTGGTGGGGTCGATGGCCGTTTGTAACGGGGATGCGGGTCCCAGGCCGGTTCCAAAGACGGTAACGATCTCGCCCGGCGAGACCACCCCTACCGGTCCGTTCGAAAGGCTGGCCGCGCTCTGCAATGAAGTAATGGTGGGGAACGGGGCCGTGACCGTCATACTCACGGCGATGCTGGAGGTACCGGTTGCCGAGCCGGTTCCCTGGACCAGAATCGTGCCCGTGTACGAGGTGCCGGCCGCCAGGCCGGACGGGTTCACCGACACGCTGAGCACATCCGGAGTGGTCCCGCCGAGCTTGTTGACCGAGAGCCAGCCGCTTCCGGATATGGTGGACGCCTGCGCGGTGTAGGTCAATCCCGTCGCGCTGCCGTTCACCTGCACGGCCTGGGACGCGGGGATCGATCCGCCCAGTTGGTAGGAAAAGGTCAACTGGAGCGGGGTCGCCGCAACGTTCGCCACCCCTTGCACGGTCAGGGTGACGGGAATGGAGAGGACGCTCCCGCCGGTGGGAGCGATGTTGACGGTCCCGGAATACTGACCCGCCGGAAGCGACGCGGGACTCACACTCACCACCACGGTCGCCTGCGTCTGCCCCGTCGTGCCGCCATTCACGGTATTCACGGCCGCCGCCAGCCAACTGCCCGTGCCGCCGCTCACGGCGGTTGACACCGTGAAGGCAATCTGGCCGGTGCCGGACGCCTGGTTGGATATCAGCAGGCTCTGGCTGGAGGGAATCGTCCCGCCGGCCTGGTAGGTGAAGGTCAATGACGACTGGCTGGAAACTACGTTCCCGCCGCCGCTGCCCGACGTGCTTACCACGAAGGTGACCTGGGCGGTGGCCTGGCTCCCGCCCCCGCTTACCGTAACCGTGCCGGAATACGTCCCAGCCGCCAGACCGCCCGGATTCGCAATTACGGTGATGTAGGTTGCGGCGGTTGTAGCGGTGCCTCCCGAGGGCGTCACCGAGAGCCAACTGCCGGCACTGCTGGCCGTAGCCGTAAACGAAGTCGTGTTACTGGCCGTGACACCCAGCAGCGAGGATGTGGTGGAGCCGTTAACCGTCCCGTTCAGGTTGACCGACGACTGCGAAAAGGCGAGACCGCTGGATACCTGGCTGCCGCCGACCGACAGCACCACCGGGACCAAAAGCGGCGAATTCGGCGCCGTCGGGGTGGTGATCGAAACCGTCGTGGAGTACAGCCCGTTGGGCAGGTTCGACGCGGTGAAAACCAGCGGAAACAGCGAATTGTTGGGCGTCGAACCCGACGTCTGGTTCAGTTGCAACCAGGTCGTGGTGGCGGGGATGCTGGCCTGCAAGTTCATGCTCGAGGAGTCGCTGGTGTAGATGTATAGATTGGGCACGGACCCCAGGTTGCCCGCGTTTTCGGTGACGTTTACAGTGCCCCCGCCTCCCGGACCGCCGGCGGCGGCAAAGATGATGGGGGCGTTATAAACCGTCAGGGAAACGGCCACCGACGTGGAGCCCGACGCCGATTGGATCAACACCGTCCCACTATAAGGACCCGCCGCCAGACCGTTCGGGTTCACGGCCACCTGGAGCGACGCCGGGTTGGCAGTTCCGCCCGAGGATCCGGACGCCGTGCCGACGCTCAGCCATTGCGATCCGGCCGTCACGGTGGCCGAGTAGCCTCCCTGGTCGGCGATCGTCACATATTGCGGACCGATGGCCGTCGGGTGGTTGACGTCGGCGGAGAAAGCCAGCGTAGTGGGAGCCACTACGGCGCCGCCGCCGCCACCGCCGCCACCGACCACCAGGTTCGCCTGGATGGTGGCCTGGCTGATGGCTCCGTTGGCGGTCACCGACACCGTCAGCGAGCCCGAGTACGTCCCCGTGGAAAGTCCGGTGGAGTTCCCGTAGATCGTCACGCCGGCCGGGGTTCCGGCGGTGATGCTGCCGGAGCTGGGAGACACGCTGAAGCAACTACCACAGGTGGCGTTGGACACGCTGGCGGACCAGGCCCCACTGACCGTCGAATTCACCGTGACGGTGGTCTGAGCGCAGCAACCCGCATTGAGCGCCGAACTCATCGTCGCGGGGCTGGGGGTCACGGTTACCGTGCCCGTACCGCCGCCGCCGCTTCCGTTGTAGGTAACAGAGAAGACTGTGGAATGGCCAGCGGCATCCGAGACGTTGACCGTACCCTGGGTACCCGCCACGGGAGTGGTGGCGGACTTGTTGTACATAGCTATGAACCCGGTAGAGGTCGAGATGCTGTACAGCGCGGACCCGGGCGTAAAATACGAAGGTGCGCCGGGATAGCTCAGAATAATCCATGGGCTGGACGCGCTCACCACGGCGCTGAAACTGGTCGTGCCGGCGGTGACCGCGACGGTCGTCGAGGGCAAGCTCCCACCCGGCGTGTAGCTCCAGTTCACCGAGGGCGGCGTGAGGGTCACCACCGTGCTGGCGATCACAGTGTAGTAGACCGGAATCGAAAGGGTCCCCGACGCGTAGTTGAGCGTGACGCTTGAGTTGTACTGACCGGCCGCCATGCCGCTGGAGTTGAACTGCAAACTCAGCGTGGCCGTGGTGCTGGAGGTCACCGTCAAACCGGTGACCGAGACCGTGAGCCACGTCGCTGGAGTGGTCGAGCCCAGAGAGAAGGAGACGGCGGTTGTACTGCCGGTGGAGATGGTAACCTGCTGCGTCGTGTTCGGACCGGCGGAGTTGTCCGTAGTCACGGAACTGGGGGTGGAATAGAGCGAAGCGGTGCCACCTCCGCCACCACCGCCGCCGTAAGCGGAGTAAGTGACGGTGACAGTGACGTCGGTCACACCGGCGGGAGAAGTCGCGTGGAAGGTGACCGTGGCCGTGTTGTCCGTCGGAACTTGCGCGGCCTGAAAACCGACCCTGCCCGGCGTGGTCAGGCCGTTCACGGGGTTGGTGAATTGAGGGTAGCCGTTGATGGAAATCCACGGAGTCGGCTGATCGGCGGGATAGACGACCGTGGCGGAGTACGTAATCGTGCTTCCGTCGCTCGAAGTGACATTCACGTTCCCGCCTTGGCTCCCGACCAGGGAGACGGAATTGGTATCCAGTTGGAAGGACGTGGTGGCGAGAGCGAGGCCCGGCGCCAGAAGCAGCAGCGCGGCGGCCAGGATGGGAAGAGCGATCTTCGAAATCGGGATTCGATTGTGCACGGCGTCCATGGTGGGTTTCCTCATAAGACAGACTGGTGATTCGGCCTCACGTGGCTGAGAAACAGACATCTCTCAGACTCACAATAACAGGGGATATAGGAACGCGGCGATCCTATTATACCTTTATTTTTTCAAAATCCGATACAAGTTGCTGTAGTCGTCTGTCCACAAACGCACGGTTCGAGAGGACGCAAGTTCCGTCGAACTGGAAATCACTTCGGAGTCGAAGCCGGGGCTGGGAGCGGTCACCAGCACCCAGGTGGCTCCGAACACCTCCAGGGCGTTGTCGTCAACCGTGTCCACCAGGCGTGCGACGTGACCCGTGGCCTTCGTCTCGCCTTCGATCACCGGCCGCAGATCCAGGTAACGGTTGGAGATATGAACGGCTAGAATCCCATCCGGCTTGAGATGACGGAAATACAGTTGCATCGCCTCCCGGGTGAGGAGGTGAACGGGAATGGAATCGCTGGAGAAGGCGTCCACGGCCAGCACGTCGAGATGCTGGGGCGGCTCGCGCTCGAGCGACAGACGGGCGTCGCCCATGGCCACCTCCACCTGGCAGGGGCAATCGTTCAGAAACGTGAACTGGCCGGCGGCGCCGGCGTTGGAAATCCGGAACACCAGGGGATTGATCTCGTAGAACCGGTAGTAGTCGCCGAGGCGGCCATAGGCGGCAATGGTGCCGGTGCCCAGGCCGATCACTCCCACGCGGATGGCGCGCGACCTGCCCCGGTCGCGGATGGCAAGTCCGACGCCGGAATCGGGTCCGTAGTACGTGGTGGGCTGATCGCGCCGCCCCGGGTAGAGAAACTGCTCGCCATGATTGATGGTTCCGTTGGTCAGGCGGCGGACGGACCAGAAATCCTCAGCCGGTCCGGTGTCGGTGACTTTCAGGCCGCCGTAGAAATTGCGGATCATCAGCTTGTGGCCGGTGGTGGATTGGCCCACCTGATACGCCAGGTACCCGGCAATCAGCAGTGCCACTGCTTCAATGCCGAAAGTGGCGCGCCCGCCCATGGACCGGATCCAGGCGAGTTTCCAATCGGCGCGCAGCACGGCCAGGACCCATACGGAGACTATCAGGAAGGCCACCTGGATGGCATAGTCATCGAAACTGTTGGGCGGCGTCCATTTCGGGGCGGCCCAGTGCGCCAGATGATCAGCCCAGCCGATGACGCGCTCACGGCTGCCGTACCCGAAATACCCGGTCAATCCCACCACGGCGGCCGCGGTCACGGTCCGCACCGGGGGCAGGAAGAGGCGGAACCACGGCGGATCGGGACCCGCGCGCAGCGCGAGGAGCGTGAGCACGGCGCAACCGATCAAGGCGAGCGGAAACTCGTAGAAACCATTGAAAACGTGGGGCGCCACGAAGGCCACCAGGATTCCTCCCAGGGCGCCGCCAGCCGAGATGGTGAGGTAGAAGTGGGTGAGGTACCGGGGATCGGGCTTGAGCCGGACGAGTTCTCCGTGGCAGACCATACAGCAGGAGAACAGCCCCAGGAGGAAAATCATAACCACCACGTAGATGGGCGCCTTGTCGAAGCCTTCCATGGCCATTGCCATGGCGCCCAGAGAGACCGCCAGCAGCGGCAGGTACGGAAACCTGGAATACCATCCGCGGCCGTCGAAGCAGAGGATGAAGCTCAACAGGTAGATGCTCAGGGGAGCGATCCACAGCAGCGGGATGGCCGCTATGTTCTGCGAAATGTGGTTGGTAACGGCCAGGAGCAGGGCCGAGGCGCAGGCCGGCAGGAGGAGCCAGAACACGTATTGGCGGGGCACGGGAGCGGGGATGGGACCGGCTGGGGCAACCTCGGGTTCGGCGTCCGCCTGGGGCGCGGTCCCGGAACGGATGGCGGTGAAGGCGCACAGCCCGAGAAACACGCAATACCCCACGGACCACATGCCCGCCTGCCGGTGCGAGCCGAAAACCGGTTCGAACAGGAACGGGTAGCTCAGCAGGGCGAACATGCTCCCCACATTCGAGAGAGCGTACAGGCGGTAGGGCATGGCGCCGCGGCGCTGGCGCGCGTACCAGGCCTGCAGCAGGGGTCCGGTGGTGGAGAGCAGAAAATAGGGAAGACCGACGGACACGCCCAGCAGGCCGAGGATTCCCCAGGTGGGGTCTGCCGTGGCCGAGGGATTCCAGGCGGCCGACGGGTACACGGGCATTACGGCTAGAGCCAGCAGGCTGAGCGTCAGTAACCCTACGTGCAGGAACATCTGCGTTCGCGGCTTGAGGTAGCGGATGGAGGCGTGCGCATAGAGGTACCCCAGCAGGAGCACCAACTGGAAGAAGAGCAGGCACGTGGCCCACACGGCGGCGCTTCCGCCGAACCAGGGCAGAATGATCTTGGCAATCACGGGCTGCACCTGGAACAGCAGGAAGGCGCTCAGCAGGATCGTCAGTGCATATAGGAGCATGATTCCTCTCTCAGGCCGAGGCCACTCTCATTTCAGAATCCTGAACAGGTTGCTGTACTCGTCGGTCCACAACCTCACCTTTCCGGTGGACTCGATACTGCCGGAACGGCTCTCGACGTTCTCGTCGAACCCCGGCACGGGCGCCGTCACCAGCACCCACTCGGCGCGCAGTACGTCGCGGGCGTCGTCTTCCGGGTTGGTCACAAGGCGCGCCACGCGCCCGGTGGCGCGGCTGATGCCGTCCACCACCGGCCGCAGGTCCAGGTACCGGTTGGAGATGTGCACGGCCAGAATTCCGTCCGGCCTGAGGTGGCGGAAGTAGAGTTCGATGGCCTCCCCGGTGAGGAGGTGGACGGGGATGGAGTCGCCCGAGAAGGCGTCCACGGCCAGGACGTCGAAATTCTCCGGCGCTTCCCGTTCCAGGGAGAGACGCGCATCCCCGATGGCGATCTCGACGCGGCACGGGCAATCGCTCAAGAACGTAAAATCGGATTCGGCGATGCCGCGCACCAGCGGGTTGATCTCGTAGAACCGGTAGTAGTCGCCCGCCCGGCCGTAGGCGGCGGTAGTTCCGGCGCCCAGGCCGATGACGCCTACGCGCATCCGGCCGGGGGCCAGTTGTTTGTCGCGGATGGCAATCCCGATGCCCGACTCCTCGGCGTAGTAGGTGGTGGGCAGGCGGCGGCGCGCGGGGTTGAGGAACTGTTCGCCGTGGTTGATGGTCCCGTGGAGCAGGCCGCGAGTGGAATCCAGCTCCTCGGGCGGGCCGGTATCGGTGACTTTCAGCGCGCCGTAGAAGTTCCGGACCATCTTGCGATAGCCGGTGTTGGCGTGCCCCACCTGGTAACCCAGGTAGCCGATGAGCATCAGCGCCAGCAGTTCCACGGCGAACGGCTTCACGCCGTGTTCGGCCACCCAGCGCAGACGGACTCCGCGCCTCAGCACCAGAAGGACGCCGGCCAGCCAGAGCAGCGCCAGGAGCAGCATGCAGGCATCGAAATCGGGGGTGGGCGTCCACTGCCTGGCGAGAAGACGGACGGCCACGTGAACGCAGGCGAGAAATTGGTCCCGGTAAAGGAAACCGAGATAGCCGGCCAGCAGCGACCCGAGCGACGCCGGCAGCAGTTCGAGGCCCGGAAGGAGGCGGCGCATCCACTCCGGCGAGGGGTGGTTGGCGAGGGCCGCCAGACTGACGGCGGCGCAGACGGCCATGCCGAGTTCCAGTTCGTAGTTGGAATGAAAGAGGTGAGGAGCCACGAACCCCACCAGGAATCCTCCCAGCGCGCCGCCGGCCGAGATGGCGAGGTAGAACTGGGTGAGGTACCGCGGATGCGGTTTGAGCAAGGTCAGCTCTCCGTGGCACACCATGCAGCAGGCGAACAATCCCAGGGCGAAGAGGGCGGCGACCAGGGCGATGGGGGCATGTTCGAGTCCGTCGATGGCCAGCGCCATGCCTCCCAGGAAGACCGCCATCAGGGGCACGTAGGGGAACCTGCGGTAGCGGAACCATCCCCGGCCGTCGAAGCACAGGATGAAGCTCAGGAGGTACAGGCTGAGCGGTAGGACCCACAGCAAGGGTATGGCGGCGACGTTCTGGGCGATGTGGTTGGAGACGGCCAGCAGCAGCACGGAGGCGCAGGCCGGCAGGAGAAGCCAGAAGGCGTACTCGCGCGCGCCCGGCTGTCCGTTCCCGGCGGCGGCTTCCGGCGCGGGTCCGGGCGGCGCCACGTCCGCCGCGCGGCCGGCGCGGATGGCCGTCGCCATGCATAACAGAAGGAACGCGCCGTACGCGGCCGACCAGATTGCGGCCTGCTCGCGGGTGGTCGAGACCGGCTCGAAGAGGAACGGGTAGCTGAGGAGCGCAAACATGGCCCCGGCGTTCGACAGGGCGTAGAGACGATAGGGAACGGCGCCGTGGAATTGGCGGGCGTACCACGCCTGCAGCAGGGGACCGGTAGCGGAGAGCAGGAAATACGGCAGCCCCACGGCCACCGCCAGCAGGGCGGGAATGCCCAGCGCCGGATCCCCGGTTCCCGAGGGCTTCCAGGAAGCGTTGGGATACACTCGCAGCGCCAGCAGGCTGCCCAGCAGCAGAGTCACGTGGACGCGGGCCTGGACGCGCGGGTTGAGATAGCGAGCCAGCAGGTGGGCGTAGAGATATCCCAGCAGGAGCACCACCTGGAAGAAGAGGAGGCAGGTGGTCCAGACGGCGGCCGAGCCACCAAACCAGGGCAGGATGATCTTGGCGATGATGGGCTGCACCTGGAAGAGCAGGAAGGCGCTCAGCAGGATCGTGGCTGCGTAGAGGAGCATTGGTAGGAGACATGCCGGCGCCAGCGGTGCGCCGCGGCCGTGCGATCTACCATTTGAACACAGCCGAGCCCGGTGGGAAACGGTTTGGCGGGCGAGGCGGCCAGACCGGCGGGCGGGCAGGCAGGGCCGCGGGGGGTGGTGTGTAGGAAAGCACGACCGGTAGCTGGAGAGTGTGGCCGCTGGGCGCTATGCTGACCCTGTGGACGTGCGATCCAGTTACGACAGCGTTGCCGCCGAGTATGCCGCCGAATTCCAGGACGAGATGGACCGCAAGCCGTTCGACCGGAAGATGCTGGATTGGCTCATCGAGAAAGTCGACGGGCTCGGACCGATCTGCGACCTGGGATGCGGGCCTGGCCAGGTGGCCCGTTATCTTCACGGCCGCGGCGCGGAGGCGTGCGGCATCGATCTCTCGGCGGAAATGGTGCGGCAAGCGGCGCGGCTGAACCCTGAGATCGGGTTTCAGCAGGGCGACATGCTGGCGCTCGGCAACGTTGCGGACGACACCTTCGGGGGAATTGCGGCCTTCTACGCGATCCATCATTTCTCTCGTTCCGAGGTCTCCCGCGCTCTGGTCGAGATGGCGCGGGTGGTGCGGCCCAACGGTGTGCTGCTGGCCGCATTCCACGTTGGCTGCACAGTGGTACACACCGAGGAATGGTGGGGCAAGGCGGTGGAGCTGGATTTCGTCTTCTTCCAGACGGGCGAGGTGAAGGAGTGGCTCAGCGCCGCCGGGTTTGCGCTGGAGGAGGCGATCGAGCGCGAGCCTTACGCCGGCGTGGAATACGGCAGCCGGCGCGGGTACTTGTTTGCGCGCAAGCCCGGGCGGCCCATCCCGTAGGGCAAACCGGGGCCAGACAGCGAATCTCCGGCAAACTGCGCCGAAAACTCATGTCCGGCCCCGGTTTGCGGCGAATTCCTGTGAGAAACCGGGCACTGGCGCCACTATGTGTCAGCAATTATGCGTGTCGCCATACTGCTCGCGGCTTGCAGCCTTGCCTTGGCGCAGCCGCCCGATCCGGCTTACGAGCCGCTTGCCCGCGCTTATGAAGCCTTGAGCGCGAAGGACTACCAGACCGCAATCGGCAGTTTCCAGAAGGCCATTCTGGCGGCGCCGGAGCGGGCCTCGATCCGCAAAGATCTGGCCTACGTCTACCTGAAGATCGGCGAGAATACTCTGGCGCGCGCCCAGTTCCGCGAGGCCATGCAACTCGCTCCCGGGGACGCGCAGGTCGAGATGGAGTACGCGTTCCTGTGCTACGAGGGCAAGGAGAAGGCCGAGGCGCGCCGCATTTTCGACCGGCTGCGGAAGGCCGGGAACGCGGTGGCGGAACAGGCCTTCCAGAACATCGATGGGCCGCTGGCCGAGGGGATTGCGCGGTGGAGGGAGGCCATCCGCAAAGGGGCGGACGACTTTGGTTCGCACTTCGAGCTGGCGAACCTGGCGGAGCAGCGCGACGACCTGGAACTGGCCGCGGAGCATTACCGGAGAGCCTGGGAACTGCGGCCGGACCGGCGTGCCACGCTGGTGGACCTGGGCCGGGTGTGGAAGGCCATGAACCGGCCGGAACAGGCGGCATCGGCGTTTCTGGCCGCATCCCGCGCCACGGATGCGCGGACGGCTGAGGCGGCGCGGGAACTGTTGGCCGTCCGATATCCCTACGTCAACGAATTCCGCGGGGCGCTGGAACTGGATGTGCAGAACGTGGAGTTGCGCCGCGAATTGGCCTACCTGCTGCTTGAGATGGGCCGCGACGCGGAAGCCGAGAAGGAGTTTCGAACCCTGACCGAAGCGCCGTTCCACGATCTGCTTTCGGCCGCTCAACTGGGTCTGCTGCTCCAGGACCGCGGCATGCGAGAAGCTGCGCGGGTGCTGTTGTACCAGGTGATGGCCGGTCCGGACGAGTCCCTGGCGAACCGCGTCCGCGCGGTGCTTGGGCTGCCGCAAGCCGGCCATGCGTTCGTGGATGGAGCAACCGGCCTGGATCCGAAAGAGATGGCGGAGGTCAGCATCAAGGCCGGCTATCTAAAGGATGCGCTGCGGTACCTGAAACAGGCGTACGAAGCCGGCCCCGCCGACGACGAGGTGGAGTTGAAGCTGGGATGGGCCTGCAACATCCTGCACCAGGATGCGGAGGCGTTCCGATGGTATGGCCTGGCGCGCAAAAGCGCCAACCCCAAAATCGCCGCGACCGCCGACCGGGCGTGGCACAATCTGCACCCGGCGCAAGCGCGGTTTCGCGTTTCGGGCTGGTTTTTCCCTATCGTTTCCATACGATGGCACGATGTCTTCGGCTACGCGCAGGTCAAGACGGAGGTCCGTACAGGGCTTCCGCTTCAGCCGTATGTGAGCATCCGCCTGGATGGCGACATGCGGAGCAACGGTCCGCCGCTGTTGTACTCCGAGACATCGTTGATCTTCGCGGCGGGAGTGCGGACTCCGGCGTGGCACGGAGTGAGCGGGTGGTTCGAAGTGGGTTCCGGCGCCAACTATTTGACCGGCCATATGTTACCGGACTACCGGGGCGGGGTCAACGCAATTCGGTTTGTGGGCAAGCCTCTGGGAGGAGAATCGGCGGGATGGTTCGGGGAGACTACCGCGGACGGCGTGTTCGTGAGCCGATTTGGCAACGACTTTCTGGTGTACTCGCAGTCGCGGGGGGGATATTCCATAGGACCGAAGTCCTTTCGGAGCCAACTGTACTGGAACGGCAACCTGACGTTCGATACGGCGCGGCAGTCCTGGGCGAATTTCGTGGAGACAGGGCCGGGCGCACGGTTGCATTCGTCCTCCATGCCGGCTTCGATGTACATCGTTTTCAACGCGGTGCGAGGTTCGTACCTGATCAACGACGGCACTCCCCAGCGGCGGCCGTTCAACGATTTCCGGGTAGGGGTGTGGTATGCGTTTGTGCATTAGGGCGGCGCTGCTGCTGGCGGCGTGTGTGGTCCAGGCCGCGGACCTCCCGTATTACAGCGTGACATCCCCGGACGGCGGCGCCTGGCCCAAGATCCTGTCGTCGATCGGGTTCGAGCGCCGGCCGGAAGATGTGGCCCGGGTGGTAGTGGTTCGGGGCGGCACGGCGGAAGTGGGAGACTGGGCGAAGCGGGTGGAGGGGGGAGTCATCCTGAGCCTGGAGGGCGAATCCGCCCTGGCCGTCTCGTTTGGGTTCCGCCACGGCACCAAGTCCGTTCGGGTCAATAGCATCAGTGACATACACGATCCGGAATTACCTATCATATGGGAAAAGGGGGCCGATGTGCCGGTGTTCACGGTACCGGCGGGCGCGCGGGTGTTCGCGCGGGAGCGTTGGTCGGGGGCGCCGATGCTGGCGGGATTCCAGAGGGGGCGGGGAGCGGTTCTCTGGGCGGCAACGGATCCCGGGGAGCGCGGCTATGAGCGGTTCCCATACCTGCTGCAGGCGTTCTCGGACCTGGGACTGGTAGCGCCCTACCGGTCGTCGCGGCTGTGGGCGTTCTTCGACTCGGCCTACCGGTCGCGGGTGGACGTGGATTACTTCGCGGCACGCTGGCGGGCGGCTGGGATCTCCGCCCTGCACGTCGCGGCCTGGCACTTCTACGAGCCGGATGGCGAACAAGACGCGTACCTAAGACGGTTGATCGAAGCGTGCCACCGAGAGGGGATCGTGGTCTACGCGTGGCTGGACCTGCCGCATGTCAGCGAGAAGTTCTGGGCGGATCATCCGGAGTGGCGCGAGA
>Ga0182027_10004497_pt1 | contig 21590 bp, 16 predicted proteins | sample 712E1DmetaG_FD_121300 | JGI IMG/M metagenome (GOLD analysis project Ga0182027, IMG submission 121300) | Permafrost microbial communities from Stordalen Mire, Sweden - 712E1D metaG (Illumina Assembly) | ecosystem: Environmental > Terrestrial > Soil > Wetlands > Permafrost | place: Sweden... | reverse complement strand
TGGTTCACGCTTCGCCTCCCGCTCCGCGCCCGTAGGGCGCACTTCGTGCGTGGTCTCCGCACGTCCTGTGCTGCGGCTCGCTCGCAATGACAAAACGCGTTTTTGAATATTTAGAGGTCCCCTAAAGTGTTGTCACCTATCTTTGTCGTATGACATTGACCTGCCTGTGACGCCTGTCACACCGCATTACCTCGTCACATCGTATTTTGTATTGTGTGCTTGCGGGCAATGAACTTGGCGTTATCACCGGATTTGACCTACAAAGGATCCTGCCCAAGAGACAGTTGGAGGATGTGTGAACGGTGAATATCAGGTTCAAACGGACAAGAAAGAGAAGATCAAGCTCGATTCCGATATCGTGGAAGCCACCTGGCTCTGCGGCGCGGCTCATGGCGGCACCAATGCCGCGCTCAGGGTGACAACCTACGCTGTCGCCGAAGGCTCTTCTATCGAAATAAAGGGTTTCAGTTCAAAGGGCAAAGCGCCTGGTACAATAAAAGGAGAAATTTACAACAACGAATTTGCAGGAGAACTGCCGATTCCAGAAAAAGTCGAACTTGGTGCGCAAATCGGGTTTGAAGCAAAGCTGCCCAAACACGGCCTCAAACAGGACTGCCGGTTTACCATTCCCGCAACACCGGCGATTCAGGTTTCCAAAATGTGCTGGGACAAAACAGAAGTGCATCGCGGAGACGTTGTCACGCTTACCACGCAATTTGTCAACCCCCTGCCCGGAGCCGCGGCACAGATAATTATTTACGAATTCGATCCGGACGGTCATCACGAAAAGTATTGCTCGTTTCCGGTGGAAATTGAGAATGACAAAATAGAAGTTAAGTGGGAGTTCATTTATAAGAACGATACTTCGCAGATTCCAATCGAGACGGAAAGACAGAAGTATCAGAAGCATTATGTGCCGGTGGAATTCTTCTTTTTGGTTGTTGTTGACGGGGTGAGAGTCGGGGAAGGGCAGGAGAGCGGGAAGCTGAGGTTTAGGGATATGATTGAATTAAAATACACCGAATTTGACGGTACGCCTGTACAAAATGTGAAATATAAAGTCACGTTGGCGGATGGAAGTACCTTGAATGGCAATTTGTCTGCAGATGGAACAGCCAGTCTGGACAATACGGTCGCAGGCAAATTTACCGTTGAATATTTTGAGAATAATGATAACAATTCTTAACAATGAACTTTGCATAATTTCTTTGTATTTCGTTGATTAAAGAGGAACAGGATGCCCGATCCACAGACAAACGGTCAGTCGCAAAGCCAGGCTGATGCCAAATCAGACGGCAAGACCGGTACGCCGCATGTATTTCAAAAACCTTTGTATGTCGCGGCTATTGACGCTCACATGCATATCCAGTCCGGCCATTGCGGCCCCTTGCCCTTTGCCGTATATCGACTTTTGCCGATAGGCCTTAGAAAAAACCTCTGGGACGTACCTGGACAAATTGCTTTTGGTGTACTCAAGCGTTCATATCTGGACAATTATCTTGGCAAAGTGTATGGAGATGCGATTAAGCCCTCACTCGCGCAGGTGTCGGCATTGTCTGAAGAGGTAGCAAGAAAGATTCAACATGGCGCCGAAGCAACTCGAGAATTTCAAGAAGATGTTGAAAGAGAAATGCTGAAAACAGCGCAGAGCATATGTCGAATGCTTGAGCAATTCGCAGGCGTCCAAAAAAACATTATTGATGAGGAATACTGGCTGGTGATCAGCGCTGTTTCGGAAACGATTAGCCAGATGAATAACCTGGCAGATACCAACGCGCAAGGTCTTGCTTTTGCCGGCGCTACTATGCAAACAACCGCCGGAGTGGCGCACCAGATACGCACTTCCGCGGATATAAAGTCTGCAAAGATCACGCATGCAATTCTGGCGCTTGCGGCCTTTATCGTTGAAATTCTAATGAGCGGCATGGCGGAATTGTGTAGCACGGGTGCGGCGTTCATTTTGACTTTAAAAGATCTTCTTGATGAGGCGGTTCGGCAGGTTGTTGGCATTCTCGAAACCATTTGCCAGGTAAACAAGATTTCCACCAGATGGATTTGGAAGGCAGTTATTGCCATTTTCTTGTCCAGTTCAAAGGAAGTTTCCAGAGTCGTGTCAACCCCCATCTCAAATGCAGCGCAGTTGCAAGATGCTGCATCAAAAACCGCTTCGGCGATATCAAACATAGCTTTGGATGTTTCAGTAGGTCTTCTCAGCTTTCTTGACGTTCAACGAAAGCCGACGCCAGAAATTGCAAATCTGGCAATTTCCGGAAACAATAAATCCATAGTGCCGATTTGCGAAGCAGCTGGAGCAAGGAAAGAAAACACTTTTTGTCCTATCATGGCAATGCCGATGGACCTTGATTATGCACATCTTGACAGATTTGATCCGGATGATTCAAAGGCAAAAATTTACCGCTTTGCGAAAATCCGGTATCGATGGTTGCCTCCGCCCTCTTCGGAAAATCCCGGCCAGCCTATTCTGCTACCTCCAGAATGCAGCCCGGTGGACATAGAAGCGTATCGCAAGAGTGGCACTTTAATTGAAGAAAATGGCAAATTTTATTACTTTCATAGCCGCATTTCCGGCAAGAAGAACGGTATTCTTATATGGCTTGATCCGGAAGAAACAGATCTTTTCAAAGACTATAATTCACAAGTTGAAGACACTATTACCGCTGCAACCAATAACCCCTGGCGAGTCATTTCGCTCTATCATTTTGAGCCTCGGCGGTATAAAGGAGATTGTAACGAGGCGTTTCAATATATTATGAGCAAGAATACCACCGCGAGTATTGCACAAACTCCACGTTTATTTATCGGCATTAAGTTGTATCCGAATCTTGGATACAAACCTCAGGATATAAGGTTGCCCAGTCTTGCCACAATGTACGATAAATGCCTTGCGGAAGATATTCCAATACTTGCACACACAAGTCCCCAAGGGGCCTTTACGCATGATCGTCCCTTGTATTTAGAACATGATAATCCTCTTCTCACAGACCCAACATTGGAAGGGCTTTCGTTGATCAAAGGCACAACCAATAGGGCACTTTTCTATTTTATGCAACGATATTCTTCGCCCCAGGCCTGGGAGCCGGTTCTTCAGGCGCATCAAAAGCTTCGGCTATGCCTTGCCCACTTCGGGGGGAGTGATCAAAGACCTGGAAGTAAACAACCTTTATCGGGCTGGGAAAAACCAATAGACTCAAATGGCTCGGACTGGGATCAAAATGTGTGGAACCAGAAGATAATTTCTCTAATGCAAACCTACCCAAATTTATATACAGACCTTGCCTGCATGGACGCTTCCACTTTTCAAGAGAATATGGGCAAGGCGATTATCAAATGGCCGGATCTTCGCAAACGAATAATGTTTGGTACAGATTGGTATATGACGGAAATGTCCAATTTAAGTTACTCGCAGTTTTGCTTGCAGCTTAAAGCCGGGATCGATGCGGTTAATGCCGAAGTTCGGGCCAGCGGCCAGGTACCCGGCGATGATCCTTCATTGTGGCAATGGTTTACCGAAATAAATCCATTCAGATTTTATAGGTTTGACCGGATTGTAAAACCGTACACCCAGGCTTTAATACAAAAGATTGGCAGTGATGGAAATAATAATAGTGACGACTTGAAAATATTAGCGAATTATAGAAGTTTGGTAATACAAAAGATCGCTAAAAGACTTAAGGCCATGGGAGAGTTACCGGATAATTGATTTTAAGAAGAGCTCGATGCGCAAAGTATTTACGATTTGTTCAATAATCACAATCATGGGACTGTGCATTTGCAGCCTTTCCCAGGAGAAATGGAAACAAAAAATGGACATGCCAAACATGGAATTTGCTGAACATACGGACACTTTCCCGCATGTGGAGCCAGTGACTCCTTATAGAGCAGTTTTTAACATTTTTCAAGTTTCATTGCCGCATGCTATTGCCACGAACGATTGGGACAATGCGATTACAGTACTGCATCTGAATGAGGATGGGTTGAAAAAGGAAGTTCTTTCACGAGATTTTTTTGCCAACGTTTCAGGCGGCGACATTTCCCCAACGCCTTTATTTGATGATGAATGGATTGCATATGGACAAACGAGGCGGTTTGTTCGGTATAATTTAAGGACAAACGAAGTTGCAAGATATTCAATTGGTGAGGGGTTTGAAGAAACCATTGTTGCCTGCAGAGCATTGATTCCAGGAAAAAAAATCTTCGCGTTCATGATTCAAAGTATTGATAATAAACATACCGTCCATCGGATTTTCAAAACATTTGACCTCAGCGGTCAGGAACCAAAATTAATAGCTTCCCTAAACGCAGGAATATTGCCAGGCGGAAGCAAAGGTGCCACAGTTAGCGTTTTGGACTCACTGCTAATCTATTACGATAGAGAAAGTGAAAAACTAATTTCTCTCAATTCGGCACTGCAGCCAGCAAAGCACCCTTTGTCAGATGCCTTCAATAAAAACAAAGAAAAACTGTTCAAACTGTTAGAACTTGTGATACATCCATCCCTTCCTTTTGCGATTGTTCATAGCCTTAAAAGCGCCGGCGATAAGGACATCACATTTGTCGGAGTCCTTTCCTGGAAAACTCGCGATTATGATTTATTCCCCTTTGCCGGCATGAAAAAGGATATGAGTATTTTAAATTTCAGTTTCTCCCAGGACGGCAAATATCTGGCATGGGAAGCTATGGAAAAAGGATATGATCCTGACAAAAAGGCGCAATTCTGGATAGCTCCAATCGACAGGGATATTCCGGGATATGTTGGGAACCCGCAATTATTGGGGAATTCGCTTGGGGCGTATTCTTCCGTGATAACAATGGCATGGGCAAGGAACCCTAATACATTTGTTGTTTCTTCGAATGAGGCTATTTACTGGTGGCACATCAAGTGACGCGCGGCAAGAAATGCACGAGGCCGGACACGTGTGTCCGGCCTCGTGCCAGGCAGGGGGGGCCTTGTATTGACGGTTCTAGCGCCGTCTTTTCCCGCCGGTTAGCGAGTTAGAAGGCGATTCTCATTGTACCACCGATCGACGGTTTTGTCAAGAGCCCTATCACTGTTTTTTCCGCCTGATATATCACGACGTACGATAAAGAGGCCTTCCATCGTTGCTGTCCGGCCAACGAGTTGACCCCGGTTTTTTCAAGACAAAAATACAGGGTGAGGGGAATGCTGATTTCCCGCGATCCCCCTGCGTATTGACCGAGACAAATATCAACATGGCATCTACTCTGCAGTAACATGTTGTTTTTCCCGTTGTTACGCAGCAGGTCAAAGCACCTGATTCCCGATAGTTCCGAGGTCTCGCATTGGTACGGGTTCATGGCCGGCCTCCCATTTCCGCACGAGTTGTCTGCATTTGTATAATCTTACAACCAAATGCGCGCAATGACTGTGACGGCCGTCACACTTTGTGCCGGGTTCTTGCGGCCGGTACCGGCTCTTTCCGGCGGCGGGAGGGCGTCAGAAACTTTCTTCTTGTCTATTGCCTTTTTCCAAGGGATTAATCGGGGCAAACATGATATGCTGTCTTTACCGAGCGGCTGACTGGTTTTGTTGGCCTGATCTCAGGAAAGGATGTCCGCAGTATTCCGCCACGGTACGACGGTACACCCCTCCCGTGTGCCGGGTTCGTCTCCGCCATACACCAGGAACGTGTCCTTGCAGGTTTTTCCCGCAACCCTTTTCCAGGAAAGAATTGCCGAAAAGTAATCCGGAGATACTGTACGGCCGGATTTTATCTCAATCGCGGTCAACGTTGCGTTTTTCTCCAAGACGGCGTCTATTTCAAGACCGGATTTATTCCGCCAGAAATACAGCGTGTCTATGGCGCCGGAATTGAAAATGGCCTTTTTCATCTCTCCAACGGCAAACGATTCAAAGAGCTGACCCCGCGCGGTATTTATTGATAAAGAATCCTCATTGTCCAGTCCAAGCAGGTAGGTACAAAGCCCTGTATCGTAAAAATAGAGTTTGGGTGTTTTGACAAGACGTTTTCCGAAGTTGTCGAAATACGGCTGCAGCAGGAAAATAATGTAGCTTGCTTCCAAAATGGATATCCACGATTTGGCGGTGTTGACCGCTATTCCGCAGTCGGAAGCGAGGCCGGAAAGGTTAAGCAGCTGCCCGGTCCGTGACGCGCACATTCTCAGAAAGAGATGAAACGTCCGCAGGTCCTGTATCGAGGCAAGCTGCCGTACGTCGCGCTCGATATAATTTCTGACGTAATTTGCGTGCCATGTTGACGGATCGAGCGACCTGTCGAGCACCGGCGGATACTGGCCTCGAAACAGCACTGTTTCAAGACGCGGGGGTTTCTTTTCCCGATACCATTCTGCGTAACTGAACGGCAGGAGGGTGCAGTTTGCGACCCTGCCGGCAAGACTCTGCGTGATTTTTGACATCAGACCGAATTGCTGCGAGCCGGTAAGGACATACCGGCATTTTTTTTCGCCCCTGTCAATGATTTCCTGCATGAAGGAAAAAAGACGCGGGCACCTCTGCGCTTCGTCGAACACGGCGCCATTTTCGTACCGTTTGAGGAAAGACCTGGTGTCCGATTCCGCCGCCTCAAGAACATCGGGGTTTTCAAGCGATACATACGGCCGGTCATCGAACACCATACGGGCCAGAGTGGTCTTTCCCGACTGCCGAGGTCCGGTTATGGAGATCACCGCGTATCCGGAGGCGAGCTTCTTCAAATACCTTTCCACGTCTCGTCGAATCATATCCATAATATACAATTATCGCGGCTAATTTGCAATCTGAATGCAAATTAGCGTACATTCTGCCGGGTTCCTGCGACCGGTCGGGATTTTCACGGGTGACGCCTGGCAAGCGGACTTGCTCAAGGCCGTTGTAAGCCGCGCAAAAATTATATTCCTCTGCCAAAAGAAAGCGCTGTTCTTGTGACCGTCGTCACAGTGCAGCGAAAACCGAAAGTGTATTTTCATTCCATAGTCTACATTTTGCAATTTCCACACCCGTTTACTTTATCGTGGGGGCCCGAGTATGCGTAGCTCTCTTTATCGGCTGGCGTTGTCGTTGACCTTTACAGGTGGGTAAAACAGTAGAGTCAGATCAACAGGAATATCGGTTTGTCTTGTGCCCAATGAGCGTTGCATTGCGCGATTCTTATTGAGCCCACTTTTAGGTCTTTGCAGAACAGAATGAATGCCTGGAATCAGGGAGGAATTTTTCCTGCATAACCAACACCCCAGAGCCTTCTGTCTTGTGAGAGCACGTTTAATTGGCACCTTTGTTAACCTCCTCAACGCAATAGTCGGGGCGTTGTCGCACAAGAAAGTTCTCGATCACGGTTTTGTGATTGCATCGATTTGCGGAACGTTTCCAAACGTAATCTGGAATGGGGAAAAACTATCGCGGGGGCTTTTTGGACGCAACGGTCGCAAGTACTTGCGTTGACAAAGACGGCTGCCTGTCGGGAAGATCCCATGCCCCATCGAGGCGGCCTCGTTCACGCAAACTCTTCCTTTCTTTGCAGGAAAACCGAGCCTTCCTCGATGGCGTTTTGAGACGCGCGGGAGGTATATTGCGTTTGCTCCAAGAAGTTGTCATTCTTGTGACTGTCGTTAGGGCGCCGAATGTGGCACCCCGTTATTTTTCCTGAGTTGAAGTTGACCACCCAGTGTGCTTTCGCAAAATAAAGGGGAAAACCTTGAAGAGAAGTGCGTGGTTGTTCTTGCTTTTCATTATCTTGCCTGTGTTTGCCCAAGAGAAGAAACTGAACATTGCGGTTTCCGACCTTGCCGGTCAGGGAATTGAACAGTCGTCGACCGCAATCATTTCCGACCGGCTGCGTACCGAATTGTTCAAACAAGGCGGTTTTACGGTTCTCGAACGCAACGCGATGCAGGATATATTGAAGGAACAGGGCTTTCAACAGAGCGGGTGCGCGTCCGATGCCTGCGCTGTGGAAATAGGGCAGATGCTCGGGGTATCGTATATGGTTGTCGGCAGTGTGGGCAAACTCGGACATCTCTTCACCATCGATGTAAGGATGATCGAAGTTTTAACGGGAAAGATCATTTATTCCGAGAATATCGATTGCGATTGTCCCATAGAAAAAGTGCTGACAAGCTCGGTTGTCACGGTTGCAAAGAAGATATCCGAGAACATACGGTCCAAGACCGCCGTTGCGCCCGTCAAGGCGCTTGATACCGAGCAGCCGTCGCCATCGGCGGTGCCTGCCCAAGATTCGGCAAAGGTCGCCGCCGGCGCAACCAAACCGGTGCAGTCAACGGCATCTCCCAAGCCCAGGAAGAGCCCTGTTCTTAAGATAACGCTTGGCGCGGTGACGCTTGTTGCCGCAGGCGCAGGATACGCATTTGACACCATGCTCAAAGGTAAGATAAACGACAATGCAAGCCTCAAGGCCGAGTACCAGGCACAGCCCGGGAATTCGCAATATGCGGATTATGCGGGCCGGATATCCGACAACAACAAAAGCGCCACTACGTATCAGACCCTGCGAAACGTCAGTTACGTTGTTGCCGTGTTGGGGCTTGCGGGACTCGGGGTTTCTTTTTTCTTCTAGACCACTCATTTATATATTCCTATCTATAAAGAAATGGATATTATGATCAGAATCTGCAGGACCGTTTCTGGAAGCCTGACATTGGTTGTGCTGGCAATGCTGACGTGTACCAAGCTTCCGAGCGACATGGCAACGCTGACGCCGAACATCAGCGCGACAATGCTCCTTGCCCCGGCGGACGGAAGCACGGACAATGTCCTGTCCCCGCGACTCGCCTGGGAATCGGTTGCGGGCGCAACCGGCTATCATGTTCAGGTGTCAACGCAGACTGATTTTTCCAAGATTGTCTTTGAAGACACATCGGTCGCCGACACATTCAAAGTCGCTTCCGGCCTCAAGTACCAGACGACATATTACTGGCGGGTGCAGGTTCATGACGCAAGAGGTTTGAGCGATTGGACCACGTCACGGAACTTCGCCACCATAATTGAGCCGCAGGTTCCCGCAGTTGTGTTGCCCAAAGACAGCGCAATAAACGAGCCCCTGTCACTCACCCTCACTTGGAACTCTGCGAGCGGTGCGGCGTCGTATTGCGTCCAGGTTGCTTCGGACTCCGGATTCACAATTATGGTGGCGGTGGATTCAACACTTGCAGACACAACGAAGGTGCTAAGCAATCTTCTAAACAGCGACACCTACTATTGGCATGTGCGATCGCAGAATCCCGGCGGTGTGAGCTCCTGGACCTCCACAAAGAGTTTCACAACGACTATCGCCGCGCCCGTTTCACCGCTCTTGATTTCACCAGCCAGCGGGGCCGTCAAGCAGCAGCTTGCTTTGGTTCTTGCATGGAACAAGGTATCCGGGGCATCGAGCTATTATGTAGAGGTCGCCGGGGATATCGCATTTGCCAACATATATCTGCAGGACTCAGCGGTGACCGATACGACGAAATCCGTTGCCGGTCTTGCCAGCGGCGTTTTGTACTACTGGCGCGTCATGGCAAAGAACCTGGGCGGGATCAGTGCATGGTCCCTGGTCAGCGGCTTCACGACATTTGCCGCAGCGCCGCAGCAGCCGGTATTGATCTCTCCGGCAGATGGCGCTGCCAGCCAGACTATCCCGCTCACCGTGAGCTGGAACAAGGCGGTAGGCGCGGCAGCGTATTATTTACAGGTGGCAATCGACACCGGATTTGCTTCTATTTCCATTTCCGACTCGTCGCTCACCGATACGACGAGATCGCTTGCGGGACTTGCGAACAATACGAAATACTATTGGCGGGTACAGGGAAGAAACCCTGCCGGTGTCAGTTTTTGGTCAATGGTAAGGAGTTTTATTACGTTCGCCACCGCGCTTGGAACGCCGGTTTTGAAATCGCCTGCGGACGCGGCAACAGGTCAGTCTCTGGCTCCTGTCGTGAGTTGGCAAGGCGTGAGCGGCGCAAAGAATTACCGCGTTCAGGTATCGATAGGCGGTGATTTTTCTACGATTTTTGCTCAGGATTCAGGATTGACCGATTCGTCGGTGACCCTTACGGGACTCGTCAACAACACGACCTATTTCTGGCGCGTGCGTGCGGAAAATACCGCCGGATTCGGCAACTGGACGAGTCCCTGGCGGTTCACCACTGTGATTGCTGCGCCGCAAATTCCGACGCTCGTGGCTCCGGCCGACGGGGCGACGGGACAGCAATTATCTCTTGCGCTGACATGGAACACCGCGGCCGGCGCCGCGACCTACAGTGTCCAGGTGGCGGCGGACTCCAATTTCGCAAGCACTATTGCCCAGGATTCCCTGATTGCCGACACTACGCAGATTATTGGCGGCCTGTTGAACAACACCACCTATTATTGGCGAGTTGTTTCCAAGAACGCGGTGGGTACAAGCGGCTGGAGCGGCCGCAGGAGCTTTACCACGTTTGCGGCAACACTGTCCACGCCCACTCTTGCCTCACCGCAAAACGGTGCATCCGGTGTTTCGATTCCGTCGACGCTTACCTGGTCTACGGTTACAAATGCGACAACCTACGAGGTGCAGATATCCGGCGCGCAGGATTTTTCAACGGTCTTTATCGACGATGCAACCTTGACAAGCGGGTCTAAATCAGCAAGCGGCCTGCTCTACAGCACTACCTATTATTGGCGTGTCCGGGCAAAAAGCCTGAGCGGGACAAGCAACTGGACAGATCCATGGAGCTTTACCACCGTAGTCACGACGCCGGCAACGCCTGCCCTGGTTTCACCAAGCGACAATGCCGGAAACCAGCCGCTCTCGTTGACCCTGGCATGGAATAAGACCACGGGCGCTGCGACCTACAATGTGCAGGTGGCGGTTGACACGGGATTTATCGGCATTGTTTCCTCGGACACAGGCTTTGCCGACACGCTAAAATCCGTCTCCGGGCTTTTGAACGGCACGATCTACTATTGGAAAGTAAGAGGGAAGAACGCGAGCGGGTATGGCAGTTGGTCGGTCTACAGGACTTTTACAACTGTCGTGGCCCCGCCGGCGTCTCCGGTTTTGTCTTCTCCAGCCGACAGTGCGATCAATTTGAGTTTGAGCCCTCAACTGTCGTGGAGCCTTGTGACTGGGGCTGTGGTGTATCATGTCCAGGTGTCGACCGCGTCCGACTTTTCGACAGGGCTGGTTGTTGATGATTCGACCTTGATGCAGACATCCAAATCGATAGGCCCCCTTTCAACGAGCGCCACCTACTACTGGCATGTGGCCGCCAAGAACGCCGGCGGCACAGGCGCCTGGTCGGGCCGCAGGAGTTTTACCACAGTGCCGCCCGTCCCGTCCGCGCCGGTCCTGAGCTTGCCGGCCGACGGCGCAACCGGTCAACCGGTGTCTGTGACACTTGCCTGGAACTCTGTGGTGAATGCGGCGACCTACCGTGTTCAAGTATCCACGAGCAGTGATTTCTCGGCGCTGGTTCTGGACGACTCCACATTGACAGCCGCGAGCAGGCTGGTGGCGGGACTTGTCAACGGAACCACGTATTACTGGCGCGTCCTGTCGAAAAACGTTAGTGGCGCAAGCAGTTGGTCCTCCGCCAGAAGCTTTGCCACTGCCGTCATAGTTGTGCCCCCGACGCAAATCTATCCTGCGGACCTGGCTGCCAAGGTGCCGCTTTCGACAACCTTCAGCTGGGCACCCGTGAATGGGGCAACATCGTATTACTTGCAGGTATCGTCAACGTACAATTGGTCAAACCTGGTTGTCAATGATTCCTCTATATCCACAGCATCATTCATCGTGGGCGGTCTCACCAATGGCACAACCTATTGGTGGAGGGTAAAAGCAAGAAATGCTGACACTAGCAGCGCCTGGTCACCTTCAGCCTTGTTTCTCACGATACTGGCAACGCCGTTGCCACCGACTCTGGTTAACGCACCGGCAAACGGAGCGGTGAGCGTAACTATCCCACTTTCCATTTCCTGGACAGCGCAGGCAAGCACAACAACCTACCGCGTACAGATTTCGACCTGGGCAACCATGACTGCACAAATTGTCCTGGATACCCAGGTGACGACTCCCGGCGTGACCATCAATCATCTGTCTCCAAGTACAGTGTATTATTGGCGGGTGATGGCTTTGAATACGGATACGACGAGCGATTGGACGGTAATCAGAAACTTTACCACCACTGCGATATTCTGGGCTTCGACAAACGCCACGACCAATGCAGTAGAATGCCTTGCTTCTTCCGGGAGTGGCCTGTATGCCGGATCGTATGGGCTCTTCTTCTCATCAAACAATGGCGCAAGCTGGACAAATATCCTGGGGAACCAAGACATCTCTTCCGTTTGTGTGACTAATACTAATCTTTATGTTGGCACGGGGATCGGGTTCTGGTCCTCGTCCGACAACGGAACGTCGTATCTCCACGTACTTGGAAATCAGGCAATCTACGGCGTAACCGCATTGGGAACCAAATGGCTGGCGGGAACTGACAGCGGAATAGTTCTCTCGGCAGATTCCGGGGCAACGTGGTGGATTCAAAACACCGGACTGCCGGTAAACAGACTGAACGCATTCTTCCAAAACGGAAACGGCCTTTTCGCTGCCACAACGCAAGGGGTGGTTCTTTCCACAGACACGGCAAAAACCTGGACGGTACTGGGCAGCAGCATTCTCCAAAAAAATATTCACTGCCTTGTCCAAATGGGGACCACGGTTTTTGCGTGTTCCGACAGCAATGTGTACAAATCCGTTAATGGAGGAGTGGATTGGACCCAGTGCACAGACGCGGGACTTCCGGGCAGCAATAGAATCCTTTCTCTGGCGCAAAGCGGGACCCACTTGTATGCCGGAACGGCAAGCTTGGGTGTTTTTATGTCAACGGACAACGGCGCCTCATGGACGCCCATTTCGTCGGGATTGCCACTGAGCTTGAATAACATCAATTACAGTGTAAATTCGCTTGTTGTCAACGGCTCGAGTCTTGCGGCTGGGACCGATAAAGGGGTGTACATGGTGACGCCGGCGCCGTGAGCGTCACAGCTTTTGTCGGCAAAACGACCGCGGTGTTCTATTCTCCCAGCATGGATCCGGATGAGACGAAGGGAGCGTTTCCTGAGTAAGCAGCAGTAACCAGTCTTTTTGAAATCACCCTCATTAATGAATAAGCAGAACCTTTCCATCGGTGCCTTTGTAAATCGTCTCGCAGTGGTTGACGATCTCCTGTCGCGCAAAAACATCCTCAAGCACAGGTTCGTAATTTCGTCGGTCTTCGGCACGTTTCCCAATGTGATCTGGAACGGGGGCAGAACTCTTCTTCATTACTGTTCCAATTTCACAACCGAGAGAGAATGGTATGAAAAAGTAAACCATCTCTGGTACGATCCGCAGGGCATGGAATCGCTCATCAGATTCTACAACGAGAAAGGAATCGGCGCACGGTACACCTATTCCAACTCATTATTAACGAAAAGGCATCTGAGCGACAAACGGGCAAATCTGACCTTGGAACTGGCACACAATTCCATGAACGCGGTAATCACCGGGAACCACTCGTGGAACAATATGTCCGAAAGCATTATCCTAAATTCAAAATCATCAGTTCCGCAACGTCCCAAAAAAGTCTCTCCATTTCCTTCCTGAAGAAGCGAATCGCCGAAGTCGACCTTCTGGTGCTTCCGCCGGAGTACAACGACAAATATGAACTAATGAGCAAGCTTGGCGTCGACAAAATTGAAGTTCTCATCAATGAACGCTGCGTCCCCAACTGCCCCAACAGGCAGGCTCACTATGCGGCGATTTCGAGATCACAGCTATCCCGGGACCCCGGATTTCAGGAAAACTGCTACCGTTCGCATTGTCCCGTTTATCATGCCTCGATGGAGGACAGACAGGTTGAAACAATGGAGCTTTCGGACAGAAAAATAAGCGCGCTGCAGAAACTAGGCGTTCACAACTTCAAGTTTGCGGGCCGTCAATTGTACAGAGACCGGTTTATCCGGGAAGTCGACTCGATTCTCGTCAAGCAAAAGTACAGACCGTACACCCTGCACGAAGCGGGCTAGGGTGGTTTCCCATGGATTGTCGCACGTGCAGACGCGCCCATGGGAAAATTCGACAGTATCCTTACCTGGGATCGTTTCAGGGTTTTCGAAACCGCAACGGATAGTGACACCATCCACCTGCAGAGAATCCTTCCACCGGACCGTTGCAACGCCGGATACCTTCCTTCCGCGGGTATTATTTTTTTCTCAACAATTAAAAATGCGGATTTTGTCATATTGACTCATTCGGCCGCGAGGGCGTTTCGGAATGAAGACATCATGACAGGCCTCGTTCAAAACCGCCGCTTCTTATGAGAAAACAAAACCTCTCGATAGGCGCCTTCGCAAATCGTCTTGGCGTTGCAGACGATCTTCTGTCCAGCAAAGGCATCCTCAAACACCGCTTTGTGATCTCATCGCTCTATGGCACTTTCCCGAATGTAGCCTGGAACGGAGGAAGGAATTTCGTCCATTTCTCCTCCAATATTTCCGACGAAAAAGAATGGAATGAGAAGATAAACTATTTGTGGTACGATCCGCAGGGCATGGAATCTCTGATCCGCACTTACAATGAAAAAGGAGTGGGAATCAGATACACCTATTCCAACATGTTGATCGGAAAAAAGGATCTAAACGACGAAAGGGCAAACCTGACTCTGGAAGTTGCCCACAATTCCATGAACGCGGTCATCACCGGGAATCTGTTGATTGAAGAATATGTGCGGAAGCATTACCCGAAGTACAAGATCATCAGTTCGGCAACGTCCCAGAAGAATCTTTCCGTCAATTTTCTAAAGAAACGAATCGACGAGGTCGACATTCTGGTTCTTCCGCCCGAGTATAACGACAACCATGAGCTGATAAGCCGGCTTGGCGTTGACAAACTTGAAATTCTCATCAATGAGCGATGCGTTCCTTATTGCCCCAACAGGAGTGCCCATTATGCGGCGATTTCGAAATCGCAGATTCTCTGGGATTCCACATTCGAGGGGGAGAGCTATGTGTCCCATTGCCCCCTATATCAGGCAATGCAGCAGAATACCAAAGTTGAAACTATGGTTCTTTCGGACAGGAAGATAACCGCGCTGCAGAAATTGGGAGTGCACAATTTCAAGTTTGTGGGACGGCACTTTTCGAGGGAAGAGTTTGTTCTTGAAGTGGACAGGGTCCTCATCAAAGACCGGTTCAGGCGATACGCCGGCGTTCAGGAATAGGAGAGTCCCTTCCCGCCTCCGCGGTAATTTCAGAAAGCGTCATCTCTTGACTTTTGCCTGATTCGCTGCCGAAAAAGAAAGACCCTCTCAGCTGAGAGGGTCTTTGGCATCCGACGAATACCGAACGCTGCGATTTACCTGCTGAGCGCCACGTCCCCCGAAACCGCGGACTTCTGGCCTCTTAGTCTTAGTACGTAATTTCCTGTCTTTGCAAGGCTGCCGGAATCGGTCCTTCCGTCCCAGACAATGCGGTTGCTGCCGGAGTTGAGGGCCACAGTACGAACTTTTCTACCCTGGACGCTGAAAATCTCCGCAGACTGGACGGTTTCACCTTTGGAAAGACTCAGCGTGGTGTTGAACGGCCTTATGCCGTTGCCCGATACCGCAACCTGCACGATACCCTGGTGGGAGAGGTGCGGATTTTCCTCGGGAGAGTCGATGACATTGGTGGTTCCTGCGTCTACGAGACCACCGCCGGCCACAGTCGGACCTATGGGGGTCATGACTTTGGTAATAGCGGTAGTGGCATATCCATACCCTGTAATGAATCGGTCCACAATTGGCTGGTTCCAGGTACTAGCCGCAAATTTTGTCACTCTTATCTTCATGGTTGTCACGTAGTCAACAGCACCAGGAAACGTACCCATCGTAAGGGAATTGCCGTTGTTTCCATTATTAATTCCGCCATTATAGTCGCCGGCATTGCCCATAAACAGCGAGTCTACGATACAGAGTTGCTGCTTTGCAGGATACGTAGTCGGAATATTGCCAACGATCCAGGAGCACGAATTTGTGTTAACCAAGCGCAATGTGCCTTTTGTGCCATCGCCATCGTTACAGTTAAACCATATTCCACCCTTCATGTTTTTCTGACTCATAGTCACACCGCTATACTCATTAAACTGGTCATGGCCTTTATTACACCCTATATTGACTAGAATATCGGCGCTATCAATGACCGTGGCCGCACCAAACGACTCCCCACCCGCTGTGGCAGGCCAGGTGACGGTAAGGCCGCGGTCACTGCTCGTTAGGACCCCGGTTGGACACTTGCCCGTGCCCAAATAGATACCGCAATTCCCACCTGTATCACAGATTGTTATATTGGCAGCAGGCATTCCAAAACCGATAAGCACTTCGCATATTTTCGACACGATGGGGACCGAAGGATGGTCGCTCGCAAAGGCATTGGGCTTTATCACAGCCTTCGTTGTTGCCCAAGTCTTTGAAGCGGGCTTCTTCAGAAGAGTGGCCCATGCGGAGGTTGCATCTGTCTTGGCCGCGAGCGCACAAGCAAGCTTGTCCATATTAGACTTCACGACAGCATAATTGACGCCCGTTGTCGTGTTGGTGGGATCATTGAAGTTATCCCAGCCTGGATAATTGGTACTCCGAACCATTGTCCCCGCCGCAACAGTCCCGGGAGTGGCATCCGTAATAAAGGCGACGCGCAAGTTATCTACGTCAGTGTTGACCGGCGTCGTGCTTAGGTTAACAAGCGTAGTAGTAATGGGAGCTGCAGCGGCCTTTTTGGCCGCCGGCCCGATCAAAGCAAACCCTGCCGCGCTTATTGCGGAGGCTTTAAGAAAATTGCGCCTGCTTTCCACGTTCTTCTTCCCCATAAAGATCCCCCTCGGCAAAAATGGTTTATTGAACAGCCTTTGGTTACGATTTAATCCTTGAATTATAATACGTCAAGAACGCACTCGCGTCCGGGACGGCCTGGCTTGACGAGTCATAGTCTGAGAACTTCAATTCCATAAAAATGTTGCTGATATGTGCATAGACGTCAACTCCTCCGCCAAGATCGAAGCCGATGGCAGTGGTAGTCGGGAACAATGTAATGGTTTCACTTGTCATCCCCGAGTCCTTCTTGACCCAGACGTTGAATTCAGCAACAGCAGCCGATGCTGATCCATAGTCGAGCACGAACACTTCCAGCTTCCGGGTGTGGCCGGCCAAAGGTTCCTTTAAGTAGGTGCCCATGCCATCCTTAAGAGCATCGGTCCCGTCGCACTTACCGCAGTAGTCGGTCTTTCCGCCATCGACAAAATCGTTTGCCGTGGAGTTCGTGAAGGGCATCATCGCGGCGCCGCTCACCGACACGGACGAGTCGAGCACCCAGCCGGTCATCTGATTGGTAATAACCAAGCTATCCACCGAAGTCGTATTCGTCGTTTTCGACGCTGTCGGCCCGCCGCATGTAAGCGCTATCACTCCCGCACAGCAAATTGCCCCCGCAAGGACTCTAGAGACTAACTTTACAGATACCAATTTCATACCCCTTTTCCCCCTGACTTTAGTAGTGAACAAGTCCCAACCCTTTAATATAACCGATTTAACCGATTATTACTGCTTTTTTAGAGCCCTCTAGCCTGCAAACGGCACGATCTTTCCTTTGTGAAGTGAAACCAGATTTGCACCCCCCCTTAAACACCCAAATCGTCAAAGAAAGCTAATCATACTTAATTAGACACTTCACCCCTCATAATCGGCCAATAAAATTACTACGAGCAATCAAACCCTGATATTTCGCCCATCAGTTATAGATTTAACTGGTCTCCAGGAATCGGAATCCTCCAGGCACAGCATGGATTAACAGGGACAACCCCTACTGTACCAATGCCTTATAATCGGTCAAGAACTTGACCGCATCCGGCGCGGCAGCGGTCGGGTCTGCATACCCGGTTAGCGAAAATTGGAAATAATACTTATCAAACGTGGCATAGACATCGATTCCGCCCTGGATACGAACCGCCTGTGCCTCGGCAAGCGAAAAGCCGGCAAGTGGAACGGTGTCGGAAAAGGCGGTGTCGAGTGGATTTTGGATCACGTGCACCGCCGTGATCTTGTCAAAGATGGCTCTTGAACTTGCCGCAGATCCGTATTCTTCAACATAACCGTTGAAATCATAATCACCGCTGGTGTCTGTGTGGGTGGAACCGCCATACATGTACTCGATAAACCAGTTTTCGAGTCCGGCATTCTGGTAGAGATAAGCATCGCCGTCGACTGCCTGATACAAGTTTGCAACCGGCAAAATGGCAAGTTGAAAGCGGGAATCCCGAATCCAGCCGGCAATCTGGGTGGTGATGTAGAAATCGGCCAACGTGGTCTGAGGGGCCGTTGGAGCAGGGCCTTTGCAGGAAAGGACTCCAACCAACGCACTCAAAGTTGAAAGGTCCAATACTGTCTTTTGCAAACGAGTCAAAGACTTCATTCTTCTCCGGTTCGACCTTTCAATTTGCGATTGAACAACGGCTATAACGCCTTACAATTAAGCGCATTACTGCGAAAACCCTTTGGGCAATTCTTCGCCGACAAATGGCTTGTTGGTCTGCTGGTTCTGCGCAGGGGTTGCCTGCTGCACGGGTTTTGTCCCTGCTTCCCCGCCGGAACCCATTGCATCGGCGCTCACGCCGTTTTCGGCGGCAGATTCCTTCATCGCCCGAAGTTCCTTTTTCCTTTCGGTGATGTAGGATCCATGCTTTATTCTGTCCTCGCCTATCGAGTAGACTTCTATTGCCGCCCTGCCCTGTACAGGGCACGCCTTTTCGCAGTACCCGCACCCGATGCATTTGTCGTCAATCACAAAGGGACGCTTGAACGGGCCTTTGAAGTTATCGACAACCATGGAGTCAATTGCGTGAATAGGGCAGATTTCGGCGCAGATGAGACAAAGTTTTTCCTGTTCCCAGGCAATGCACCGGTGACGGTCGACAACCGCCGTGCCGAGTTTGACAAATTGCTTTTCGGGAAGCGGGAGCGGCCGGATGGCCTCCGTAGGACACACGTGGCCGCACATGTTGCATTTGTCTTCGCACGGACCGTGCCGGGGAACCAGATGCGGGGTCCACAATCCGTCGAATCCGCATTCGAGGTCTGCGGGCTGAAGGCCGTTTGTCTTGCAGGTTTTCATGCATTCGCCGCAGCGAATGCAGCGCGCCAGAAACTCCGGTTCCGGCAGCGATCCCGGCGGCCGGATGAACCGCCCGTTAACGTTCTTCGGGCTGTTGATGCCTGCCTTGACAGTTGCGGCAAGCACCAGTCCGGCAGCGGCGGATTGGATAAACCCGCGGCGTTCGATGTTGAGAGCGCCGTTGCCTTTGCCGAAGCCGGGCGGACCAAACCCGATTGAGACCGCGTGTTTCTTGCATGCGTCGACGCAATCGCCGCACAGCACGCATTCGGAAAGCACGGTATTGCGCGGATCGGAATCCACGGCCCGCATGTCGCACTTTGCCGAGCATAGTTTGCAGTCGGTGCAGAGCGAGCCGTTCACTTGTCGCTTGATGATGCCGAACCGGGAGAACAGGGAAATGAACGCGCCGGTGGGACAAACATACCTGCACCAGAACCGCTTGCGCCAGAAATTGGCAGCCACGATAATGGCGAGAAGAAAAAATGCGGCCACACCGGATGAAAAAAAGTACCGCTGAAAACTAACCTGCGCAAACGTGTCGAGTCCCATTGCCAGCAAAACCGGCCTAAAAAGATCAATGGTACTGTTGATGAGCCAGATCACCGGCGGATACAAGACAAGCGCCGACACCCTCGGCGTAATGGACATGGGGCTCAGAAAAGCCAGGAAGTTCGCTCCGAGCAGCGATGCGAAAATCGCGCCGATAAGAACGTAGTATTTGATCCTGCGGTTGGTCTTGGGCTCGACGTTTTCCTTCTTGTGCTTTTTACCGTGGATCAGGAAATCCGACAAGTCAATGAGCGTGCCAAGCGGGCAGATGTAACCGCAGAAGAACCTGCCGAAAAGAAACGAAAGACCCAGCAAAGCCGCTGCCCAGATCATGGTGACGATGAACGCACGCGAGCCGATCATCGCAACGGTTGCCACGAGCGGGTCGAGCCGCAGAAAGGCATCGACAGGAATCTTCGCGGCAAAGGGATAGATGGTGAAAATGAATAGCACCGCAAATGCTGTAAAAGCAATGGCTTGCGTGAGACGGCGGAATGTGGATAATTTCATCGGATACGTCCCGGAATCCTTTGAATGAAAAAGAGGTCGTCTATTATTAAACAGTAATGAATTTTCTGCAACAACTCCATCGAATTGAAGAACGAATTTGCGTTCATAATTAGAGCGCCTTTTTCCCGGGGGCGTTGCGGGGGTATCCCCCGCAGAGAGGGGTGTGGGTGCAGATCGCCTCCCGCCTTCTTTATATTCGGGCGGGAGGAAGCTGCCCCCAGGACAGCGCCTGCCCAACTGGAAGGGCAGAAAGCGCAAACCTCTCCCCACCATAAAAATCAAAAGCTTATACTATCTTCACGTCCATTTTCTCAACGTCGATTTCGCCTAACCCCATGTCGTAGGCGTTCTTGATGTGCTTTACCTGGCTACCCTTGAACTCCTTGTTGTACCAGCGCGCAATGCTCACCATATAGGAATCCGCGGCCACCGGGTCGGCGCTGGCAACCACTTTGTCGAGCTGTTCCGTTTTTCCCGGGCCGCTGGGCCCGTTGGTGAGAAGCGCGTATACAGCATTGACAATAGTGAGCTTCGGCTTGATAACAAGGAGCAGGTCGGCGATAGCCTGGTTGAGCTCCACCTGCTGGTGCATGAACTGCCGGTCCCACACCAGTCCCATCAGGTTTTTGATTCCCAAACTCACCCCGGCTGCGTCATGCGATTTGGCCGTCGGAACGTTAATGAGGCAATTTGCACGGAGAACTTCCTTTGCGATCGACGTTGTCTTGAGCTGCTTGCCGTCAGGGATGGGAGTGTCCTGGTAGAACTTCTGGTCTTCGAGCAGCGCTATAACAACTCCTTTGATGCCTTCCAGCGCCGCGCCGATGCCGCTTTTCTCCTTGCAGACTATTCCGTCGCGCAAGGGATGGTCTAGTACGATGACGCGCTGGGCGCCTGCGTCCAGGCACAAGAGCGCCGTCGCCTTTACAATCTCCGGGTGTGTGGTGGTGCCCCATTCGGGCGGGTTGGGGAATCCCATGTTCGCCTTGAGCACCACCCGGTCGCCCTTCTTGACGAAATTCTGAATGCCGCCGAGCGCGTCAACCGCCCTCTTGACGATCTCCTCCGGCTTGCCTTTTGCGACAGCGACAACGGGCTTTTTCTTTTCCTGTCCGAAAACGTTGACCGATGATACCGCGGCGCCAGCCGCGGCGGCGCTTCCGGTTTTGATGAACTCTCGTCTCGTTATCACGATAAGGCTCCTTTTCTGAATGGTCACTTTATGCGAATTTTTGAACTTAAGGGGACCTCCAAAAATTGTCCCGATGTCATTGCGAGGAGCGTAGCGACGTGGCACCGCGACTTTGACCGGTTACAATCCTACGGGAGCAGCCGCCTTGCGAATCTCCCGTAATTCTTTGCAAAAACGCGAGAT
>Ga0182027_10004496_pt1 | contig 21590 bp, 11 predicted proteins | sample 712E1DmetaG_FD_121300 | JGI IMG/M metagenome (GOLD analysis project Ga0182027, IMG submission 121300) | Permafrost microbial communities from Stordalen Mire, Sweden - 712E1D metaG (Illumina Assembly) | ecosystem: Environmental > Terrestrial > Soil > Wetlands > Permafrost | place: Sweden... | reverse complement strand
TACCACCTTTTTAAGCGCATCATAATCTAACATAAAATCGTATGGTATGTTAAGAAATTTACTGTTAACTCTTGCGTTCGTACTGACAACAAGCTTGTTGGTATTCTCTCAAACCGGATCGGGTACTCTCAAAGGGAAAATCACTGATAAGAAAACCAAGGAACCTATCCCGTTTGCCAACATCATTATTGAACTTGGAGGTGTCCAGGTAGGAGGTGCCACCACTGATTTTGACGGCAACTACCTGATCAAACCCATTCCTCCCGGAAAGGTTGATCTGAAGGCATCTTATGTTGGTTACAAACCTCTTCTGATGAAGGGCATCCAGATCCTGCCGGACAAAATCCAGTTCCAGGACCTCGATCTTGAGCAAACAGCAGTAAACCTGAATGAAGTCCAGGTGGTTGACTATAAAGTTCCTTTGATCTCAAAGGACCAGACCACCTCCGGAGGTACCGTCACTTCCGACGATATTGCAAAAATGGCCAACCGTTCGGCCGAATCTGTTGCCACGACCGTTGGTGGTGTCGGTACTGATGCAAACGGGGCCATCACCAGTATGCGCGGGCAGCGCTCCGACGGTACGGTTTACTTCATTGACGGGATGCGCGTGACGGGAAGTACAGCCTTACCCCAGTCAGCAATCGAACAGGTTGAAGTCATCCTGGGTGGTACTCCCGCTGCTTACGGGGACGCCACCGGTGGTATCATCAGTGTTACCACCAAAGGTCCATCCAAAGACTTCAGCGGCGGTGTCGACCTGCAGACTTCCGAATTCCTCGATGCATTTGGATATAACCGTCTCGGGGTGAACTTCACAGGCCCTATTGTTTCCAAAAAGGACTCGGTCCACGGTACAAAAACACCTATCATGGGATTCTTTGTTGCAGGTGACTTCATTTATGCAAAAGATGGCGCCCCTGCAGCTTACCCTTTATACAAGGTCAATGGCACCCTGCTTGATTATCTAAAAACCAATCCATTACGTCTTTACGGGCAAAACCAGGGGGTATTCTATAACAATGAATTTCTCACTATGAGCGATATGGAAACGACCAAATCGACAATGAATACAAGCGGATATAATGTAAACGTTTCCGGAAAGTTGGATTTCAGGGTATCCAAATCAATCAACCTGTCGTTTGGCGGAACATTCTCTTATAACAGTAACCATAATTTCTATTTTCCATACTCCCTGATGAACTATGAAAATAACTGGTTGTCGGACGGTTATACCTGGCGTTTGAACGGAAGGTTCACCCAGCGTTTCCCGACTGCCCAGGACAGTAAATCATTTGTAAAGAATGTTTATTATTCAATTGGCGCTGACTATACAGGGAACTATGCTGAATCCGAAGACGGCACACTTCAAAAAGATTTGTTCAAATATGGTTATGTCGGTAGTTTCCAAACACACACGATCCGCACATATTCACCTTCAATGTCATATGACAGTGTTGCTAAAAAGTGGGCTCATGTTCAGAATAATACACAGGATACGATCGTTCTATTCAAACCTTCAACTATCAATCCTGAGGCTTCAAACTGGACTGAACAGTATTACAGTTTCTTCGATAATCCAGCCGGCCATTATGACAATATCGATGATATTATTTCAGGAAGGGGCCTTGTGAACGGGATGCAGCCTACGGGTGCCTATAACCTCTTTAGCGCGGTAGGTGACCGTTACCCTGGTTATGCAATCGGGACCAGTGATCAGATTGCCATCAATGCTTCTTTTGCCGCCGACCTTGGCCATCATGAAATCCAGCTTGGCCTGCAATACCAGCAAAGGAACTCTAGCGGGTATAATTTTAATCAAAATTCAGGTGCACCGGGACTCTGGTCCGTCATGAGAGGGTTGACGAATTTTCATCTCGCCCAGCTTGATAAATCAAATCCCCAGCTTGTTTACCGCGACGGGGTTTTCATGGATACCATCAATTATTACAGGAAATATGACCAGTCATCCCAGCGTAATTTCGACATAAACCTTCGCAAGAAGCTTGGCCTTCCTGTTGACGGTACCGACCTGATCAATATTGATTCCTATGACTTCTCAAATAACACCATCCAGTACTACGACCAGAATATGAAGCTTCATACAACCTCCAGCAAGGATGGAAGTTCCATTTTTTCAATTGACATGTTCAGTGCGGATGAATTGCTGAACAACGGGAGTAACCTGCTTTCTTATTACGGGTATGATTACACTGGCAAAAAGCTGAACAACCAGCCTGCTTTTGAAGATTTCTTTACTGCCACTGATGCCAACGGGAATTTCACCCGCCCCATTGGAGCTTACCGCCCCATTTACATGGCCGGTTACATACAGGATAAATTCGCGTTTAAAGACCTGATCTTCAACATAGGTGTTCGTATAGACCGTTTCGATGCAAACCAGATGGTGTTGAAAGATCCATACCTGTTCTATCCTGCAAAAACCGTTTCTGAATTATCCGGCACTCCTTTAAATACTATCTCCATTCCTTCAAATATCGGTGGTGATTATGTAGTATATGTTGACGATCCTGCTAACCCGACGACCATAACCGGGTTCCGCCAGGGAAGCAACTGGTACACCAAAGATGGAACCCTCGTCAGCGACCCGCGAGTGGTTGACCCGAACGGTGTAAAACCTTATCTTGAAAATCCTAACAATACATCGATAACCGCTGCTGTATTCAAACAATATACTCCTCAGACCAATGTGATGCCCCGTATCTCCTTCTCTTTTCCGATTTCTGATGACGCCTTGTTCTATGCCCATTATGACATCCTGACCCAGCGGCCGAATTCCTCCGAAGACCAGATAGACCCCATCCGCTACCTGTTCATCGAAACTACAGGTTCCAACGGGACTATCAGGAATCCTGACCTGAAACCTTCCAAAACCATTGATTATGAAGTCGGTTTTCAGCAGAAGATCAACAATGCCTCCTCCCTTAAGTTATCTGCTTTTTATCGTGAAATGAGGGACCAGATACAGACCTACCGCTTATCAGGAGCATATCCAAGCGTTTATTATTCTTATAACAATATTGACTTCGGGACGGTTAAGGGGATTACTCTTGCGTATGACTTGCGCCGTCTGGGAAATGCCAGGATACGTTTCAACTATACCCTTCAGTTTGCCACAGGTACAGGCTCCGATGCCAATTTCGCTTCCGCTATCGTTCGTTCCGACCAGCCCAACCTTCGCACCCTTAACCCCCTGAGCTTTGACCGCCGCCATCAGTTCAATGTCACTATCGACTATCGCTGGGGATCAGGAAAAGACTATAACGGACCTGTTATCAGCCGTAAAAAGAAAGGCAAGCCTCCTGTTCAGTTCCTCTCTAACTTCGGAGGGAATCTCACTCTGACTGGCGGTTCAGGATATCCTTATACAAAATCAAGCCAGATTCTGCCTCAGGGCCAGATGGGCCCCATCCAGGGATCTATCAACGGCGCCCGCCTGCCATGGCAGTTCCTGCTGAACCTCCGCCTCGACAAGGAATTTGATTTCGCTTTGAACAAGAAAAAACAGGGAGGCATTGATGTTTACCTTGAAATCAACAACCTCCTGAATACCAAGAACGTCGTTTCCGTTTACCCTGCTACAGGCTCTCCTAAAGATGACGGGTACCTGACGGCAGCGGAATGGCAGACTGTTATCAACCAGCAGGTTTCACCGCAGGCATACCGCGACCTGTATACGATCAATATGACAACTCCTTATAATTACAGCAGTCCCCGTACCATCAGGCTTGGTGTACAGTTCAATTTCTAAGACGAGGAATTCAAGGTTAAAGAAGTGACGTATGAAAATAAATCAAATAACTATGAAAAAAATATATCAGGTTTCAGTGATCGCGCTTGGCTTTTTATTGGTTACCAGCTCTCTTTTTGCACGTGAACGGCCCGTCGAGCATACCAAGAGCGGCACAACACTGAAGGACATTGCAGCAGGATGTAATCCCGGTTCTGGATACAGGTATCTCGATATCAACAATGTACGAACAATTATCCGTTCATACGGAAATGGCTGGTTCAATGCAGGTGTTGCATCCTATGAAATCCCGAAAGGCTCCAAAAAGATGTCCATGTATTCATTCTCCCTCTGGATCGGGGGTATCGATATGAACAACAACCTGAAACTTGCAGCCTATAAATACGGACAGGGACCTACAACTGGGAATGCCCAGACCTGCAATGATTTCTGGCCGGGCGCACTGACGATTGACGGAACGGCAGCCATAACAGCTGATGTGTGTGCCAAATATGACCAGCTTTACCCCATGTACCGCACCGATGTTGAAGCTTTCCTTGCCTGGTGGAATGATAAGGCTTCATACCCCGATTATTCCATCCCGAGAGACATTGCAACTTGGCCGGGAAATGGGGATGTTTCCAAAGGACAGGCATTGTACCTTGCTCCATTCTTCGACATGAACGGGGATGGTCTCTATGACCCGAATGCAGGAGACTACCCGTATTATGACCTTAACAATGACCTCTGCCCGAACAAGCTGAAGATCGGTGAACGCCAGAAAAGGGCCCATATCCGTAATGGAGAGACCTCCGATACTGCCGGTATCCTCGTCGACCAGGTGATCAAAGGAGACCAGACCCTCTGGAGTGTTTACAACGACAAAGGCAATTATCATTCCGAAACCCAGGGTGCTCCCATCGGGATGGAAATCCGTGCCCAGTACTTTGCATTCTCCACGAATGACGATATCAATAATATGACTTTTTACTCTTACGAAATCATCAACCGTTCAACCTATACCTTGTCGGGTACGTATTTCTCGCAATGGGTGGACCCTGACCTAGGATGGGCACAGGACGATTACGTCGGTTGCGATGTTCTGCGTGGCCTTGGTTATGCATACAATGGAAAGCCGATTGACGGCACCGGGCAGACTGAGGCTTACGGGGCCCACCCCCCGGCAGTAGGCGTTGACTTTTTCCAGGGACCCTATCTTGATGCCGACGGTTGTGATAACCCCTCCTTTAAAGGCACGGGTGTGAAGGGGCCTTCCTTCCACGGGAGTTGCGATATCGTTGCATATGACGGGCAGGTGAGGGAAATGACCTATGGAGCCAACAATGAATTCACAGGCAACTTCCTGGTAAAATCAGAAGCTATCAACGGTGTCAATTTCGGGGATGGTATTGTTGATAATGAACGTTTCGGAATGCGACGCTTTGTTTATCACAATAATAATGGAGTTCCTTCATACATGCTTGACCCGAACTATGCCCCCCAGTATTACAATTATCTGAAAGGAATCTGGATGGATAATACAAAGATGATCTACGGTGGAAACGGAAATCTCCAGGGCGGAGGCTATGGCCCTGCCTGTGATTTCATGTTCCCCGGCGATTCTGATCCCTGTCTCTGGGGGACCAAAGGACTTGAGCCGAATAAACCCGGGACCTGGACCGAAGCTACAGCCGGCAATAACCCATCCGACAGGCGTTTCATGGAATCGGCAGGTGAATTCACCCTTCTTCCCGGCGCATGTAATTACATTACCGTTGGTATCCCCTGGGCACGTACGATTTCCGGGGATAATCTCGCATCCATTCCTCTCCTGCAAGAGGCTGATGATAAATGCCAGACCCTTTTCGACAACTGTTTCGCCGTTCTGAACGGGCCAAATGCCCCTGATCTTACCATCGAGGAACTGAATAATGAGCTTATCATTTATATTTCGAACCGTAAGACTAATGATGCCGGGAACAACTTCGAGGAAAAATACAAGGAATGGGATCCCACAATCCAGACTCCTTCCGGTGTTTCACCTCGTTATGACTCCTTGTATCATTTCGAAGGATACCAGATATTCCAGCTCAAGGATGCCACCGTTTCAGCCGCCGATCTCAACGATATCACGAAAGCCCAACAGGTAGCCCAATGCGACATTAAAAACGGTGTGACCAAGCTGGTCAACTGGACCTTTGACCCCAACCTCGGCGGCAACGCCGGGCAGGTAATGGTTTCAGGAGCCGATGCCGGCATCAACCATTCCTTTGTTATTACAACTGACATGTTTGCAACCGGTGACCTTAAACTGATCAACCATAAACAATACTATTACATGGCCATAGCTTACGGCTATAACAATTTTAAAACTTACAACCCATTTGATCCCAATGCCCTTAACGGTCAGACCAAAACCTACCTCATGGGCCGTAACAATATCAAGCAGTATACTGCAATTCCGCATTACCCCGTCGGAATAGTGGTCAATTCAACTTATGGCCTGAGCCCCGAGATCACCCGTATCCAGGGCCAGGGTAACGGAGGAATGATCCTTGATCTTTCACAAAGCACTGTTGATTCTATACTGATGAAGCCTCCTGCCGATTCCATCAATAATACCTATGGAAGTCCCGACTATCCCATAGCTTATCACGCAACCTACAAAGTCGGTTACGGCCCGCTTGCCGCCAAGGTTATCGACCCCCTGAATGTTGCAAGCGGAAAGTATATCGTGAAGTTTGACACCCTTCTAAACGGTCCTTCCAATAACCCGTTCTACAATAAAACTATAAAATTCAGCCATTGGACATTGCAGGATCTGAATACCTACAAAGTTTATTATTCCGATACAACAACCATTTATCCGTATGAATCACTCTTTATCGACCTCGGGCTTGCCTTGACCATCAACCAGGTTCCTTATCCCGGTGACTCCATAAACAGCGCCGGTGTCGCACCGAATAATGGATTGTTATGGGCCCCGCCGGCAATTTACCAGGACAGCACGAAGGTCTGGCTGTCAGGAGTACCGGATAATGATGTCCCCCAGGATCCCCTCAACTGGATCAGGTCTGGCACTTATGTCAGTCCCAGCTCGGCTTATGCATTATACAGCGATTATGATTTGAAGTCTGGTGGAGGGCATGCTGTGGATCCGAATAAAAACTTCGGAAAGATCCAGTCTCTTACGGTTCCCTTTACTGTAAATGGTGTTTCTGGAACTCTTAGCGGCGCAACCTGGGCTCCGTATATACTTTGTGCAGGACATGAACAAACACTCTATAATGTAGGTCCGGCATATTCACTCAGCCAAAAAGAGACCTTCTCCAGTATGTCGGATCTTTCCAGTGTTGATATTGTTTTCACTGCCGATAAAAGCAAATGGACCCGTTGCAATGTCGTTGAACTTTGCGCCGATCCGAAACTGGCCCAGGGAGGCGCTAAGATCTTCTACCCGCGCATGGCTCCCTCGGTGAATGTTGACGGTGAAGCCGGTGTTGTAAGCTCCGACCCGCAACTGAATTCAAATTATATAAGCCCAACCGGAATGAGTTGGTTCCCCGGTTACGCCATCAACCTTGAAACCGGTGAACGTCTGAATATTATGTTCGGCGAGAATTCCTGGCTTGCCGAAGATAACGGTGCCGATATGGTCTTCAATCCTTCCAGCCGTATATATAACTCATCCGGGGCACCCGTCTTTGGCGGCCAGCATTATATTTATATCATGGGCCATTTGATGAAAATCTACGGTTTGGATACTCTGAGATTCCCTGCTTACGATGGTGGTGCATTTTTGCACTCCAACTTCAGCAGCCCCTATGAAACATATGTTAAAATGGCTTACGGTACGGCTCTTTATACCTCGATACCTCTTTCCGTCGTTGGGCAGACCTGGCTGAATAACCCCGTTACTATTAAAATCCGTGTGAACCGGCCATATCAACGCTACTATTCTCTCCCACTTCCTTCCGGTTCCATGGACACGGTGAACAGAAACTATCCTGTTTACATGTTCAACACTTCTTCCATCGCGGTTCAACAGAATAGCCAGACTAAATCCACAAGCGACCTGGACCTGATCAATGCTGTTCCCAACCCTTATTATGCTTACGATGATTATGAACGCAACCAGTTGGATAACCGCGTCAAGATCGTCAACCTTCCGTTACATTGCACAGTTACGATCTTTGACCTCAGCGGTACTATGATCAGGCAGTTTGTTGTTGATAAATCCGGTATCACCGAACCCCGTTCATCAACAGCAGGTATCAACACGGATTCAAAAACTTCGATTGACTGGGATCTCAAGAATTTTGCCGGTATCCCGATTGCAGGCGGAGTTTATCTCATTCATGTCAAAGCTGACAATCTGGGTGAACGGACCATCAAATGGTTTGGAATATTACGACCGGTTGACTTGAATTCATTGTAACGGAAACCTTTGAGATGATAATAACACAAAAATTCAGGAATATGAAAAATATATACAGACTGCTGATGGTAATTTTCTTCGCCGGATTGGTCGTCATTCCAACTTATCAGGCGAATGCCGGAAATAAAGACCGCTCTGGCCAGGCAGGTGCATCTGAGTTATTGATAAATCCCTGGGCCAACAGCACCGGATGGGGATCCGTGGGGACTTCCTGCACCCAGGGCCTTGAAGCAATGTATACAAACATTGCAGGTACCGCCTTTACTAAAGGAACGGAAATTATTTTTGCTTACACTAACTGGCTTTCGGGCTCTGGAGTGAATTTATATTCTTTCGGGTTAAGCCAGGCCATTGGAAAAAACGGAGGTGTCCTCAGCGCTTCAGTGATGTCTATGAATTTCGGTGAAATCGAGATCACAACTACCAGTTCACCGGAAGGTGGTTTAGGAACGTTCAAACCCTCTTATCTGAATATCAACCTGGCCTATTCAAAGGCTTTCTCAAATAGCATTTATGGCGGTCTGAATGTCAAGCTGGTCGACGAATCTATTTCCGATGCCAGTGCCATGGCTGTGGCAATCGACGTAGGTGTGCAATATGTCACTGGTGATAAACAGCAGGTCAAATTCGGAGTTGCTCTGAAGAATGTCGGTTCAAACCTCAAATTCCACGGTGACGGACTTTCTTTCCGCGGGATCATCCCTTCCCATGGAAACGACAATGACCTTTTCACCGTTGAACAGCGGTCAGCCACTTACGAATTGCCGGCAACATTGAGGATCGGAGCTTCTTATGATTTTAATATCAGCGATATTCACCGGATTACACTTGCAGGAAACTTCACATCAAACTCATTTATAAATGATGAATTTACTCTAGGACTTGAATATGGTATCATGCACTATTTCGGACTGAGGGCCGGCTATACCTATACAGGCGGGTCGTTCAGTTCAAGTGTCGCTGATCGCGGAACGGTATTTTCCGGCCTGTCAGTAGGATGTACAGTATCCGTTCCATTTAATAAAGAGAAAGGTAGCGGTATCGCAATTGATTATTCATATCGTACAAGCAATCCATATTCCGGGACTCATAGTGTAGGATTAAAACTTAATTTTTAGCCTCCAGATTAACACTTTTAAATTCTTTATTTGACAAAGGACCCTTTCGGGGGTCTTTTGCCTTATTATGATCTCAATCTGAATCTCATGTCAACAGATATCAAGTATTATACATCGGACGGACTGCAAAAGTTAAAAGATGAACTGCAGCAGTTGGTGATGGTGGAAAGGCCAGGGATCTCCAGACAGATCGCTGAAGCCAGGGATAAAGGCGACCTTTCGGAGAATGCTGAATATGCAGCGGCAAAAGAAGCGCAATCCATGCTGGAGCTTAAAATTTCGAAGCTGCAGGATACGATCAGCAACGCCCGGCTGATTGATGAAAAGAAACTTGACAATAGCAAGGTCCTGATCTTTTCGACTGTCAAACTGAAAAATACGAGTAACGGCTCGATGGTATCCTACACCCTTGTCCCCGAAAACGAAGCAAATATAAAAGCGGGGAAATTGTCGGTGAGTTCCCCTATAGCCAAAGGGTTACTGGGCAAAATCCTGGGTGAAAAAGTTGAAATTTCAATCCCTGCAGGTTCTATTGCATTTGAAATTATCGAGATCTCAAGACAGGCATCGTAACATGGCAAGTATTTTTACACGAATCGTAAATGGCGAGATTCCCTGTTATAAAATAGCAGAGAACGAGCATTTCCTGGCCTTTCTGGATATCAACCCCCTTCAGGAGGGACATACGCTTGTAATCCCCAAAAAAGAAGTTGATTACATCTTTGACCTGGATGAAGAACTTCATTCCGGCTTATGGAATTTTGCCAGGAAGATCGGTAAAGCAATTGAGAAAGTGGTGCCCTGCCAGCGTATCGGGATCACAGTGATAGGGCTAGAAGTACCTCATGCCCACATCCATCTTATTCCCCTGAGAACGATGTATGATATGGATTTTCGCAGACCAAAACTCAAATTATCCACTGAAGAATTCAAGGCCATAGCGGCCAGGATCACTTCTGCACTTAACGATTGAACGTGCCTTTCGGAATAAAAATACCCGAATAATCTTTTAACGATTGAGGAATTTCTAATCAGGGCAATAAATTTCTAATGCCTGATGCCTTTCTCAGTAGGCCCTTACATCGCGTCCTTCAATGTAATTGATAAACGCTTTATTCACCACCTTGTTTCCACCAGGTGTGGGATAGTTCCCGGTAAAGTACCAGTCGCCCGCATTTTCCGGGCAGGCAAGATGCAGATCTTCAATAGTCTGGTATACGATCTGAACATTAGAAGTACAGTTAGGCGGTGTTACCAGTTCGGATACCTTTCGGGCAATCTGTTCAGGCGTAAAGGGGGAATAAATCTCGCTTACATAATTCACTATCTTTTCCTTGGGTGACTTTTCCTGGGATTTGGCCTTGATATAGACTGAGTTGATGATGCTTTCATTATGAGTCTCCTTCAACAGTGCAATTGCGGCCTTGAAAGCTATAAAATCAGCAATCTTCGCCATGTCGATCCCGTAGCAGTCGGGGTACCTGATCTGTGGAGCAGAAGAAGCAATTACTATTTTCTTTGGACCGAGACGGCTCAGTATCCTGATAATACTTTGTTTCAGGGTTGTTCCCCTCACGATGGAATCATCAAGAACCACAAGATTGTCAAGGCCGGGACGGATACTTCCGTAGGTAACATCATAAACATGGGCTGCCAGGTCGTCTCGCTGCGAATCACGTGTAATGAAAGTTCTGAGTTTCAGATCCTTAACAGCTACTTTCTCGGCCCTTGGCTGCAGTTTGAGAATTTCCTCTATTTTGGCCCTGTCCAGGTTTTTACCCTCCTTCTCAATCCGGTCGGCCTTTATCCGGTTGCAATACTGGCTGATTTCCTCGATCAACCCGTAATATGCATCAATAGCAGTATTGGGAATATAAGAGAATACCGTATTATCGAGGTCATAGTCGATGGCTTTCAGGATCCCCGGGGCCAGGAATTTACCGAGTTTTTTCCTTTCCCTGTAAATATCCTTATCTGTGCCCCTTGAAAAATAAATTCTTTCAAAGGAGCAGGCCTTTTTCTCCAGTGGCTTTCTGAATTCCTTCTCGCTGACCTTCCCGTCTTTTTTAATAATCAGAGCACAGCCGGGGCTCAATTCAGTGATTTCCTCAAAAGGCACATTCAGGGCGGTCTGGATTACCGGTCTTTCGGATGTGACAACCACGATTTCTTTGTTATGGTAATAAAAAGCAGGCCGGATTCCCGAAGGATCCCTCATTACAAAGGCGTCCCCATGGCCAAAAAGCCCGGCTATCACATATCCCCCGTCCCAATACTTGGCAGAAGCCCGGAGTATTTTCTGGATATTAAGTTGCCTGGCGATCTCAAATGTGATCTCCCTTTTCTTGAAACCCTGTTCCCTGAATTTGCTGTAGAGATCTTCATTCTCCACATCCAGGAAATGGCCGATTTTTTCCAATATGGTGACGGTATCCGATGTTTCCACAGGATACTGGCCCAGGTCGATGAGTTTGTTGAACAGCTCATCCACATTGGTAAGGTTGAAGTTCCCTGCAATCACGAGGTTCTTCGTAAGCCAGTTGTTTTCCCTGACCAGTGGATGAAGGTTGAGAGTGCTGTTTTTCCCGAAAGTCCCGTACCTGAGGTGGCCAAGGTATAATTCCCCCATGAAATCGACATTATGTTTGAGCCAGTCCACATCGAGCAGGTTCTGGGGATACCTTTCCTCGATATCATCCAGTTTTCTGCCGATCTTGTTGAAGATCTCCTGAATCGGGGAATCTGCATTGGACCGTAAACGGTAGATAAACCTGTTTCCCGGCTCCATGTCGAATTTAATAGTAGCAACTCCGGCTCCATCCTGCCCCCGGTTATGCTGTTTCTGCATCAGAAGATGCAGCTTATTTAAGCCGTAAAAAGCGCTTCCGTATTTGGCAAGGTAGTATTCAAGGGGCTGCAGCAGCCTTATAAGAGCTATCCCGCATTCATGATGAATAAAGTCGCTCATCGGATGGCCTGATAAATGAAATGCAAAAGTACTACTTTTTCCCGGAAGTTCCGCAATGCTCTTCCAGGAGGGCTTGGGCTCTTGTACTTCCCAACCTGTAAGCTTTTTCCCAATTCCTGCATGCACTGTCGGCCTGCCCGAGCTGGAAAAGGCAGGATCCTTTCCCAAGGAGGGCATCCGCATTTTCAGGGTCCAGCCTTATGACCTCATTGAAATCTGCAATTGCTTCCCGGAAACGATTGTAGGAAGAGGCTTTGAGAATACCCCGGTTGTTTAAGGCTTTCACATAGAACGGATTCAGGCGGATGGCTTCATTATAGGCCTGCATGGCCTTTCCTGCCTGCCCGGTATTAAAGTATTCATTCCCCAGGTTGAACAACCTTGCAGCTTCGGCTTTCTCCCTCCCCTGGTTATCGGGAGAAGTTTGTATAAGAGGGTTTGCCAGGTCATTCAGGGCATCTTTTGCGGCCCGGTTATCTGGGTCGAAGGACAGTATCCGTTCGTAACAAATCCTTGCCGGCTCCTTCTGTTCCCTGGAACCATAGATTCCTGCAAGCGCGTAATAGACTTTATTGCTGCCCTCGTCTGTCAGGTCCAGATACCGCAGGAACAGCTTCTCGGCCGGGTCCGCAGCTCCTGCCTGCAGGCAAAAAGAAGCCATATTGAGTATTTCGTCTGTAGTGTTATCTGAAGCAATAAAAAAGCCTTTTATCCATCGAATAAAACCAGTAGAAGTTTTCTTCCGCAGGATTTCTTCACGCCTGTCTTCCGAACAGTATTCCGTTGCACCATAGAGTCCGGGCAGCTTTGACAGGTCCATCTGGAGCATGCTCCCCTGCGATCCGGATGAAGCATAGATTGCAGAAAATCCATCAAGGTAGATCAGCTTCCATGAAGGCATTTTTAAAAGCTGGACAGTCCATGGGTAATATTTCAGGTAATTGAAAATAATCAGTTCCGGTTTGTATTTTTCAACCAGGCCGGGCAGATTGCCGTTCCAGCTTTCAACAACTTCATGGTATAGGGATTCCCTGATCACCTCAAGCCTCCCGTCGATAAAGACAGGTTGCTGAAGGCTCCATGATAGCCATCCCCCGAATGAAAGACTGTTCACAATCCTCCCCCGCAGCCCGTTTTTATCCAGGAATGCGGCAGCCCTCACCGGTTGATGCCAGGGATCAATCCCCAGGCCGGTCTTGCAATAGGAAGCATTTTCACGGTAATATGCATTGGTTATCATCCTTGGTATCAGGAGCATTGGGAAGATGATGCAAATCCAGAAAATGGCAATTCCTGTCACCTTCAGGTACCGCAGAAATCCCCTGCCACGGAAAAATTCCGGTAAGCTGTCCAGGGAGCGGCTCATCACAGGAAAGGAAACCACGACGAACAACGGGATATTCCTGATGGCTATGACAGCAAGATACAGGAACAACATAAGGAGTATGATCTCGTGGGGCTTCCTTTTTCTGATTGTCATTGCTGCGGAAATGACAGCGAGAATGGCAAACACGATAAACAGGATATCTTTTATGACCAGGGTGTCGAGGGAAGTAAGGGAAATGAGTTCCTTGATGTGCTGGTGAAACAGGTTCTCTCCTTCCATCCGTGTGAACAACTCGAAAGGGAAGAAAAAGCCTCTTATAAAATACGGGTTGGCCAGACAGGCCAGAACGCTCAGGAGCAGGTATATGCTGAACTTCCGGTCGAAACGCTTACCTGAAAACAAATTACAAGTATAATAAACTCCCGTGACAACAATCCCCAGGATGAACAAACCCTGCATATTGCACCACACCAGCATGATCACGGGTAACAGGAACAGATAGTCTTCCTCCCCTTTGAGATAACGATCCAGGATGAACAGCTGCAGGGAAAGAAACAGAAGGCTGAACATCTCCGGCCGAAGCATGATCCGGGGCTCGAGGACAAGAAAAGCCAGCAATAAAAGGAAGACTGTCAGCCCTCTGTGTATCCTGTCCTTTATGTTCCTGAATAAAAGCAGGCTGAAGAGGAGCAGGGCAAGAAGGGTGACCAGCAGGCTTAAGGCCTTGTATCCGCCGAGAGAATAAAAGCCGAAAACAAGCAACTGGAAAAACCAGTGAACGTCGATATACTTGTTCCCGCTTACCGTATAGGTTGAAATGTCCTTCCGGGGGACCGTATGATGTTCAACGATCCACCGGCCTCCTTTCAGGTGAGAGCCGAGATCCGGATCAGAAAGCAGCCTTACCGACATGGTCAATACGACCAGGAGGACCATGATCAGCGGGATAGTCCAGCTTGTATTGAAGGCAGATTTCAAATCCCGGTGCATCGTCAGGATGGTTTTTCCGGATTAGTTGGAACAAAGATCCGGGGAAGTAAAAATAGCAATTAATTGCACGAAGTAGTAGCTTTGTGCTGCATTTACAATATACCATCATGAACCAGCCAGGGTTTATAAGGCTGAACAATAAAACTGGTGAAGGCGTCTGGAAGGAAAGAAGAAATCATCATGGTAAAGAAAGTCAAGGCCGGGGAATTTATAAAATTGGCAGACAGGCATCCTGTCATTGATGTCAGATCCTCCATTGAGTTTCTGAGCGGGCATGTAAGCGGAGCGCTCAGTATCCCGCTGTTCACCGACGAAGAAAGGAGCCTGGTCGGGACCCTGTACCATAAGCAGGGAAGGGATGCGGCTGTTCTCAAGGGATTGGATATTGCCCTACCGAAGGTCCACCATTATGTAATGGCCTTAAACTCTCTTGGAGGGACCGGGCCTGTCTGTCTTCATTGCTGGAGAGGGGGAATGAGAAGTGAAGTGATGGCAGAAGTTTTCAGCAGGGCGGGGTTTCAGGTTTTTGTCCTTACCGGGGGATATAAGTCGTACCGGGCCTTTATCCGGGAAGCTTTCTCAAAGCAGGCGGCAATAGTTGTTCTTGGCGGGATGACAGGCAGCGGCAAAACCGATATTATCAGGTGCCTGGCGGGAATGGGGGAACAGGTGATCGACCTTGAAGATCTTGCCTCTCATAAAGGATCTGCATTCGGGGCATTGGGACAGGGTATCCAGCCCACAAATGAACAATTTGAGAATGATCTTTTCCGTATCTGGAACGGAATGGATTTCAGAAAACGCATGTGGATGGAAGATGAGAGCCGGCGTATCGGGAGGATAGACCTCCCCCCTGCTTTTTTCGGACAGGTTTCGAACGGCATCCTCCTCAAGGCAGTAGTTGATAAAAACACAAGGATTGAAAGGCTTGTACGTGAATATTCAGGTTTTCCGAAAACACAACTGGCCGATGCCCTTGCAAAGATCCGCGACGGGATCGGCGGGACAAGGTACAAAGAATCGCTGAAAGCTCTTGACCAGGATGATTTTGCGAAAGTCGTAGAAATGGTACTTGAGTATTACGACAAAGCATACACCCATGCAATAGAAAAGCGCCTGAATAAAAACATATTACCGGTAAGCCTGGAAGGCACCGACCCTGCAATTCATGCCAGGGCCCTACTGCAGGTTATAAAGAAAACTCCCTGACATGAAACCAGTCTATCTCGATTATAACGCCACAACCCCACTCGACCCCGAAGTGACAGAAGCCCTGCGCCCGTTTCTTGATAATGTTTTCGGTAATCCATCCAGTTCGCATGAATACGGGATCATTGCCCGTCAATATGTTGAATCAGCCAGGACAGAGCTGGCAAAAATGATAGTCGCAGGACAAGATGAGATCCTGTTTACCAGCGGAGGATCCGAATCAAACAACATGGCAATCAAAGGCTATGCTTTCGCAAATGCGTCCAAAGGCCGTCACTTGATTACTTCAGCCATAGAACATCCCGCCGTAACTGAGGTGTTTAAGTATCTTAAGGTCCAGGGATTTGAAGTGACTTTCATCCCGGTGGACGGGCAGGGCCTGATCGACCCGGGTGAATTTAAAAAGGCGATCCGCCCCGGCACTATCCTCGCTAGCATCATGCACGCCAACAATGAAGTCGGCACCATTCAGCCCATCGAAGAACTCAGCAGGATTGCCCGCGAACATTGTGTAATATTGCATTGCGATGCGGCCCAGTCGGCAGGAAAGATACCTGTTGATATAAATAAAATGGGCGTGGATATGCTATCGTTGGCCGGGCATAAATTTTATGCCCCCAAAGGCATCGGAGTTCTATATTGCAGGAGGGGGATAAAGTTATCCCGAATGCTTCACGGAGCTGAGCATGAGCAGGGAATGAGGGCCGGGACCGAAAATATTATGGGCATAGCAGGTATTGGTAAGGCAGCCGAACTGGTTTCCCGTGAATTTGGCGGGGCAAATGCTGCTTTGACGGCCACAAGCCATGAGCCACAAGCCATAAGCCATGAATTTTTTCAGGCAGCTCCCAATCGATCTGCCGTTACAGTGAAAGATCTCCGTGACAGGCTTCACCACAGCATTTCTGAAGTATTTCCACTGTCAAGGCTGAACGGGCATCCTGTTAAACGCCTGCCCAATACCCTCAGCCTTGGGTTCCGGGGGCAGGATGCATCCGTTTTGCTGAATGAATGGAAAGGACTGGCGGCCTCGGCAGGCGCTGCCTGTCATGCCGGGCTGGAGACGATCTCAGCGGTGCTGCTAGCCATGAACGTTCCCCGTGAATATGCCTTGGGAACCATTCGTTTTTCGCTCGGCAGGATGACAACGGCTAAAGACATCGAAACTGCAACCGGGATTATTACTGAATGGGCGGGGCGAAAACAGGGCTCAGTTATTTTCCATGCAATGCCTTTCGCTGCCCGGGATAGCAAGGAAGATGGACCTGAAATTAAAAGGACTGAAGCTCAGGATGATCCTGGACATGGAGAGTTCAGGCATATGGATTCACCCGTTAACCCGCTTTCAACAGATGATTTGGCAGCTGCAGAGAGACCCTTACCGCCGGAAGCGGGACCTCCAGGAGGTATCAGGCTTACCGCTTTTACCCATTCCCTCGGATGCGCATGCAAGATCAAACCCCAGTCCCTTGAAAAGATACTGAAAGCCATTCCCGTCCCGGATGACAAATCAGTCCTGGTCGGAACTGAAACCTCTGACGACGCGGCCGTTTACCTGTTCAGCAGGAATAAAGCCATTGTACAGACCGTCGATTTCATCCCTCCTGTCGTGGATGATCCTTATCATTACGGGGCGATTGCATCAGCCAATGCCCTCAGCGATGTTTATGCCATGGGAGGGAAACCCCTGTTTGCATTAAGCATTGTAGCCTTTCCCGAAAAGCTGATCCCATATGAAGTCCTCGGGGAGATAATCCGCGGGGCCACAGACAAGGTAAGGGAAGCAGGGATTTCCATCATCGGAGGACACAGTATTGAAGATGAGGAACCCAAATTCGGCCTCGTGGTATGCGGAGAGGTCAATCCCGGTAAGATCTGGAAAAACTCCACTCCCCGGTCCGGGGATGTTCTTGTCCTTACCAAACCACTGGGAACCGGGATTATCACGACTGCAATAAAGAGAAAGTATGCCGGGGAAGCGGCAGCCGCCGAAGCTGTTGCCGTGATGTCGACCCTTAACAAGTATGCAGCGGAAATACTGATGAAATACGATGTCCATGCATGCACCGATATCACGGGGTTTGGGCTCCTGGGGCATCTGAAAGAGATGCTCTCGGCAGGGAACCTGGATGCGGAAATATCCTGGCAAACAGTGCCTCTCCTGACCGAAGCAATGAATTATGCAGTGGCAGGGATGATACCGGGCGGAACAAGGAATAACCTCGAATTTGTAAAGAAACACTTAAGAATCCGGGATGATGTACCTGCCCTGGTGAAGATATTGTTTTCCGATGCCCAAACCTCCGGGGGGCTTCTGGTCTCACTTCCTGAAGAGGATGCCATGAAAGCATTACCGGAACTTGCCCGCAGGGGTATTGTTCAGGCGGGGATGATAGGCCGTGTAGTACCCGGGGATTCATCGATCGTAATCCGGTAATTTCAGGTTGGCCAAAACCGGCCGGGGGCCCGCTTTAATTTCAGGAAGGCAGGCCATCCCGGAATCCCGGATTCATCTTTGTTTCAACAGATCCCTTACTACTGCCGGATCATATATTTTACATACCGGGTACATCCCTTTCCGGTTATCAATATAAGGTGACTTGTTGTAAAACCAGTTCAATACCTGTTGAGAGGATTTTGCAAAAGCTGTATCAGAGACCTTCCGGGCATCCAGTTGTTTCACGAGACCGGGGTCTTCCCTGAGCATCTTTTCGGCAAGCTCCTCAAGTACATAGTTTTCAGCGTATTCCTTCTGCTCAAATACAGCATCAAAATACCCCCAGTACACCATGGACCCGCTGCCTTTCGGTTCAAGGAAATGAGGGATGATCCTCCCTCCCTGCTGGTTCGTCATCACGATTGCTGATCCTGCGGGGATAAACCTTGATTCAGTGATCTCATCATACTCAATATTGCTCATGACATGATGCCCCTCATAAGGTATCTGCTGCCATTTCGGATTTTTAAAACGGTAAGCCGAAACCATGATAACCGTATCACGCAAGGATCTGCTGGTCCTGACGCCATGAAGTTCAAGCCTGTTTATCATTTCCTCCCATTCTGGAGGGATAATATAGGCATAAGGCAGTTTAACGGAAACCACAGTAACAGCTTTATTGAAATACGAAAGAATATAGGTCACCGGTGTTTTATTGTACTGCACCCACTCGCCTCCGCTGACGTTGCTTTTAACAACTTTGTAACCAAAACCGAGAAACGGCACCTGTATGCTGTCATGCATATCCGTTTCAAACTGTAGGGGAAATGCTGGCTTCAGAAAATCGTCCGAAGCAAGATAGTTGTCGGCGGCCTGTTCAAGCTGCAGCATCTTTTTCCCCCTGATCTGAAGAATGGAAAGGATGGTTCTGACGCATTCGTAGGTTCCTTCAACCCTCTGGTTGTATGGTTTCAGCATATGTGTCTCTATGAGCAGCCCAGGCCTGTTGCGCAAGGCAGTATAACCGTGGGAAAGCATAGGCGGGGTGACATTGCTTATGAGACCGCTTTGGGGATCATTCCAGGAGCGGAAATTTACATAAGGGATCATGGGGAATCCGCTGCCGGTCATCCGGCTTTCCAGGTCAGGGATAAATTCGTCCTTCGCCCATTTTGCCAAGCCTTCATCCATACCGCCTGATATCTCCACATTGTAAGTCACTATATATTGGTAATCGGCCCCGTCGGTTGTATGGCTGTCGATGAAAAAATCGGGAAGCCAGCGGTTAAACAGCTTAAGCCAGGCCTGCATCTCCGGGGTTTCAGCTTTAAGGTAATCGCGGTTCAGGTTAAGATTGTCAGCATTGACCCTCCACCCCATTTCTTTCGGTCCGTTCTGGTTTATCCGGTTATAAGGTCCGAAACGCTCATGCCCGTCCACGTTGAAAATAGGAATGAATAACAGGGATATGCCGTCGAGCAGAAAGGGCAAGCCCTTTGATGAATTCTTCAGAATATAATCGCCAGGTTGGGCTGCGGGCCGACCGGAAACCATATCACGGATGAGCATCAGCCCGGCATCCTTTCCCTCGCTCTCTCCGGGATGTATGCATGCCTGCAGCAATACGATCATCCTCCCTGCGGAACGGATCTTCTGCGGGTCGGTATACCCGTCCCTGTCAACGACCACAAGCGGAAGGTCCCTGCCCTGGGGACTTTTCCCGAAACTCATATAATGTACCTTTGGTGAAAGGGAAGCCAGTTTTCTGCAATACGACACGGTCTGGGCGTACCTGGGAGTTTCTGTGCCTCCCGATCGTTCAAACCATGTCATCAACCCATCGTCCTGTGTGTAAGCGCTGAAGCCGGCTGAAACCAGGATCAGGTTCAGTAAAATCTTTTTCATCTTCGTTGATTTTCAACTTGCAAAACTATGAATAAAACAAAGAAACTTTTTGTAATTGTTTTGTTTCGTAATTACGGTTTTTCCCTATCTTTGCAAATCCTGAAAGAAGCCTTGACCGCATAATTAACTCATTGGATAACACACTGAAAGACATACTGGAAAACGTACGCGAGCTCTTTTATAAGTATGGGGTTCGCAGTGTATCGGTGGATGATATCTGCAGGGGTATTGGTATTTCAAAAAAGAAATTATACCAGTATGTTTCGAGCAAGAACGAACTTGTTGAGAAGCTTCTGGAACTTGAACGTCAGAATTTTGAAGTTATATTCTCACAGCACAATTTCGAAGGAATAAATGCCATTGATATTCTGCTTACCGTAAGCATGGAGATCGGTGAGAATTTCAGGGACATCAGTCCGTCCATGACCTTCGACCTGAAGAAATATTATCCTGACATTTATCATAAGCATATTGAAGAAAGGATAGAATTTATCTCTCAGAAGATCCAAATCAATATTGGCAAAGGGATCAACCAGGGCATGTACCGTACTGATCTGAGCGTGGAACTGATTTCAAGGCTTTACATCCGCCGCCTCATGGACCTTCACAACCCGGAGTTCTTCCCGACTGAAAAATTCTCTTTCCGGACTATTTTTGAGGTGATGATCGACAATTTTATCCGTGGGATTGCCACTGAAAAAGGTCTTGCTTATTATGAATCAAAGAAAATCAATCTGAACTTATAAATTCGTTTAAGAATGTATTCCAAACGCATTAAACTCATTTTCCTGGCCCTGCTTTGTTCAGTCGGTTATCCGAGCCTTCTCACAGGTCAGCCTCAGCAAAAGCCAAAGGCTGTCCTGGCTTTTTCACTTCAGCAGGCTCAGGATTATGCCTATGAAAACAACTACGATCTGAAGAATTCGGCCACCGACGTGCAGATCGCCCGAAAAATAGTGAAGCAGAATACCGCCATCGGCCTTCCGCAGATAAACGGGAGCGCATCATACATGGATTACCTCAGTGTACCCACAATGGTCATCCCAAACTTCCTTAAACAGATGTCGCCCAAGGTGTTCGGGGATGGTCCTGATTATGTGCCGATGACACTTTACCTTGAATACAATGTGACTGGTGCTCTTCAGTTGAACCAGCTTATTTACAGCGGCCAATATCTCGTAGGACTGCAGACTGCCAAGGCCTATCTTGAAACGGCCAAGCAGAAGAACATGAAAGACAAGATCGATATCCGCGACGAGGTTGCAAATGCCTATTATATGCTGCTGGTAGCGGATGAATCAATCAAGATCCTGGATTCCACCTATGTGGTTGTGAACAGGCTGGTTGAAGAAGCAAGGAAAGCAGAGGAGCAGGGCCTTATAGAAGATATCGATGTTGACCAGGCGGACCTGAACAGGTCGAATCTTGAAGCCCAGCTGACCGATTC
>Ga0182027_10004495_pt1 | contig 21591 bp, 16 predicted proteins | sample 712E1DmetaG_FD_121300 | JGI IMG/M metagenome (GOLD analysis project Ga0182027, IMG submission 121300) | Permafrost microbial communities from Stordalen Mire, Sweden - 712E1D metaG (Illumina Assembly) | ecosystem: Environmental > Terrestrial > Soil > Wetlands > Permafrost | place: Sweden... | reverse complement strand
GCGGCGCGGCGAGGATGACGATGTCAGCCCCCCGCACTGCTTCAGCCAGCGTCGCGGCGACGACGTCCACCGCCCCGTCGGCGAAGGCCTTCTCCACCGGCGCCAGGCTGCGACTCCACGCCGTGACGTGCCATTGCCCGGGCTCAGTCCGCTCGTGCAGAGCACGGGCTATGGAACCGCCGATCAGGCCGAAACCGGCAATAGAGACTCTCACCACGCCATTATGGCCGAGTGCACCTCAGGAGTTGCGTCGGGTGCCACCGACGATTGGGCCGGCCAGAGCGGCCAGTTGAAGGCCCGACCCATCGATGTTAGGCATCGCTCCCCTATCCTGGGAGGCGATCAGTCACCCCGGATAGGCAGTAGCCACCCCCTAATGGATTAGTGTTTTGGCCGAAAGCTCGGCTAGAATGCGCTTCGGCGGGTGGCCGAAGGTATCTGCCCGTGGGCCCGACGTTGCTATCGTCAAGAGGGCGACAAGAAGATGACCGAATCGTACGGCGAGAACCGGCCCATCCGAGTTCTTCTCGTCGACGACCACCAGCTGCTCACCGGGGCTCTCTCCCAGATGCTCAGCCGTGAGCAGGACATCATCGTTGCGGGCGTTGCCGGCAGCGTCGCCGAGGCGAAGGCCATGGCCCGGGAGCGACTGGACGTCGTTCTCATGGACTACCGGCTGCCCGACGGCACCGGAGCGGAGGCGACGCGAGCGATCAAAGCCCGTTGGCCCGCTGCCCGCGTCGTGATGCTGACCGCCCTGACGGACGATGAGACGGTTCTCGAATCGATTCAGGCGGGCGCCGACGGTTATCTCACCAAGGACCGGGCCATCGACGAGGTCGTGAGCGCCGTGCGTGCCGCATACGCCGGGGAGACGCTGCTGCCGCGGTCGGTCATCGTCGGCATCGCCCAGCGCGTGGCCGCGGCCCGCGAGAGAGGCACCGAGCGCCGCCAGATCGAGCCACTAACCCCGCGTGAGCTGGAAGTGCTCAAGGCCCTCACTGAGGGACTGGCGACACCTGAGATCTGCGAGCGGCTCTACATCGCGCCCAACACGCTTCGGACCCACGTCCAGAACATCATGGGCAAGCTGCGGGTCCACTCCAAGCTCGAGGCGGTCGCGTTCGCGCTTCGTCACCGGTTGGTGGAACCGCCCAAATCGGACGACAACCTGTTCTGACGCGGGCTCAAGCCCCTCGGCTCCACCGCGCCCACCGTCGCGACCCCCTCACGCCGCCTGGCCATTACGCGCCTCCCGCCCTGCGACGCTGGCCCTGACGACGATCTGGACCGCGCCTCTCGCCGCCCGTCGGCGGCACTCCGGCCTTTCGGTCGCGACGATCGTAAGTCCGCCGGTCGTAGGCCCGCCTATCGTCATGCAGGGTCGCTCCGCATCGCGGGCAGCGCCGCTCCTCGGCAAACAGCTGAGCCACCGGAGCGGTAGCCCACAACGTTCTTCCGCAGGCATGGCAAGCGAGTCGTGGCATGAGGCGATGCTACGCCATATGCCCCGGAACAGAACTCGCCGACTGCGCGAAGGGGTGGGCCGCGACGGTCGCGCCGGGAATTACGTTGGATGCACGATGACCGGATCGTGGACCATCGCGATTATTGTTGAGTTCGCCGGAAGCGGCGACACGACGGCCACTTGGGCAAAGTGGTCGTGTCGGCGGGTCGCTTCGCTCCCCCCGGGGCGACCCGCTCCGAGCCGCATCTGTGCCGCTCGCTGTCGCCGACCGCTAGCCTCCTCCAAAGTCACCGGGCCGCCCAGCGGGCAGTGACTCGCCATCGGCTGCCCCGTCCGGACACAATGAGAGCCGCACCATCTGGCGCGGCTCTCCGCGGTGGAACTGGGTTGAACTACGCCTCGACTGCCTCGAGCGCGTGCCTGACTTCCTCGGCCGGGTACTCGTAGTCCTCGAGCTGGCCGGAGAGGTAGCGCTGGTACGAGGTCATGTCGAAGTAGCCGTGGCCCGACAGATTGAAGAGGATGACCTTCTTCTCGCCGGACTCCTTGGCCTTGAGAGCTTCGTCGATGGCAACGCGAATCGCGTGGGTCGATTCGGGCGCCGGGATCAGGCCCTCGGTCCGGGCGAACTGGACGCCAGCCTCGAAACATGGCCGCTGGTGAACGCTGCGGGCCTCGATGAAGCCTTCGTGCTTGAGCAGGCTGACCTGTGGAGACATGCCGTGGTAGCGAAGACCGCCTGCGTGGATCGGCTCGGGAATGAAGTCGTGGCCGAGGGTGTACATCTTGACCACGGGCGCCATCTTGGCGGTGTCGCCGTAGTCGTAGGCGTAGCGGCCCCGGGTCATGCTGGGAGCCGCTTCTGGTTCCACGGCGATGATCTGGTACTTGCGGCCGCCGCGGAACGTCTGACCGAGCCACGGGAAGCTGATGCCGGCGAAGTTCGAGCCGCCGCCGGCGCAGGCGATGATGATGTCGGGTTCTTCGCCCGCCATCTCCATTTGCTTGATCGACTCGAGGCCGATGATGGTCTGGTGGAGCATGACGTGGTTCAGGACGGAGCCCAGCGAGTAGTGGGTGTCCTCGCGCATCACCGTGTCCTCAACGGCCTCACTGATGGCGATGCCGAGTGAACCGGTGCTGTTGGGATGCTCGGCCAGAATGGCCCGACCTGCTGCCGTCTCCTCGCTCGGGCTGGCCACGACGCTGGCGCCGTAGGTCTCCATCATGAGCCGGCGGTACGGCTTCTGGTCGTAGCTCGCCCGAACCATGTAGACCTTGATCTCGAGGCCGAACATGGCGCCAGCATATGCAAGCGCGCTGCCCCACTGACCGGCACCGGTCTCGGTGGCGATGCGCTTGATGCCCTCTTCCTTGTTGTAGAAGGCTTGCGGGATTGCGGTGTTGGGCTTGTGGCTGCCGGCTGGGCTCACGCTCTCGTTCTTGTAGTAGATGTGAGCCGGCGTATCGAGCGCCTTCTCGAGCCGGAGGGCACGAACCAGAGGGCTCGGGCGATATTGCTTGTACAGGTTCCGGACCGGATCTGGGATCTCGATCTCGCGCTCGGTCGAGACCTCCTGCATGATCAGGGCCATCGGGAAGAGCGGGGCCAGGTCGGCGGGGCCGAGCGGCTCATGGGTGCCCGGATGAAGTGGCGGGAACTGCGCGACCGGCAGGTCCGCCGAGATGTTGTACCAGGCCTTCGGGATCTGCTCTTCGCCCAGCGTGTAACGGGTGCGTTCGACCATCCGACTCCTCCATCCGGCCAAGCCGGCGACATGCTTCTAGGTGCCCGAGGTCGCCCCAACAACGACTGTGGCTGCGCGAAGCCTAGCGGCAAACGAGGGGCGCGTGCAAGGTCGCGGAGCATACCGCCCAACTGGAACCCGCAGCCCCGACGCCGGCTCCTCACGAAGGCGGAACTCTACGGTTCGGCCAGCTCCGCCGTGGCGAGGGCCTCGTAGTGCGTCGGTCCGCGGCCCTGGATGCTCTTATAGAGGACGACGCGATCGGCCGGCCAGGCCAGACGGACATCGCGCGCGAGTTCGATGAGTCGTCGGGCCTTCTCGTCGGCTCCCTGCACCCCGTCGGTGCGGGCCAGGGTCAAATGGGCCTGCAAGGGCCGGTCGTCACGCGGCCAGCCGAGGCGCTGCAGCTCATCGTTGAGCCGCCCCGCCAGCTCGACCAGTGAAGCCTCTCCCTCCCCGATGCCGATCCACAGGACGCGCGGCTTCTGGGGAGTGGGAAAGGCGCCTCCCCCGTTGAGTTCGACTCGGAACGTGGCCACTCCCCGCGCAGCGCCAGCGACGGCTTCCGAGAGTTCCGCGACACGGGTGTCCGGCGTCGCTCCAAGGAATCGCAGCGTCAGGTGGAGGCCCTGGATGCCGACCCAGCGCGGCTGACCTGGGGCGCGAACATCGATCGGAGCGCCGGCCAGTTCCTCCATCAGGCGCGCCACACCCGCCCGAACGTCATCTGCCACCGGCACGGCCACGAAGAGCCGGCTCGTGCCGGGAGGGTCGTCCTGGGGCCGCACAAACGGTCGGCGCGCGCCGCCACCGGCGTACCGGTTCTGTCTCATCGGGCGCCCCCGTCACTCGTTGTAGAGGCGCTCCTCGATGAGCTTCTCCTGGACCGTGCGCCCGTTCGGGTCGAAGCACGAGTATTCGAAGTGCTTCTCGTACTCGAGGTCTACGTTGTCCTGGCCGCCGCGGTTCTTTTCGACCGTCACGATGACCCAGTCGCGGAAGCGCTGGGCCTGGTAAGGGTTGAACTCGATGTTGACCTTGGCGACGATGTGGTACTTCTCGTTGATGATCAGGATGATGTCGGCTTCGTAGTTGATCGCCGACGAGCCCCGCAGGTGATGGTTCCGCAGCCGCTGGGCCTTGAGGCCTTCCTTGTCGGCGGCCACGATCGAGATCACCGGCACTTGCTCGGACAGGGCGATGTCTTTGAGGCCGTTGACGATGTACGTGACCTTCTCCGACTCGGTGTTCGGCTCCGGGTACATCGGCACTTTCTGCATGTAGTCGACGACTACGAGGAGCCGTCGATCCCCCGACAGGACGCGATGCTGCTGGACCAGCTTGCGGATGTTGTCGATCGTGCTGGCGGTCTGCGATCCGCGCAGCAGAAACAAGTTCTGCCCGTACCGAGCAATTCGATCCAGGCTCGGCCGCAGCTTCTGGTTTGCAGTCAGACCTGCGCCACCTTGCCCCTCGCCCAGCCATGAGGACATGATTTCCTTGCGGACTTCCTGGATCTTGATCGCCCCGGTCTTTTGCGGCAGATGAGCCAGGGCCGACTCGAGCGCCACGAGCCGGTTGAGGAGGTACTGCTCCTCGTGTTCGAAGCAGATGTACAGCACGTTGGCCTGGCCGCTCGAGGCCACGTTGCGTGCCATCTGCAGGGCCATCGTCGTCTTGCCGGTGCCCTGGGCTCCTCCGATGAGCATCAGTTCACCCGGCCGCAGGCCGCCGCCGATCGTCTTGTCGAGCAATCCGAAGCCGAGCGGGACCGGCTGGTACTCACCGAATCGGCCGCTCGTGAGGTTGTCGTTCAAGTCAACCAGCACATCGAGGGCCGAGCGCGGAACCATGCTGCCGTTGTCGGTGTCCAGTCGCCAGCTGCGTTGCGGCGAGGCAGTCTCGGCGCCTGTCTGCTTGTCGGTCGTCGTCACAGGTGCCTCCAGCCGGATCTCGTAGGAGAGGAGCGAGTCGCATCGTAGCAGCGACTCCCGACCAGTAAACTCATCCAGAGCGCACCCGTCCACTCCCCCATTTGGCGTAATGCGCCCTTGTACCGTCGCGGGCCTAGGTCAATACGCTTGCTCAGATGGTCTCCAGTCCGGCGATCTCGTCCCAGTATCGCGCGATGGCCTCGATTCCGGTCTCGAAATTGCTCATCCACATCCATTCGTTCGGTGCGTGAAACTGCCCGTCGGGCGGAGTGAAGCCGAATAGAACGGTCGAGAGACCCAGGATCGACTCGAAGCTGGCACATACCGGCACCGAGCCGCCCTCCCTGATATAGAGCGGCGGCGCCCCGAATGTCGCTTCGATGGCACGAGCGGCGGCCTGGGTGGCGGGGTTGTCGATCGGTGTCAGGCTGGGCTTGCCGTCGCCCAAACGCTGGATCGAGTGGCGCACGGACTTAGGCGCCACCTCCTCGATGTACCGAACAATCAGACCGAACACCTTCTCCGGGTCCTGATTGGCCACAAGCCGGAAGCTGAGCTTGGCGTGGGCATGGGCCGGAATGATCGTCTTGGGCCCGTCCCCTTCAAATCCGCCCCAGATGCCGCACACATCGAACGTCGGTCTGGCTCCCAGGCGCTCAAGTGTCGTGAACCCCGGCTCGCCGGTCAGCGCTGGCACTCCGATCGACTCGATGTACTCCTTCTCATCGAAGGGAAGGCTGGCGAAGGCTTGGTGGTCGAGCGGGGTCATGTCGAAGACGTCGTCATAGAAGCCGGGCACAGCAACCCGGCCGTCCGGTCCTTTGAGGGCGGCGACGATCTGGCAAACGGCGTTCGCGGGATTCCCCACTGCCCCACCGTAGCCTCCAGAGTGGAGGTCCACGTTGCTGCCCGTGACGTCGAGCTGGAAATAGACCAGGCCACGCAAGGCGATCGTGATCGCGGGCACATTTCCTTCGAAGAAGCCCGTATCCGAAATGACGGCGAAGTCGGCGCCGAGTCTCTCCCGGTTGTCCGTCAGCCAGTCGTCGAGGTTGACCGAACTCGCCTCCTCTTCGCCCTCGATGACGAACTTGAGGTTGATCGGGAGCGCGCCGCGGGTCCTCATGAGGGCCTCAATGGCTCGGGTATGCATGCTGATGTGGCATTTATCGTCCGAGGCGCCGCGGGCGAGCATCCGACCTTTCTTGACGACCGGATGAAACGGCGGAGACTCCCACAACTCGACCGGGTCCACGGGCTGAACGTCGTAGTGGGCATACACCAGGACCGTGGGCTTGCGGGCCGCATGCAGCCAATCGGCGTAGACCACCGGGTGGCCGCCCGTCTCGCAGACCTCGACGTGCTCCATGCCGGCCGCCCGCAGGTCGGAGGCCACGAACTCGGCGGCAGCGCGGCAGTCGGCTGCATGCTCCGGTAGGCCCGAGACGCTGGGGATCCGCAGCAGCGCCTTGAACGACTCGAGCCTGGCGTCTCGCGTGTCGTCGAGGAAACGCCGTAGGGCTTCGTCGACGGCAGGGCGGGCCACTGATTCCGACATGGGACTCTCCAGCTTGGGCTTCGATCGATTCTACCGAGAGGAACGCGAAACTGGATACCGGCTCCATGCGCCTGCATAACAGAACCGGGCGGCTGGGCCGCCCGGTTCGGGATGTAGCGATGGTTCCGCCTCAGGACGGGCTTGGTTCTGGACTTGGCGTCGTCGTGGGCGTTGCCGTTGGCGTCGTCGTCGGCGGGGTGGCAGGAGCCGCTGGGCCGCCGACGAACGTGCCCCCTGAAGAGGCCAGAACGATGCCGTGCAGATTCTCCTTGGGCGGCAGGTCGTCGAAGAGCTTCTCGAACTCCTCGGACTCGACCGTCTCCTCGGCGATGAGCTTGTCGGCAAGAACCAGGAGCCTTGCCTTGTTCTCAGTCAGGACTTGAGTGGCCCGGACGTAGCCGTGCTCGATGAGCGCGCGGACTTCATCGTCGATCATCTTGGCGACATCGTCCGAGTAGTTGCGCTGCTCGCCGATCTCTCGACCGAGGAAGATCATCTCGTCGCGCTTGCCGAATGAGAGCGGGCCCATCTTGTCGGACATGCCCCATTCCGTGACCATGCGCCGGGCGAGATCCGTGGCCTTCTCGATGTCGTTGGACGCGCCCGTAGTGGTGTCGCCGAAGATCAGCCGTTCGGCCGCGTTGCCGCCGAGCAAGCCGGCGATCTTATCCTCAAACTCGGTCTTGGACTGCAGATAGCGGTCTTCCATGGGCAAGGCCATGGTGTAGCCGAGGGCCATGCCGCGGCTGATGATCGTGATCTTGTTGACGGGATCGCACTTGGGCAGGATGCGCTGGACGACCGCGTGGCCACCCTCGTGGATGGCGATGATCCGCTTCTCCGCGTCGGAGATCAGCCGGCTCTTGCGCTCCGGACCGGCGATGATGCGCTCCAGGGCCTCGGTGAACTCGGTCATGCCGATGACCTTGCGGTTGCGGCGCGCCGCCAAAATGGCGGCCTCGTTGACGAGGTTGGCGATGTCGGCACCGGACATGCCGGCCGACTGCCGGGCAAGGTTCTCCTGATCGATGGTCTTGTCGAGCGGCTTGCCCTTGGTGTGAACCTTAAGGATGGCGATACGGCCGCGCAGGTCCGGCCGATCAAGGATGACCTGACGGTCGAAACGTCCGGGCCGCAGGAGCGCCGGGTCGAGGACATCCGGCCGGTTCGTGGCCGCAACGACGATGACGTTCGTGTTCGTGTCGAAGCCGTCCATCTCGACCAGGATCTGGTTGAGGGTCTGCTCGCGCTCGTCATGGGACCCGCCGAGGCCGGCGCCGCGCTGGCGACCGACCGCGTCGATCTCGTCCACGAAGACGATGCACGGGGAATTGCGCTTGGCCTGGTCGAAGAGATCGCGGACGCGGCTGGCGCCGACGCCGACGAACATCTCAACGAACTCCGAGCCGGAAATCGAGAAGAAGGGCACGCCCGCCTCGCCGGCCACCGCTCGGGCGAGCAGCGTCTTGCCGGTTCCCGGGGGTCCAACGAGAAGCACGCCGCGAGGAATTCGCGCGCCGAGGCTGTTGAACTTCTCCGGGTACTTGAGGAACTCGACGACCTCTTGGAGGTCCGTTTTGGCCTCATCGACGCCTGCCACGTCGGCGAAGGTGACGACCGTCTTGTTGCCGAGGAACATGCGGGCACGGCTCTTGCCGAAGCTCATGGCCTGGTTGTTGGTGCCCTGGGCCTGACGCATGAAGAAGAAGATCAGCAGCACGACCAGACCGACTGGGACGAGCGTGCTCAACAGCAGCATGATCCAGCCGGTATCGGCCGGCTTCTGGACCGTGTAGTCGATATGGGAGCCCGCCGGCTCCCAGGACTCGATGACGGCGGCCTCGCCCTGCTGCGGCGAATCCGACTCGACGGTATAGGAGGTCCCGTTGACTTCCGTGACAGTCAGGGTCGTGTCCTGCCGGGTGACGGTCTTCACGTTGCCGGCTTTGACGTCCTTCTCGTAGTCCGTGTAGCTCTTCGAGTTGGGCTGCGATGGCTGGATCAGCGCGTACAGAAGCGCAGCGGTGGCGGCAACGAGAACGAGCATCACAATCCCGTTGCGCATGAAACGCGTGTTCAAGGTTTAGCGGAGCCTCCGGGTCTGGCAATCGGGACGAGGCCGATCGGCCGCCGCAGTATACGCCCGGGGGCCTGTCGGTCCGATTGGGGCAAACCATCGAACGGGACCTATCGCTCCCGGGTCGCAAGCCGCGAGACGGCTTCACATTCATAGACTGCCGTCATCGGCATTCTGTTCGGCGCAGAGACTCGATCCCGCAAGTGTCCCGCGGCGCGGTCCACAGGCCAGTTGGCGACGACCGAGCGCCGTTCACGCGGCGACCGAAGCCGTGCCCGGGCGACCGGGGAGCCATGTGGACAGTCCGTCCCGTCCTGTGGCACACTCCGTCGTCGTGGCTGGGTAGCTCAGTGGCAGAGCAAGCGGCTCATAATCGCTAGGTCGTTGGTTCAAATCCAACCCCAGCTACCACCAAACCCCGAGCGTCTAACTTGGGACGACCATGCCCTATCCGCGGTCCAGAATCTCCAGGGCGGGCGCGAACGCCTCGAGCGACTCGACCGTAATCGGGTCGACGACGAGCTGGACCTCCGCCACACCCGCCCGCGCGTAGGCACGAAGCTCCTCGGCGATGACCTCGGGCGGGCCCTGCAATGGGTTCGGCGTGGCGTCGACGTAGCCATCGCCCTGCCGGCGGCCCTTTCCGCCCGCCATCCGCACAAGGACGACAACCGTGGCATCGACCGTTGCCGGGTCGCGACCCACTTTCATGCAGGCTGCGGCGACCTTGTCTCTGAGCGACGCCACTCCGGCCGGGCTGTTGTGCGTATCGGAGTGCCAGACGTTCCAGGCTTTGACGTACGGCAGCGTGATGTCGAGCATCCGCTCCCCGACCGACCCGATCATGATCGGTGGCCCGCCCGGGCGAGACCGTGGCACGAGCTGACAATCGCGGGCGCTGAAGTACTCGCCCTGGAAATCGATTTCGCCTTCCTGGAGGAGCGTTCGAATGATCGTGAAGCTCTCCTTGAAGCGGGATATACGGCGGTCGTACGGGACTCCGTAGCCACGGAACTCCACCTCGTTCCAGCCGGCGCCGACCCCAAGAATCAACCGCCCGCCAGAGATCTCGTCGACCGTGGCCGCCTTCTTGGCGAGAACAGCCGGGTTGTAGAAGCCGACCGGCGTCACCAGCGGACCGAGCGTGACCCGGGACGTGATTGCCGCCGCGGCCGCGAGCACCGACCAGGCATCCCATGGCGCCTCGGCCGATCCGTCGAGCATCCGATACAGGAAGTGGTCGCCGGTCCAGATCGAGTCGAAGCCCAGCTCCTCGATCCGGCGGATCATCACCGCGAGATCGGGCCACCGAACCGGCCACTCGATCTCTGGCAGTTGTATGCCGACTTTGAGCGGACGGCGGTCGGCAGCCGCTGGTGGGTTCATTGCCCGATGGTAGCGCGGGGCGCTACTGACCCGTTCCGAACAGCACCCGCAACCACGAATCGAGCGGGCTGGAGTTCAGCACAGGGGCGTCCGGCTTGATGCCCACGGATCCTGGAGCGGCCGCCGGCAGCGGCGGTGCGTTCGGGTCAACGGTGAACGGGATCTCGGCCGGCGTCCCTATGAGATACCCGCGAGCCACCTGCGACACATATCCAGGCTGTTGAATTAGCTGGATTTCCCTCTCCAGCGAAGCGACGTCGCTCTCCATTGCCGCGTTCCGTGCCTTCATCTGGTCGGCCTGGCTGGCGGCCGATGCGGCCTCCCCGACCTGACGGGCGAAGACACCCACCAGCCACAGGGCGAACAGGCCGGCCACGAGCAACGCCAGACGTCGCCTAGTGAGCGAGATCGTTGGTCCCGGCAGGGAAGGCGACGCCGCCGACAAATCGTCCAGAGCGAGCTCCAGGTGGCGTCCGTGCATGCCAGAATCGTAGCTGTGGGCAGCTGACGTGTCAACACGTGTTCACGCTTGCGCACGCTGCTACACTGGCCGCAGATTTCGCACGTACGTTCGCTTTGAGGTAGGCCGATGCGGTACTACGAGCCAGCCCCCGTTCAGATGGTAATGGATCGACTGCTGGCCGAGCCGTCCCTGTCGAGTGGCGTGGTTCACCACGCCTACGTGCCTGCCCGGCCGGCCGACCTTGTGGCGATGCCCGATTGGTTGGACCCCGGGCTCCGCGAAGGCCTCGCGAGCCGCGGCATTACGTCCCTGTACCGCCATCAGGCCGAGGCTGTGGAAGCGGTCTGCGCCGGCGAGGACGTGGTCGTCGTCACCCCCACCGCCTCGGGCAAGTCGCTGTGCTACCTCGTACCCACGCTCCAAGCCCTTGCCGCAGATCCAACGGCCCGAGCGCTGTACCTCTTCCCCACAAAGGCATTGGGCCAGGACCAGGTCGCTGAATTGGGCGAGCTGAGCCGCGCGGCCGGCCTGCACATCAACGCCTCCACATACGACGGCGACACGCCTAATCCGATCCGCTCGTCGGTCCGATCCGCGGGCCAGGTGGTGGTCACGAACCCGGACATGCTCCACGCCGCGATCCTCCCTCACCACACCAAGTGGTTCCAGCTTTTCGAGCAGCTACGGATCATCGTCATCGACGAGCTGCACACGTACCGGGGCCTGTTCGGCAGCCACGTCGCCAACGTGCTGCGGCGGCTACTGCGCATCTGCGCCCACTACGGCTCGCACCCGGTGATCGTGTGCTGCTCGGCCACGATCGGGAATCCTGGTGAACTGGCGGCGCTCCTGACTGGGCGCGCGGCGCGGGTCGTGGATAGGAACGGCGCCCCGGCAGGCGACCGCCACATCCTGATGGTTCAGCCGCCGCTTCTGGATCCCGCGACCGGCGCACGCGGTTCTGCGCAGACGCTCGCCACTCGCTGGGCCTTGCCGTTCCTGCGAGCCGACCGCCAGACGCTCGTCTTCGGCCGCTCGCGTGTCGGCGTGGAGCTGATGCTGTCCAATCTGCGGGAGGCGCTGCGCCTCGGCGACGGGCCCAGGACACGCGTGCGGGGCTATCGCGGCGGCTACCTGCCCACGGAGCGCCGGGCGGTGGAACGCGGGCTTCGCGACGGCGAGTTGCTCGGAGTCGTATGTACCAACGCTCTGGAGCTGGGCGTGGATGTCGGCCAGCTCGACGTCTCCATCCTGGCCGGCTATCCGGGCTCGATCGCCGCCACCTGGCAGCAGATGGGCCGGGCCGGCCGGCGAGGCGGCACGAGCGTATCCGTGCTCATCGCCGGGGGCGGGCCGGTCGACCGTTACGTGGTCGAGCATCCGGGCTTCCTGCTCGACTCGCCGCCGGAAGAAGCCCGCCTGGATCCCGACAACCTGCACGTCCTGCTCGGGCATCTGAAGGCGGCCTGCTTCGAGCTGCCGTTCGAGCCGGGCGAGCGTTTCGGGCCGAGCGAAGCAGCGCCCCTGCTGGCGTTCCTGGCCGAAGAGGGCCTCACTCGCCACGCCGCCGACGATCGCTGGTATTGGTCCAGCGACAACTTCCCCGCTTCGTCGGTCTCTCTTCGCGCCGCCGCTGAGGAGAACGTCGTGATCATCGACACGACACCGGACCGGCCGCGAGTCATCGGTGAGATCGACATCTTCGCGGCCCAGACGCTCGTCCACGAAGACGCCATCTACATGCACGAGTCGGCCCAGTTTCACGTCGACAAGCTCGACTGGGACGAGCGCAAGGCCTACGTCCGCCGGGTCGACATCGACCACTACACGTACGCCGATAGGGCGGTGACGCTCAAGCCGCTCGAAACCTTCGCGACCTCGCCAGCCGCCGGCGGCGACCGCGCTCACGGCGAGGTCATGGTCTCGAGCCTCGTCAGCATGTTCAAGAAGCTCAAGTTCGGAACGGACGAGAACCTGGGCTGGGGACCGGTCCACCTGCCGGAGATCGAGCTCCAGACTACTGCCTACTGGCTGATGCTCGGTACGGCGGCCGACGGCTGGTCGCATGCGGACCTGGACGTTGCTCTGCTGGGCGTAGGGCGGGCGATCCAGGCCGTCGCCGCCGTGCTGCTCATGGTTGACCCGCGAGATCTGGGTCTGGTCAGCCAGGTCCGCTCGCCCCACAACGGGTCCCCGACGATCTATCTGTACGAGGCCGTTCCCGGCGGCGTTGGTATGGCGGAGCGGCTCTTCCAACGTCACGATGAGCTGGTTGCCGGGGCGGCCGACCTGATCGCCGGTTGCGGCTGCGAGAGCGGTTGCCCGGCCTGCACCGGGCCGAGGCTGGAACGGGACATCGACGCCAAGCACCTGGCGCTGTGCCTGCTGCGGGTGCTCGTGGCGGAGAAGGACCGAGCCGTCGTCACCGGAGTGGCCGGAGGGGCTACGTCCGGCGTTGTCCCGGGAGCAGCTGCATGACCGTCGATACGAGCAGGCTCCAGCGCCGCCTCGACGGTCTCCGTCGAGAGCGGACGAACGTCGAGCGAACCGGCGGTCACAGCGAGGCCGACCCGGACATTCGCAGGGCAATCGAGGCCATCGTTGCTGCTGGCGAACCGTTCGGGAGGCCGCAACCGGTCTGGCAGGGCATCGAGCCCGTGGATCCGGCAACGCTGGCTCGTCGCCTCGCCGACGGTCTGGACGCGGATGCGATCGAGACCCCCCACGGCTGGTACGTCCGGCGCGAGCTCCGGCCGGTCTACCTGCCCATCGATCGCGGCCGGCTCGCCTCGCTTCCTGGGATGCCCGCATCGGCTACTCCCCTCCTCTGCCTGGACACGGAGACGACCGGACTCGGGTCTGCCGCCGGAACGGTGGCATTCCTGATCGGCATCGGCTGGTGGCAGGGCGATCGGATGCGCGTGGTTCAGTTCCTGCTCCCTGACCTCTCCGAGGAGGCGGCGCTGCTTGATGCCCTGGCCGCCGAGATCCCACTCGGCGCCTGCCTGGTCACGTACAACGGCCGAACGTTCGACTGGCCGCTCCTGGAGACCCGCTATCGCATGGGTCGCCGTGTGCCGCCACCGCTCGACGGCCACCTCGATCTGCTGTTGCTCGTCCGCCGGCTGTTCCGGCACCGTTTGCCGGATGCGCGCCTCCAGACCGTGGAACGGCATCTACTCCGCCGCCATAGGGCCCCTGACATCCCGTCCTGGGAGATACCCGCCGTCTACCACTCCTTCCTCCGTGGCGGTCCGGCCGGGCCGGTTCGGGTCGTTGCCCGCCACAACGCCGAGGACGTCGTCACGCTAGGGCGAATCCTGGCGCACCTCGATCGAGGCTACGGCGAGGGCGAGGTTCGCCGCTGGGCGCCGCCGGGAGATCTGATGCGGCTGGCCCGTCTGTTCCGTCACGAAGGTCGTATTGACGAAGCGGTCGCTTGTCTCGAGATCGCCTGCGGACCCGTCGACGGCGGCGATCCGGACGTCGCCCTGGCGACGGTTGAGCTGGCGCGGCTCCTCAGGCGATGCGGCCGCCTTGCCGATGCCGGAGTTGCGTGGAGCCGACTCGTGTCCGCTCCCGGGCCGCTGGCCGGCCTTGCCTGGATAGAACTTGCCAAGGAACGGGAACACCGCGAACGGGACCTGGCCGGAGCCTGGGCCGCCACCGACCAGGCACTCCTGGCTCTCTACCGCAGCCGGGGCCACGGAAACGCCATGGAACGCCGCGCTTTGGAAGCGGACCTGGCCAGGCGGCGGGCGCGGCTGGCTCGGCGTCTGGCGAGGCAGCCGGCCTAACCCGCACCCAGCCGACCGATAACCTGGGCGAGGCTCGCGACGCCGGCCAGGCCGACGCCTTCAACGGCACAGGATGCGGTCGCGGCCGCAAAACGAAGCCCCGCGGCCGTGGCCACGTCGCCTGTCATGAGCCAGGCCGTCAAGAGCGCGGCCAGGAAGACATCCCCGGCGCCGGTTGGGTCGACCGCGTTTCGGGTCGGGACGGCCCGGTACCGCCTAAGTAGCCCGTCATGCATAACGATGCCCCCGCCCTCGCCTGCAGTGAGCACCATCGCCGCCCGTGGTGCCAGGCGCCGCAGATGCTCGATCGAGTCGTCCCTGCCAACGTCGTCGAGGCTCACCACCACGAGGCCGGCCGCATCCAAGAGCGGAGACGGACCGGGCTCCACCTTCTTGACCCACCCGTCGTCGTCGAGCCGCCGCAGCAACCCCTGCCACCCGACACCGACTCGGGCGCCGCCGAGGGTCGCAGTCGAGGTTGCCCGTTCCCAATCCGGCCCGAGCTCGCCGGCTACGGGCACCACCAACCAGCCGGCGGCGGCTCGCCACTCGACCGGAAGAGCCGCCGCCGGCACCGAGTCGCTCCTCGACAGCCACCGCTGCCGTCTATGCCCTGCCGCCTCGAGGTTCTCGAACACCGGTCCGTGGTCCAGCTCCACAAGCCGCAGCGAGACGCCGGCGGCTTCGAGCTCGGCAAGCTCGTGAGCCCCAGCCGCGGCCGCATCCACCCCCAGCAGGCAGCCCACTCGCATGCCGAGTCTGGCCGCGGTGAGGGAGCAATACGTCGCAGCGCCACCCAACCGCCAGCCTCGCGGATCGTCGGCCGCGACGTCGCGTGAAGCAGCGCCGGCAACCACGATCTGGATTCCGGCGCCAATTCCGGTCCGCGGGCCCGCCCCATCCGGACCGGGGCCGGCGGATGGTAGGGCGTATACTCGGCGCTCTTTCAGCCTTTTCTCCTGGAGTGGAATCTTGTACTTCTACGAACTTCGCGAAGGTGACGACGACATCTTCGCCGACGTGCTGCTGGTCCGCGAGGAGGAAATGGACTCCGACTCCTTCTTCGAACTCGTCCAGGAGATCCGCCGCCGCGTCCAGGACACGTTTACCCAGGACACGCTCATCGAGGCCATCGCCGACGAACTGGAGCACGACCACGAGTTCATCGCGATCTCGGACGAGCGTCTGACCGCTTCCGTAAACGTCTCGAAGCAGGAAGACGACAACTACCTGGCCGCTCTCGACGACGAGGGCGACGACGGGCCCGACTACCGCGGCATCTTCGTCGATCTGCCTCGCGACACACTGCCCAACTGAGTCGGCGGGGCGGCCCGCCTCGCGACTCCCGCGGCTACCGGCTGAAGAGGATCTCGATAACGTCGCCGTCCTTGACTGCGTACGTCTTGCCCTCGGACCGAAGCTTGCCATGCTTGCGCGCCTCGGCAATCGTCTTGAGGGTCACGAGGTCCTGGTAGGGCACCACCTCCGCGCGGATGAATCCACGGGCCAGGTCCGTGTGGATAGCAGCGGCCGCGTCGACCGACGACGAGCCGTCGGGGATCGGCCAGGCTCGAACCTCGTCCGGCCCGGCGGTCAGGAATGAGATGAGCCCCAGCAATCGGTAGCTGAGCCGGATGACTCGGTCCAGGCTCGATTCCGCGAGACCCAGCTCGTCCATGAAGACGGCCGCCTCGTCCGGCTCGAGCTCGCCCAGCTCCATCTCGATCTTGGCCGAGAGCGCATCGACCAGCGTCTTCGGATGCACGTAGCGGCCCGCGATCCCGGCGACGATCTCGGCGTGGCGCGGCAGGTCCGCCTCCCCGATGTTCAGCAACACGAGAACCGGCTTTTGCGTCAGGAAGCGGAAGCCGCGGATCGACTTCTCCTCCTCCGGCAAGAGATCCTGGCCACGCAACGGCTTGCCCTCGGTCAGTGGTCCGTGCATCCGCTGCAGCAATTCCAGCTCGCGATCGTTGGCATCGCGCTCGACTGCGGTGCCGTGGTGGCCGGCCGCCTTGAGCCGATCGATCCGCTTCTCCATCACCGACAGATCGGCCAGCATGAACTCCAGGTCGAGCCGCTCCAGGTCGCGCCAGGCGTCCACCGGACCGTCGGGATGCGCCACCGCGGCGTCCTCAAAGGCCCGGACGACGTGCAGAAGCGCGTCGGCCTCGCGCAGTCGAGCCAGCTGGTCGGCGGGCAGTTCCTCGGTCCCGACGTGGCCTTCGGTCGAAGCCGGCGGCGCCGGGAGATCGAAGTATGTGACGTCGGCGTGAACGATCTTCTTGGGCTTGAAGATCTCGGCCAGCGTGTCGAGCCGGTCGTCGGGAACCTTGACTGTCCCGACGTGCAGCTCCATGCCGCCGTAGCCGCCGGTCTGGGCGTGGCCGCGAGTGAGGGTGTTGAAGACCGTCGTCTTCCCCGAGCCGGCAAGCCCGACGATGGCGATCTGCATGGGCTGGTGATCTCCTCCGGGTCGATGCGTTCGGGGAACATGCTAGACGGTGTGGACAGCGCAAGCGATCCTCGGGAAGCGGCCGGCACGGCCCGACCGCGCGACGTCAGCGCCAGATCGAATCGATCGACCAAACCTCGATCGATTCGAGACGAAGGTCGGCCGAGTCGCCGAAGACCTCGAAGGTCAGTCGTTTGTCCCGCGGGAAGATCAGGTCGGTCATGACGATCTCGCCGTCATTCGCGAACACCTCCACCGATGAGGCGTCGCAAAGGACCTCCAATCTGAGACGCCCATCGACCGGCTCGATCGGAGCGCGATGAATGCCAGGGAACGCCGGCGCAAACCAGCTGACGCCCGATCGGCTGCGGTCCAGGGCGAGTTCTCCGGCCGGCAGATCGCAGGTGATCGTGGTTTCTTCGGAATCACCGTGGCGAATTCGGACACCGAATTGCTTCGCGTCGCCCGGAATGAAGTCCACGGCAATTCCCGCCAAGCCGTCGGCCTTCATCAGCGTGGCCAGTCGCTCCGTCGCGGCCTCAGTGGTGAGGTCTTGCCATCGGCGGCTGTCGGTGCGGAGGGAGCGGATTTCCGGCACGGGTTGCTGGAACAGGCGCGGTCCATCCCTAGTGGAGCGCAGTGTCAGTTCGCGCGGCACGGTCATTGCGCCGCGCCAGGGTGAGGTGGGCACTTCCCGGGCATAGTCCCAGTTGCTCATCCAACCAACACAGAGCCGGCGACCGTCGGAGTCCAGGATGCCGGACCAGGACGCGGCGGCGTAGAAGTCGCGCCCGTAGTCGAGCCAGAGAGGGACGCGGCCGGAACGATCCTCCGCGAACCGAACGCCATCGAAGTCGCCGACGAAATACTGGCAGCCCGACCCGCCTGACGGCGCCCCGCTGCCAACGCTCACGACGAGAACCCATCGCTGCCCGCCGTCGACCTCTCCAGCACCTTCCACGGGCAGCGGAATAAGGTCCGGGCACTCCCAGATGCCTGTCGTGGAACCAGCCGGCCCGAAATCGCTCAAGTGTGCCCAGTGCTTCAGGTTCGGTGAGGAGTAGAAGCGCACCGTCCGCCGTTCCGGCCACGAGACGATCATGACCCAGCGCCGAGTCGGCTCGTGCCAGAACACCTTGGGGTCGCGGAAGTTGCGCTCGCCGAGGTCGAGCACGGGATTGCCGGGGTACCGGGACCAGGTCCGACCCCGATCCAGGCTGTAGGCGAGGCACTGGCTCTGGAGCTGTGGCTCCGGGCTGTTAGCGGTATAGATAGCGACCAGGGTCGTCCCGCCGCCATCCCCGAAACCGGCGGTGTTCTCCGCATCTGCCACGACGCAGCCGGAGAAGACCATCTCCCCGCCCGTCTCGGCCAGCGCCAGAGCGAGTTGCTGCCAGTGCACAAGGTCTCGGCTCACAGCGTGGCCCCAACTCATGTGGCCCCATTCATCGCCGGCCGGGTTGTGCTGAAAGAACAGGTGGTACTCGCCGTCAAGGAACGTCAGCCCGTTCGGATCGTTCATCCAGTTACGTTCGGGAGTGAAATGGAACTGGGGGCGCCATGGCTCGCGGTAGGAACTCACGGCAGTCGAGCGTGGTGCCTCGGCCCGTCAGTAGCCGAGCGCCGAATCGACCACATGCCGGAACGCTTCCCCCGCTCGGTAGCGACGCAGCTCCTCGCAGAAAACGTCGAACGTGCGGCCGAGTACGGCGGCGCTGGACCAGCTCGTATGCGGTGTAACGATGCAGTTGGAGAGCCGGTAGAAAGACGATCCCTCCGGCAGCGGCTCGTCGCGGAACGTATCGAGGACGGCGCCGCCCAGCGGCCCGGATCGCAGCGCCCGCAGCAGCGCCAACTCGTCTACGAGGGCGCCTCTGGCAACGTTGAGGATCCATGCCCCCGGCTTCATCAGGGCCAGCGTTTCGTCGTTGATGAGGGCCTCGGTCTCGCCCGTGAGCGGCACCGCCAGGACCACGAAGTCGGACACGGCCAACAACTCCGGCAGCGCCTCGGGGCCCCCGAGGACCTCCACACCATCCACGGCGCCGGCGTTCGAGCGGCGACGGACGGCTACCACCCGTGGCCCGAACGGGCGGGCCAGCCTGGCGACCTCGCAGCCGATGCCACCAAGCCCAACCAGTCCGATAGTGACCTGGCCAAGCTCCCGTGCCTCGAGAGGCTGCCACGTCCGCTCCCGCTGCAGCTCGATGAGCTGCGGCAGGCGCCGGCAGATTGCCAGGATCATCGTCATCACGTACTCGGCGATGGACTGGTCGAAGACCCCGCGGCCGTTCGTGACGGTCAGGCCCCGCAGCCTCACGCATGGCGTCAGGACCGACTCGACACCCACGGACACGGAGTGGATCCAGCGCAGCTTAGGTGCCCGGCCCACCAGTCGATCGAGCGGGTCGCCACCAAGCGACCAGCCTCGAAGAAGAACCTCCACATCCTCGAGCGACTCGTCGGCGACGCCCTCCGCGCTGACTGGAACGATCCGCGTCCCCGGGGCGGCCTCGAGAATCCTCTCTCGCATCGCTCCGAAAGCGTCGCGTCCTGTCAGCACGGGGCTGATGGCCACCGCCAGCGGCGAGCCGTCCGGTCCGTGTCCCGGGCCAACGATTGCGAGGCTCTCGGCGTTCATGCATTCCCCTGTGCTAGACGGCTCGGTTCAGTGCGCCGGCAAGGCCCTTGCGATCCAGAGCGACGGTAGTTCTATCTCCTCCGGTGAGGGCAGACTCTCCGGACCAAGCCACAGCGCGTGCAACGCCTCGGCGCCGCGGGCCCGCGCGATTGCGGCAACGAACTCCTCCCCTTTGCGGTACTGCTCCATTTTGAGGTCCATTCCGGTCAGTCGCATCATCGCCCTCTCGAAGCCGCTGCGCTGCTGTCGCCGCGCATGGAAGCGAGCGCTGATGTGTTCCACATCCGGGACCAGATCGCGTCCGACCTCGTCCATCATGTAGTCGCCAAACCCCTCTAGCAGGCTCATCACGGCCTGGATCTCCCGGAACTCACGCCGCTGGTCCGCGGTCATGAGCCCCTCCATCCAGCTCTCGCCAGAGGCGGCTCCACGCAACGCCCGGCCCACACGGCCAACCGCCCGGCCGTTCATCGCCGAAACGCCGCTCGAGAGTGAGCCGAGCTGCCGTTCCAGCCGGGCGGACAGGTACGGCCGAAGCCACGGATGCGCCTCGAACTCGAACGCGTGAGTGGTCTCGTGAAGCGCGATCCAGACCCGGAACGGATTGAGCGGCACGTCGAGGATCGCGGCTGTGCGGCGGATGTTCTCGTCGACGAACAGAAGCCTGCCGGGCGTGGATTCGGCCGAGATCAGGGCGAAGTCGTACTGGCCGAGGACTCGCTGCCCCATGAACCCAAGCAGGTACCCGAACTGTCGCGTTGTCACCATCCGATTGGCGATCGCCATCGCGGCCTTGACCAGGCCCGCGCCCGGCGGGAGGACCTGCCCGAGCAGTTCTCCCTCCACCTTGGACATCAGTGCCTCAAACGTCGCGACGTTGGCATGTACCCATTCCTCGCGTGACACGATCCCACTTCGATCGACGATGCCGGGCAACTCGGTGTCCAGGGCGCGGCTGAGGGCGGGCACGATTTCGTCCATCGCGGAGGCGTAGATCGGGGCGGCTTGCTGCAACTCGAACGAAGCGAGGGTGCCGGCGGCGTTGCGAACACGATCCGCCGCCAGACGCTCCACGGCCTTCCAATCGATGAGCCCCTTGCGTGCCGAGCGTTCGGCGCGCCGGCCCAGAACCGTCACTGCGGCGCCGGCGACGGCCCCAACGAGGAATCCGGCTCGCAGGAAAGACTCACGTCCCCAGGCCCGTCGAGGGCCGCGTCGTGGCGCGCCCGAACCCGGCGAACCCTGCGAACCCTGCGAACCCCCTCGCCCGCCCTGCTGCTCGGTTGCGATTTCGTCCCTCACGACACACCGGCTTCCAGGTCTACGGCGTCGATGTCGGGGAACTCCTCGCCGAACATCCTCTCGGCCACCGCCCTGAACGCGGCCACGTCGCCGGTGGTCAACTGGCGGTGCGTCGGCGCCGCCGCCATTTCGTCAGGCGGCTCATGCCCGGCAAGGCCCGCGTCCGCCGCCGTGCCGCGAGTCGTGCCCGGAGCCTCCAGAGCATTCACCGACAGCAACTCCGCGAGCGACGACGCAGTGGCCGTGGCCGAGTCCACGATCGCCACGCTGTCACCGATCGAATCACGCAGGAGCCCAGCGAGGAGTGGGTAATGGGTGCAGCCGAGCAGCAGCGTGTCGATCCTCGCTGATGGTGGCAGCGGGAAGATGAACTCGCCATCCTCGTTTCGTTCCCCGAACAGCGGCGCCAGGGCGAGCCGGACGGCGGCATCCACTTCGGGTCCCGTCAGCACACCTGCCTCGACTAGCGGGACCAGGCTCGGAGTGGCGTGCTCGTACACCTCGATCGCGGGGTTCTCGTCCTTGATGGCGTTGAAATACGCCCGCGACCGAACGGTGGCGGGGGTGGCGATGACGCCGACGCGCCTGTTGCGAGTGGCAAGCGCGGCCGCTGCCGCCCCGGGCCGAACGACGCCCAGGACGGGCAGGTCGTAGCGACGCCGGAAATCGCCCAGGGCCACTGACGTGGAAGTGTTGCAGGCGACGACCAGCGCCTTCACGTCGCGCCGAACGAGCGCATCCAGCGCCTGGACGCTGAAACGG
>Ga0182027_10004494_pt1 | contig 21595 bp, 13 predicted proteins | sample 712E1DmetaG_FD_121300 | JGI IMG/M metagenome (GOLD analysis project Ga0182027, IMG submission 121300) | Permafrost microbial communities from Stordalen Mire, Sweden - 712E1D metaG (Illumina Assembly) | ecosystem: Environmental > Terrestrial > Soil > Wetlands > Permafrost | place: Sweden... | reverse complement strand
TCTACGATGTCAAGCCCAACGACTGGCCGACGTATTTGCTCGTTGCGCTGCTGCTCAGCGGAGTGGCACTCATTGCGAGTTACATCCCCGCACGTAGGGCGACGAAGGTCGATCCCATGGTGGCGTTGCGGCACGAGTGATTGGCGATTGTCCCGCCGCGGCGGGACGAGTGTCGATTGCCAGAGAAGAGAAGTTTGGATAATGGAAGCGTGAATTTCGGTCGCTACGGGTTAATTGGGGCACTATCCGCGCAGCGTTCGCCCCGAAACATCAGCATGGGCACGCGCAGCGTCTTGGAGTGCGGGAGCAGCAGCTACCGCCTTCGGTTCACGCGGCAACTATGCAGGGGGGAAGGCGGTAGCTGCTGCTACCGCACTCCAAGGTGCCTTCGACACAGTTATTTTCATGACATGGTTACCGCGAAGAGAGCGATTCGACCAAACGCCTTTGGGCCAAGGCGAGAAGGCCTGTCGCCCGTCGGAGGAGACCCGAGGGGCGCTACCGTCGTGAACTCCTGGGTGGGCATAAAAGCGGGATCGTCTCACGGTTGTTCCGGCGATAGATACGGAAATCTTCCTCGTCCACTGTAATCACGGTGTGCTGGGGAAACAGTTCGCTCATCCGGACGAGGCACAGATCAGCCAGGTCGGGTTGGCGGTCTTGGTATCGTTCCGCCAGTTTCGCCAAGCGCTTTTTATGCTTCGGAACCTCGAACGAGATTTGCAGCATACGGAAATTGCCGTCAACCCCGGCAGGCGACCAAGGTCGATTCCATCTGACGGAGACACATGCTATCTCTAAGCGCAGGGCGTGAGCTGCCGACGAACTGCGGTGCTTCCATCCAACGTCTCGAACGGCAACGCGAGCTGGGGGTGTTTGGCAGCCGGTGGCGGTTCGCCGTGATTGCCTTCCAATCCGTAGCGGGCGCGGAGTTCCGCCAGCAGCTTCGTCATGTGCTCTTTATATTCGCCGTTCAGGTAGGCCGAGTGAGCGTAGAGTTTGCGATACTGCTTGACCAGTCGCGGAAACTCTTTTTCCAGGAAAGGCATGAACTGCTTCATGGCGGAAGGTGTCAGGAAAAGGATGTTCCCGTAAAGGAACTTTGCACCAGCCTCGGACGCCGCACGCGCCAGGGTTTCGAGTGACCTCTCGGAATCGTTGAGTCCCGGCAGGATCGGCATGGCGTTCACGCCCACGAGGATCCCGGCTTCAGACAACTGCTTGACAGCTTCGAGCCGCCTTGCTGCGGGTGGGGCCTTGGGCTCGAGCAGGCGCGCCAGGCGTTCATCTGTTGTGGTTATTGTCATGTGAATGCTGAAGCGGTGCCGGGCGGCGACCAGCCTTAGCAACTTGAGGTCGCGAAGAATCAGGGCGGACTTCGTGGTAATGGAAAATTCGAGCCCTTGGAACTCGGCGAAGACTTCCAGCATGCGCTGGGTAATCTTGAACTGCTTTTCCGCCGGCTGATAGGGATCGGTCGCCGTACCGAGAGCAATAGGCAAGCCCTTGTCCTTGACTTGGCGGAGTTCCGCGCGCAACAGTTCCGGCGACCCGACTTTGGCATAGATCTTCCGCTCAAAGTCCTTTCCGTCCCACATCTCCATGAACTCGTGTGTATACCGGGCGTAGCAGTATTTGCAGCCGAACTCGCATCCCCGGTAGGGGTTGATGGTCCAGGCGAAGGGCATACGCCCGCTCGATTCGCGGTTGAGCGCGGAGCGGCAGGGGAGGGCAAAGAACTCCACCTCAGCGCACTCGCGGACCAGGGGACTTTCGGCCGCCAGGCGGGCGATCCCCACAAATTGCGCCACTTGGGCAGGTGTAGAGGGCACTTCAGCAATCGAGGGCATCGAGAAGCTCCAGATATAGGGTAAACCTATATTCGCTATTTCTTCGCCTATTGTCAAGGGATATATGAAGGCAGGCACTGGTATCATTTGGAATGGGGATCCACTCGATCCGCCGGTCATTCCCGCGGAAGCAGGAATCCATTCCGACGACAGCATATTTCCAGAGGTTTGCGGGGTAGATTCCCGCTTTCGCGGGAATGACTAGGTCTCGCCAATGACACCACTCCCCTGGACGCGGGCAGAAGGGGCAAAAGTCACTCTTCCACGCCTGCCCATTTGTGAAGTCGTGTGTTTTGACCTGGAGTGAGAGGAACTGGCAAGAAAAGGTCGAATGGGGCGGCATGTCGGGCAGCCGCCCCATCCCATTTTCGTGGCAAAGACCGAACCGGGTCAACTGCGGATGACCAGTTCCGACCTAAGCAAGAAGCTGGCCTGGGGGATAGAGACTATCTGCCAGACGCGAGCGCCTTGTGGCATTCCTCGAGCGCTTGGTTCACGTGCCCTATGGCCTTTTCCTTGTGCCCATGGAATCTGTCTGGAGCAGCCTCAAGCTCCCGCTTGGCTTCCTCCAGGTGCTGGATGGCCGCCTCAATCCGCGGATGACGCTGAGGCGCCGGACTAGCCGCGGCTGCGCGGGGAGTTGCCGGCGGCGCACTGGGCTGGGGAGATCCAGGTTGCGCGTGAAAGACCACCGGTAATGTAGTAGCGGCCAGTAACGCCAGCCCTGCCGCCCACGAGATCAGCATTCGTTTCATAGCTCCTCCTTGCATTGAGATTTTGTGTGTACAGTAGTCGTCGCGTAAGGTGAAGATCCTTCCACGTGACTTTGCCCTACCACAAATTTAAGCACAAGTCAGAAGCATCTGTCACGGGGTAGTTGCTGAAAAGAAGAGGAGGAAACAAGAGGTGTTCGGAAAATTGCTTGGGAAACGGATCAAGGCGACGGTTGAGTTCACCCCCCGAAGACGCACTCCTCGCTGCCCAATGACGCGCTGGCTTCCGGAATGCAAAATTGCGGTTGCGAACCAACTGGTGGGGTGTATACTGCCGTGGCTTAGGATGCCAAAATGGAAATCCTCGATCATATCGTTCATTGACCTTGTGCTTTCACGCGCCGGGTGGGGGAGTTACCTTTGATAACAAAAAGTAGCCACTGGGGCGTTTGCCCCGGTTTGGTCCTGATGATTTTTCTTCTCCTGGGCGGGACCTTATTCGCTCAGGGATCTCAGCTTGCTCTCACGCCGCCGATGGGCTGGAATAGCTGGTACGCGTACCGCTGCAAGGTGACTGAGGCAATCGTGCGGGCGCAGGCGGACGCCATGGTATCAAACGGCATGAAAGCGGCCGGATATGAATTCGTGAATATCGATGATTGTTGGGCTGGGAAGCGCGACGCGGCAGGCTTCATACACCCGAACGAACGTTTCTCTGACATGAAGGCGTTGGGCGATTACATTCACAGCAAGGGCTTGAAGTTTGGTCTGTATTCTTCCCCGGAGGTCAAGACGTGTACCGGTTTAGAAGGCAGCTTGGGGCACGAGGAACAAGATGCCCAGAGTTACTCCGATTGGGGAGCCGATTTCTTGAAGTACGATAACTGCCGCGCAACCCAAGATAAGATCGTAGCCTACGAGAGAATGCACCAAGCGATCATGAAAACCGGACGGCCCATGGTATACCTTCTATGCCTGTCCACGGACATGGACCGAGTTTGGGCGTGGGGTACATCCGTGGGAGGAAATCTCTGGCGGACGACCTCCGACATCCAGGATAAATGGGAGTCAATGGCGCTGGCGGGCTTTGGACAGAACGGCTTGGAGCGATTTGCCGGGCCGGGCCATTGGAACGATCCCGACATGCTGCAAGCCGGGAACGGCGGCATGAGCATGGAAGAGTATCGCACCCAGATGAGCCTGTGGTGTCTGCTCGCCGCACCCTTGCTCACCAGCACCGACCTCACCAAATTGACTCCGGCTTTGCTCGCCATCTTAACCAACCGTGAAGCGATCCTCGTCGATCAGGACCCGGCGGGCATCCAAGGACGCCGGGTTGCTCAGGAAGGGCCGCTGGAGATTTGGATGAAACCTCTCGCTGACGGCAGTAAAGCCGTGGGCCTTTTCAATCGGGGGCACTATTCCGCCAATCCCGTCACTGTGCATTTCAGTGATATCGGCATGGGCGAGAAGGTGTCGGTGCGGGATCTTTGGGCGCATAAGGATCTGGGAGTCTTCACGGACCGCTTTGAGGCGACGGTCCCCAACCACGGCGTCGTCATGATTAAGGTGAAGAACACTTTCTAAGTTGCAAGTTCGATATTTCACAGGAGATGTGTGGTTTCGATAGCTCTCTTTAGGCTTGTGCGGGTGCAGCGAAATATTAGCGGCCCCGGAAGATAGCGTGCCAGATGGTGAAGTTGCGTATACCCGACAAGGTGGCGCAACAGCGACGCGATCACATACGGTCGCCCAAGCAAGGATCTGCACACCAGATGGTACTTTGCACTCGGGATCGCTCGCGCAGCCGCTAATCCCGCAAGCCGTCCCGTTAACAGCGCTCTTAGAATCCCGGAGCCCGTGAAAGGATCGACACAACCCAGCGAGTCGCCCGCCGTATAAACGTGATCTCTGTGATCCGTAGGTGCGGGGAATGAAAACGCGAGGGGGGCGACCACCATCCAGCGCATTCGCCGACGCAGAGGCGCCAAGCGTTCAGCCAAGGGCAGCGAGCGGCGGATGAATTCGTCGAATTCAAAATCATATTTCCGTAATATGGACTCCCGCGCGATGCCGCACACGTTGGTCAGGTGATCCTCGATGCCGCTGACGCCGACATATCCGTGCGCGTCGAAGAAGAGCTCGACTGCATCATCTGACGGGCCGTCGAAATGAGCTTTGAAGCCAAACAGCCGCTTCCCGCGCGCCGTGGACGGTTTACGTCCGCAAGCCACAATCAGGCGCGCTTCAGCGTCGTATCCCTGCGAGCCGTCAAATGTTTCCTCGCGGCGTACCACGGCACCCAGAGCAGCAGCCTTGCTGAGTAGCAGCCGGTCCAATTGCAGCCGGCTCAATCCCCATGCACACTCGGGAAGCGTCCACTGCTTCGTGTGCTTCCCAAGGTGCAGAGTGCATCGTCGGAGGGGGCAAGGGCCGAGTGAGGCAAATTCATCCCACAAGTGGAATGCTTCCATGAACTCCCGAGTCCCCGGAGAGATGAATTCACCACAGACTTTGTGCCGCGCAGTCTTAGCTCTTTCGATGAGCCGGACGGGAGATCCCTCCTGACGTGCGGTAATTGCTGCCGCCGCTCCCGCCGGCCCGCCCCCGGCTATGAGAATCTCGTGCCTTCCCATTAGGCAGTTTCTCCAGCCCATGTGTCGCGCCGATCATTCGGATTAGAGGGGATCACCATCGAGATTCGAAACCAAGGCCAGTGTCTCCGGATCTGTGCCTCCTTCGCCCCAGCTCGCTGCCCAATCCCGCGCAGCTCATCTGCCTTGAAGCTGGCCGCCACCGAGACACGCCCATCGTGGACGGTGAGATCGCTCCAGTAGAGGAGCCACCTGGTCAACGGCAGGAAGAAGTAAGCCAGGGGGTGACGCTCGACATCCAGGACGATCAAAGCTCGACGGGCGAAGCGGAGAAGTTTGCCCACTAGCGCAACCGCACGTCGGTCAGAGAAGTGATGGAGCAATAACGAGCAAAACACATAATCGAAGCTGTGGTCACGAAATGGCAGCGCGAAGGCGTCGGCAACCACGCGCGGCGGTGTCGCCTGCCGCAGGTGCGTAATTCGATGATCGAGCGATACCACAACTGCGTGCTTGTAACTTCTGCTTATGCATTTCCCCATGTCTCCGGACGCCGCGCCTACGTCGAGGACCGAAAATCGATCCTGAGGATGTACCAGTTTTTGGAGCACTTGCAGAAGAGCGCGATGCCCCCCAAACCACCGGTTGAGGTGGACTAAATCTCGAAGATTCCGCTCCGCTGCCAAAGCAGGCGCGGTTTCCAACCATTCCGATTCCAGCACTCGGCCGTTCGCGATTGAATGGATGTCCGACCCCGCCACCAGCATATAGCCCTCTTTGCGCCAACTCACGCAGCACCGGCGTGTAGTGCCAAGTTGCAGAAGTTAGCGACACTGTTTATTGGGGGCGGAAGGGCGGGGCTTTAGCCCCGCCGCTTACATCGCGTCGGATTGAGGGGCTTTAGCCCCTGAAGTAACGCGGCTTCAGGGCCTAAAGGCCCGTTCAACCTCACGCCAAGAGGCGGCGGGGCAAAAGCCCTGCCCTTCCGCGAGTCATGAATAATTACGATTACTAATGCAACTAGGCACCAGTCTCATATCCCCGCGAATGCACAGGTGATAAGGACTGCCCCGGCGAATCTGACCGGTCACTCCGGCCGCGTAACCATGCGAAAATCAATATCTAACTCAATCTTGACTTTGACGATGCCACCTCCGGCGCTGATTGGCCTAATTCCGAAATCGGCCTGCCTGATCGTGGCGTGGCTAATATACGCATCCCCAGTTAGCTTAACATGAAGGGAAGTCTCGCATGCCCTCACGATTCGGTCGTGGGTCAGTTTGATGTAGAGGCTGCGGAACCTGTCCCGATCTTATCGGGACGCCGCCATTTGGCGAGGTAAACTCGCCGCTACAACACCAAACTGAGACACTACCTACGATTCGCCCCCAGCGTCTACGAATTTGAAAATGGAGCCCCCCTGGTTATCCGGCACTTAAAGGGGCAAAGGGATCCTTACGGCGCGGTTGCAAACACGTAACGCCGGCCGCCGGGTACCGGCTTGAACTGATGCCAGCCGTCCCGCGGAGATGTGAACTCGACTTTGCCCAAGCTTTTGCCTTCGGGGTCATAGGCCATCAAGGCCGTTCCTGCGCCAGCCCGGAAGGCGATGTGGTCATTGCCGTAAATATCGATCAATTCCAACCAGCCGCCGTCCCGATGGCGCAGGGCCACACTTCCCGTGGACCCCACGCCGCCGTGCTCTGTCCACTGCCCGCGCCCGTCGAGGAATTCGAACTCGGGCGACCGCACATAGTCAAGCCGCCGTCCACCCACATCGGAAGAGATTTCAAAGAAGTGGTTTCCGGCGTTGAAGGCCAGCCAGCCGGAGACGGGCAGTTCGAAAAGCGTCCCGGACGGATCTTTCACGCTCCAGGTCCCGCTGGAGGCTCGGTTGACGTAGACCTCGGTTCCGTTCTCGTACACGACGTGCAGGTGGGCTTCCGCCAGCGCTCCGGTGGCCAGCGCCTGACTGGGCGTGAGGAACTTCCCACTTCGGTCCGCGTATTCGATGATTCTGGGTTCATTGAAAGCGTATTGCTTCTGTAACTGTTGCATTAGGTAGTAAGACCGCGCCGTGGCTTCGACGTTGAAAGGCCCCGAGGGGTCGAACTCCGTGGGCAGCCAGCCCATGTTCCCGTAAGCAATCGTCGTGGCCAGGAAGAGGTCAAGATAGGCGCGCTTCTTCGGTGAGGTGTCCCAGTCCTTGTCAAGTTGGCTCAGGTAGTAGCCCGTGTCCCCCATGCCGTAATCGCACTCGAGTGGGCCGATTTTCCTGAGCTTGAAAGACACATTGAGCGGTTCGGTAAGCAGATTGACCTTGGTGTAAACCCAGCCGTAGCTTCCCGAGGTCAATCCCGCGTACATCCACTGGTAGGTGCCTTCGGATTGCGTGGGGCCATAGATCTGCTGGTCGTTGCGCAGCAGTTGTCCGTAGGCGTAGAAGGTCGCAGCAAAGGTTCCCGCGCCGGGTACACGTGCGTCGAAGTCGCAATAGGACCAGGGACCAACCGCCGTGTGCACATCGGTGTAGGACATCTTCACGCCGAACTTCTGCTTGATGCGTTGCGCATAAAACTCATCGAACTCCGTGGCCTTGGCGGGCTTCAGGGCGTAATTGCGCGGCCAGGCGCGCCGCCACTCACCCTCTGGCAAGCGCTGCACATGGTCGGGATTCCAATTTTCGTTCAAGGTATTGAAGTCGCAATAGTTGGTGTAGACGCCTTGCAGCCATCCCAGGTTGTTTTGGGCCTGGATGTACCATTTCAGCATGGCGTCTCCGCCCTTTTGAGGCGCGGCGTGCAGCTTGAGCGTGTTACTGTCACCCTCGTCGCGCCAAGTGACCTCGTGGCTGTGCTGCATGATTCGGTCGAGACCGTACGATCGGATGCGCGCGCAGCGCTGGTGATCCTTTTGGAATGACTCCGGTTCCGTCACGGTCCAAAGAACCTGTTTGCCTTCCGCCTGCCGCAAGGAGGGGGGATTCGGAATGGAGGGAAGTGTTTCCTCGTAATTGGGGGAATTGGTGATGAAGATCCTCTCGTAGAGATTGTTTCTCAAGCCGTCAGTCTTCGGCAAATAGCGCATCCCGCCATTGATCTCGGCGCTATCGCCGTCCACTTTCGGCTGGGCGGTGAAATATGGTTCAGACGCGTTGGAGCGATACCAATCGAACCAGATGGAGGTGAAGGCGAGGCTGGCCGCCTCGCCCGACATCAGGACGCGTGGATTCGCGTAACTGTAAGTGATGTAGGGCACGGTGATAAGCCGGGGGTGGGTCACGCCGGAGACACGCCCGAAGCTCAATTCGGTGGCTTCGCCGCCCTCGCACCAGACGTCCAACACCAGTGACTTCTGCCAAAGTTGCAACCGGTATTCCACCAACTGTGATCCCATACGAAACTTGGCCTGCACAGCGTGGTTCGCCAAGCCGGCCTCGATGAGTTCACCCTGCGCCACACTCCCCGTGGGCGTGCTCACCAACCGAACCCCTCCGCCTTCCAGGGGTTTAAACGCCGAACCGCCGTTCAGGCGCGCCGTCAGCTCATCCAAACCACCCTTTGCAGGCTGATATTCATAAACAACAGTCGAGTCCGGCCCCACGTAGCGCAGCTCGAAGCGGCGCGGCCCGATTTCCCGCACCGTCACCTTGAAATTCTTCTCGAAATTCGTGGGCAGGATGGTCTCCTCGCGGGTTGGGAAAGGCAATGTTTCAGGCCCCGTGTTTGTACCCACGATTTCGTCGCGATACGGCTTTAAATTGCGTTTCGGTTGTGCTGCGAACTTGAGCGGCTTCAGTTCCTCCGTGTAGAACGCGAGGGAATCACAGAAGAAGTAGCGCGGCTGCTGGTTCGTTGCCTTGCCCAGCTCGATTCCAGTGAATTTCGCCGGCAGCACAATTTGGTCCAGGATTTCACGTGGGATGCGGCGGTGAATCAGCCACCACTGCTTCCAGAGGATGGCGGTGAGTTGAACGCGGAATTCCTTGCCGTGCGCGTCCTGGATCAGAACCGCGACATCCGCGGGCGGCGTGGTGGGATCGGGCACCCACTCCCAGCGATTCCCGTAGCCCCACAAATCGATCGAATCAAACCGGCCGGGAATGGAAATGGGCTGCGGCGGGCGCGCGATCACGCGGCTTTCGGGACGCACTCCGGAGTAGACAATCTTGGCCACGTACTCGCCCCACATTTGTTGCTCACGGCTGCGCCGCAATTCTCCTTGCGCGCCGTCGTAGAGCTCGAGGGTCCAGCCCCGCATGTCTTCGAAGTCCACCAGCGTGTGCGGGTCTTGCTCGCGCTGTGTCCAAGTGAATTCGTACGGCTGCTGGCCGACTTGCTGCCAGGGCTCGACCTCGTTAATTGCGGGTATCACCTTTTCCTGCGCGAGAGCGCCGGCGGGCAGAAGCAAGAGTACGAGAATGCTTTTGACGAATCTATGCATGCGCATGAAGGACCTCCGGGATGAAAGCGTGACGGCCCAGGTGTAGATTTCTTGCGGTGCTGTCCTAATTTGACGCGCCACGCTCAAATTCCTGGCGATGGCAAAGTACCGCTACCGCGCCGTCCAGCCGCAGTCGATGGGGACTGCCGAGCCGGTAATGCATTGCGCAACGTCAGTCGCGAGGTACACCACCAGGGCGGCCACCTCTTCAGGCTCCAGCAGGCGTTTCAGGGCGGCGGGGGCGAGCATGATCTTCTCCACCACTTCCTGCTCCGACATGCCGTGAAACTTCGCTTGGCCCGCGATCTGTTTTTCGGCCAGCGGGGTGCGAATGAAGCAGGGACACACGGCGACCGCCGTGATGCCGTGCGGCGCTCCCTCCAAAGCCGTTACTTTGGTCAGGCCCAGGACGCCATGTTTAGCTGCCACGTAAGCGCACTTGAATTCCGCGGACACCAGCCCCTGGGTTGAGCTGATATTGATAATCCGTCCCCGCTTCTGCGCCTGCATGTGCGGGAAGGCGTACTTGGTAGTCAGGAAAGGCCCCGTCAGCATCACGCCGATCAGGTGGTTCCATCTCTCCTCCGTGAATTCAGGGATGGGAGCGATGTGTTGCAGGCCGGCATTGTTCACCAGGATATCAATGCGCTTGTACCGTTCCACAGTCGTGCTGATGAGCTCGCGCACGTCATCCACCTTCGAGACATCGCCAGGTTGGAAGACCGCCTGCCCACCGGCCTCCACGATGCTTTGGGCAACAGCCCTGCCGCTGGCTTCGTCGATATCGTCTACGACGACAGTTGCCCCCTCCCCCGCCATGGCCTTGGCGATGGCTTTACCCAGCCCCATGGCCGCGCCCGTCACGATCGCGATCCGGCCTTTGAGCTGATCGCTCCTCCGGCTACGCGGTTGTTCCTGATCGATGGAATCGACGGTCATTGGAGTCACCTCAATCTGCTGCCTGCTCCCGAACTAGGAATACCGCTCCACCCGAATCCTGGCCGTAATCGCGTGGGCCAGCATTCGTTCGGCCGCACACTGGCGTTCGGTCACCTCTCCGATAAGCTTACTGGCGGCCGACGTCATCCTCTGATAAGTCACCGTCTTGAGGAACTTTCCCACCCAGAGGCCGCCGGTGTAACGCGCCGTGCGGCTGGTGGGCAGAATATGATTCGTGCCGATGCACTTGTCGCCGTAGGCGACAGTCGTCTCCGCACCCACGAACAGGGAACCGTAGTTGCGGAGGTTCTCCAGATAGTAATCATCGTCCTCGCTTTGGATTTCGAGGTGCTCAGGGGCGTAATCGTCGGCTAATACCACAGCTTCCTCCCGGCTGCCGGCGATGTAGATCTTCCCGTTATCCCGCCAGGAGAGGGAGGCTACATCCCGGGTAGGGAGAACCTCGAGTTGGAGATCAACTTCCCGCTCGCACCGGCGGGCGAATTCCTCACTAAAGCAGATCAGGGCGATGCCGCTGTTGGGATCGTGCTCCGCCTGCCCGAGTAGATCACACGCCACGATGGCCGGGTCGGCGGAATCGTCTGCGATGACCATGATTTCCGTGGGTCCCGCCAGCAGGTCAATACCACAGCGGCCGTACAGTTGCCGCTTCGCCTCGGCCACGAACTTGTTGCCGGCCCCGCAGAGCATGTCCACGGGTTCGAAAACTCCTATGCCGAAGGCCATCATGGCCAGTGCCGGAACTCCGCCCAGGATGAAGATGCGGTCCGCCCCCGCCTTCTTCATGGCGTTCACAGTGGCGGGAAAGAATCCCTTCCCCTTGACCGGAGGTGTGAAGGCATACACGTTTTTCACCCCGGCAACTTTGGCCGGAATGATGCTCATTTGCGCGGACCCGAACATAGGATACCGTCCGCCGGGAATGTAGCTGCCGACAGACTTGACGGGTACGTGCTTGTGACCCAGGATCACGCCTGGACGCGGCTCCACTTCCAGCGGCTTCAGCGTGGCCATTTGGGCCTGCGCGAAGGCCCGCACATTGGCCTGGCAGAAGTCGGTGTCTTCGATAACCTGGGGCTCGACCTCGGCGATGGCAGCGTCGATCTGTGCCGCGGTCAACTCAAAGTCCGGAGGATCCCAGTCATCGAACCTCTTGCTGTATTGGCGTACAGCATCCATGCGGAGCTTCTCCAGGTCCAAGAGCATCTTGGAGACAATTTCCGCACACTCGGAGTCCCGTTCGAACAGCCGATGGCCACCTTCCTTGAAAACCTTCATGGAGTTTCCCTGCGTGTTCCCTTCAGGATTTCTGCGAGATGATCTGTAATGGGGTTGTCTCCCTCAGATTTGACTCGATGCGCTCGTGAAAACGAGTTGTGGCTTCTGGCTCGCAACTAGACACAACAACAATTTACATTACAAATATAGCATATACGATGAAGACCGCTACTTCGCCTTGACGGATTATGCATGGAAGCCGGAATATGACGCTTGAGTCTTGAGTATGGCTTCCTGCCCTGAAAATGGCTCACCTCCTCGGCTGGGGAGGGGGATAGGAGGTGGTTGGGTGCGGGACAAATCGAACCGGCCACCCATCCCTACCCCCTCATTTTCAAGGAGAAATCACCCGGGGGAATTTTCATTCACGGTGGCGAGCTGAAGGCTCATGATACCTGCCCTGAAAAGGAGGAATATATGATCTCTCGTCGGTCTTTATTGGCAAGCTCGGTGGTCGGCATAGGTGCGGGGGCGTTAGCGCGGACAGAGGTTCCGCAGTCGAGCGGCAACTCGGCGCCAGTGTCTCCCAAGGACAACCTGAGGATTACAAAACTGGAGACGTTTCTCGTCAAACCTAGATGGCTTTTCCTGAAGATTCACACCAACGCAGGCATTGTCGGGCTAGGTGAGCCCTATTTGGAATCACGTGCCCTGGCTAGCGCGGCGGGGGTCAAGGAGGTTGAGCCTTACCTGATCGGCAAAGACCCCCGCCTGGTCGTGCACCATTGGCAGAACCTCTATCGCAACCCTGTTTACCATGGCGGGCTGATAATGACCAGCGTGATTAGCGGGATCGACCAGGCGCTTTGGGACATCAAGGGCAAAGCGCTGGGGGTGCCGGTCTATGAACTTCTGGGTGGTCCTACGCGAAGGCGCGTTCGGACTTACATGAATGCTCATTCCGTCGAGGAGGCGCAGCAGCAGGTCGCGGCGGGATATACGGCAGTCAAACTCGGCCCAGGGCTTCCTCGCCGAGGGAAATACCTGGAAACACCCGGTAATATCCGGCGCGCCGCTGAGAATTTCGCTCAGTATAGGAAAGCCTTGGGTGAGGACATTGACATTGCCGTCGATTTCCACGGGGCCGTCCAACCCATGGTTTCCAAGGTCTTGATCAAAGCTCTCGAACCCTACCAACCTGCTTGGGTAGAGGATCCGGTGAATTGCGAGAACGTTGATGTGTTGGCGGAAGTTGCGCACTCGACGTACATTCCGATATGCGTGGGCGAGAGGTTGACCGCGAAATGGTCCATTCGGGAAGTACTGGAAAAGCGAGCGGCGGGCCTTCTGAACCCTGACATGAGCCACGCGGGTGGGATTACTGAGCTGCTGCGGTACGCCGGTTTGGCAGAAACATATTACACTCCGATAGCCCCGCATGTCCCTTTGGGGCCGATTGCTTTTGCCGCGGCAGTCCAATTGGCTGCATCAATTCCGAATTTCCTGATGACTGAACACGTAACGCTGGGCGAGGGCTATTTGAAGAAGCCGTTCGTTGTCGACAAAGGCTACGTCAATTTGCCCACCGCGCCGGGGTTGGGTATTGAGCTGGACGAAGAGGCCTTGGCCGACAAGCTCGGCGGCCCTGACTGGCACCCCGGCGAAGCCTTTGATGAGGATGATGACTCGGTTATAGACCAATAAGCGCCAGGCGCGCCCCGTCCGGCCGTGGCACTCCAGCCGGCGCCAAGGCGGACGTCGAAAAGCCGCAGGATCGGAGGGCCGCCAAGGGTTCCGATCCTTCCGGGGCGCACTACGCCAGCATCACAGTCAATGGGATGATGACGTCACAAAAGCCGGACGAGCATCCTGGTTCGCCACCTCGGCGGCGGTCAGGAAGACCAACCGTGTGATCTTCTCCAGTTTCGGGTAATTCAACTTTTCCCAGGTATCGTTTTCCGTATGGTAATCCGGGTGTTCCCCTGTGTTGAACAAGACGGACGGGACGCCATAGGTTGCGAACACGTAATGGTCGCTCCGCGCAAACCATTCCTCTTTGTCGTCGGTGTCTGTCTTGAAGTCGAGAAGAAGGCCCACACCCTTGTTCTGCTGTTCGATGTCGCGCCGAAGATCGGGGCTATAGAGCGTGCCGACCACGTTCACGCTGCGGACAGAGTCGTTGGGAGAAAGCTTCCAGCTCGGTGTGTCTTCGTTCCGGCCAATCATGTCCATGTTGAGCACTGCCGCGGCCTGCCCGAGTGGAAGCACAGGGTTGCGCCCATAGTAAAAGGCGCCGAGAAGTCCGGCTTCCTCACTATCGAACGAGACAAAGAGAATGCTGCGGCGAGGTTTCACGTTCCCCTCTACGAAAGCACGCGCAATCTCCAGAAGTGCCGCGACCCCGCTCGCATTGTCGTCCGCGCCAGACTGAGTTCTTCCATTCACCACCCCCAGATGGTCGTAGTGAGCGGAGACGATCACGTACTCGTCCTTCAGCTTTGGATCGGAACCTTGCAGCAGTCCAACCACGTTACGTGCTTGAACAACGTGGCGGTTCGTATAAGCCTTCTTCAATTCGGCACTTACGCCGTTCAACTCAAACGACTGCGGTTTAAAGCTGGAATCAATGGTCTTTCGCAGTCCTTCAACAGTTTTCCCTGAACTCTGCAGTAGCTCATCGGCCACTTCCTGCGTGATGGCAAAGACCGGCAGGTCCCAGATCCCGGGCAGAGAATAGATTGCTTCCGGGAACCAGTCCTGCCTTGGGGCGCTGGAAGTTGCGGGGGGGCGATGCTGCACTTTTTCCTCTACAGTGAGAATGCCAACCGCTCCCGCCCTTTGAATGTCCTGGTACTTATACCAGTCATAGGCGTGATAGGTGTTCCATTTTCCTTTGAACTTTGATGCCGGATCAAACTCCTGCGGTTCATGTGGAAGGATGATCGCAATCTCTCCACGCAGGTCGACACTCGCAAGGTCGTCGTAGCCATACTCCGGCGCCTTGACGCCATATCCAAGGAATACGACGTTGCCGTTCACCTTCGTCGGATTCGTCGTTTGTGTCACCCAGGTCAGATCGAAATCATGGCCGAGTTGATAGCTCTTCTTTTGCGCGCCGCTCCGCACCGTCAGCGAAACATTCACGTCGTCTTGCGCGGCAACGGTGAGATCGTAGTTCTGAAAGTAGGAGCCATCATCACCGAGCGGCTTCAGTCCCAGACGCAGGAATTCCGAGGCTATATAGTTGCCCGTGATCCGGCCTTCGTGGCTAGCCGTTTTGCGTCCCGCCATATCTTGAGCGGAGAGAAAGTACACATCCGCCTTCAGGCTGTTTGCCAGGATTCTGTCGTCCGCCTGCTGAGCCGTCGCGGAGATACTCAGCAGCAATAGGGCCATAACACTGCGAATCAATGCACGCATTTCTGCTCCTTTTCCTCCTTTTGTACAGGACAGGGTAATACAGAGTGGGCGATCTGCGGAGGTATATCTCCACAAGCAGCCGGACTCACGTCCGGCGATCATGAAGGATAAGCCAGTCGCTGAACCACAGTGGAACGGGCGGAAGGAATCCTTCCGCCCGTTCGGAGATAGAAGTTCACTTTCACCGCAAGCTGCAAAATGCGCGGCATCACAGAAGTTGCCGTGATCTGTCCGAAGCCCGTACCGAGGGTGGTGTTCGGGTCGGCGAACTGCGGATGGTTAAACACGTTGAATGCCTCAACGCGGAATTGCAGCGTGCTGCCCTCTCGGAGTAACTTGAGAGGAAAGTCCCGGATTACGCTGAAGTCAGTGTTGTTCTGGCCCGGCCCGCGGACAATGCCGCGCGAGCTGTTGCCAAAGCCGTTGCCATCTCCAATCGTGACCGGTGTTCCGAACGCTCTGGGATTGATCCAGTTGTTTAGCCGTGACTCGGTTGATCCCTGGGTCGCTACGCTGCCGGTATAGCCCGAAGCAAGTTGCGCAGGCCCGTATGACATCCCATAGATGGAGCCGGAATTCAAGTCATAGACGGTGAGTGCGTTACCGCTCTGGATCGTCGTCACGCCGTTCAACTGCCATCCATTGGCGACCGTCTTCAGCACGGCATTACCGGACCGCAGCTTTGGCAGTTGCCACAAATAGCTAAAGACGAAGCGATGCGTACGATCGAAATCAGAGAGTCCCCATGAACTGTGCCGATTATTCTGGTCGCTGATCAGGACTCCACCCCAGACCGCCGTGTACCCTGTGCTCGTGGTGAAGAGGTTCGGAGAGCCGGTGGGCAGGTCGTCAAGCGACTTGCTGAAAGTATAGGCGGCCTTGAATTGCACGCCATGACTGAAGCGCTTCGTCAAGCTCGTTTGCAGTCCGTTGTAGAGCGAATTGCCCTCGCTTTCGACCTGCCAAATGCCGGCAGGTGCGAACCCGAGAATCGGCACGCGCAGATAAGCATTCTCGACGCTGTTGGTTGTGACCCCATTAATGGGATTGCTCTCGCTGGCGAGTCCCGCCTGGTCCGGCAACCGGAACTCAACCAGGCGTTGCCCGAGCGATCCCACGTAGCCAACTTCCCACAGCAGGTTGGACACAACTTCGTACTGCAAATTCAGGTTCCACTGTTGCGTGATCGGCGACCGCCAGTTCTCCTCGATATTCTCGATGCTGGCTCCGCCATCGGGGGTTCGCGGGACCCAAATGGGAAACTGCGACGCCGAGGGCAGACCCGCACCCCAAGGGTTCTGGAAGGTCGCCGCGGCGTTGCCGGTATCATAGTTATAGATACTGTCGACATAGGGCGGCTCCAACAGCAACTGCAGCACGTTGTTGCCGGAAGTTCGCGAGTAGTAGATGCCGTATCCGGTGCGGACCACAAACCGGCTGCTGCCGGAGAACGGGCGCCAGGCAAGGCCGAAGCGCGGCGCCACATTCCCCCAGGAAACGGCATTCGCCGTGGCCGTGTTGTTTCCCGTGCGCACCACCCCTTCGGGAAGCTGCCCGGGGAAGTTGTCCGCCACCACGTAACCGCTGTACGAGGATCCGGTGCTGAAATCGTTGTTCGCGTCCGTGAGCCAGAAATTCACCAGGCGTCCGGCTTTTTCGCTCAGACCGCCAAAAACCTCCCAGCGCAGTCCCAGGTTCAGCGTCAGTTGTGAGTTCACCTTGAAGTCATCCTGCACGAACGAAGATAAGTTATTCACGCGAAAATGGCGATCCGTGATTCCCGCCTGCGCTGAGCTGGAGTAAAGATTGCTGTCCTCCGTGCCGTTTTGTGCGGCGCTCTCTCCCAACAGGAAATCGGCAAAGCTTAAGAAGTCGATCGTTCCCCGCTTCACGCCGGGCAAATTGAAATTGTCCTGAACGCGTTCCAGCTCCGTTCCGAAGCGCAGGTTATGACGTCCAATCGTGGTGGAGAGTTGGTCTCCCCCCTGAAAGGAGTTAATTGCCGTAGTGAAATCGTCGTTGAAGGTTCCGCCGAGGTTGAACAGCCCGTTGATGCTGATGACCGGAATCGTCGCGAGGTCCGCGGGCTGCACCATGCCGATGTCGGCGTCCGTTACCGGCATCAGCGACGTCATTCTTCCGTAGTTGCGGTTGAAGCTGAAGTGCGCCTCGTTTACCAGCCGTGGCGTAAGCGCCGAAGTCAGCTTGAGGATGATGGAACGATTGCGAAAGTCGGTTTCCGCTCCGGAACCCGGCAATTCCAGGTAGTTGGTCGTGAAGCTGGCGATTTGCGGATCATCCGAAATGAATACGCGTGCGCTCAGCGTGTTCTTGGGCGACAGGAAGTAATCGCAGTTGCCAAGATACTGGTCTTCGGTGAACTTGGAGGGGATGCTGAATGCCGAATACCCGTATCCACCCGACTGGATAATCTGCGGCGCCGGAATCAGATATTGTCCGTTGGCCAGTTGGTAGTTCAGCAGCTTCAGCGCCACGGGATTGATATTGGAGCCGTCGCATGCGATCGCTTCGTACCCTGTCTGGCCGCAGAAGGCTTGGCCTAACGCCGCTGCTGTACGGCTATCGGTCAACTGTGCCGGGAGCAAAGCGCTGGAAGACGAACTGCTTCCAACCCCGTTGGTCTGCCGCGTGCCCTGATAAGAGGTGAAGAAAAACAGCTTGTCCTTCACCACCGGGCCGCCCAGAGTTCCTCCGAACTGGTTCTGACGAAGCACCGAGCGTGGCTGGCTTGTCTCGTTCAGGAAGAAATCGTTCGCGTCCAGCGCATCATTGCGAAAGAACTCGAATAAATTGCCGTGGAATTGATTGCCACCGGACTTCGTCACAACGTTGACGTTGGCGCCGGCGCCGCGCCCATATCCCGCATCGTACAGCGACGTTTGCACGTTGAACTCCTGGATTGCATCCGGGTTGGGGATTGGAATGCCGGAATACCCCAGCCAATCACCGCCTCGCCCTGTGCCGAAGTTGTTGACTTGAACGCCGTCCATCTGGAAGTTGTTGTCGATGCTGCGCGCACCATTTACGAACACGTCCTGCGTGTTGCGTCCAAGGTTGCCGGCGTTATTTACATCGGCCTGCACCCCGGAGGAAAGATCGAGGATCTGGGTGTAATTCCGCGTCGAGAGTGGGAGCGATTCGATCGTCTGACGTCCCACCAGTCCACCGAGTGTCGTGCTCTCGGTCTGTACCAGTTGGGTGTATCCATGTACGCTGATTTCTTCTTTGTGTCTTCCCACCTGGAGCTCGAAGTTGACCGTGAAGGTACCGGCGACGCTCTCTACGATCTCAGTCTTACGTTCGCTCTGGAAGTTTTCGTGTGCAGCCTCCAGGTCATAGTTGCCCGGCTCAAGAAGAGAGAAACGGTAGATACCTTGGGCGTTGGCAACAGTCCTGCGGCGCGCTCCGCTCGCAGTGTTGATTGCAGTTACCTGGGAAGCAGCAAGAACGGCGCCGGATGAATCTGAAACGGTTCCAACAATGGCTCCGGTAGCCGCTGTTTGCCCAAAAAGAGGCAAACTTCCCAGCAGGATAAGGATAGAAATGACAACTAGCCTTGAGGAAATATGTTTGTGCATCGGTGACTCCTCTCGAGAAAAAAGTTTTGGGTTTGTGGGGGGTTAACAGATATGGCGATTAGAATCCTGCGATTCCACCGTCAACCGAACCTGTTTGTGCGAGGAAGCTAGCGACAGCAACAGAGAGAGGGACACGTCGTCACTGCGTAGAGAAGAAATGCGGATTGGAGCGACGTGCGCATTCGAAAAACCATTAATACTGTACTCCACACTCTCATTGAAGTCAAGGAATTCGCGAACAGGAACTCGCGAACGTCAGTAGACCACATCCAGAAACGTATCGAACATGCGGTGCTGGGGTCCGGCCAAGTGGCCGAAGTAGGGCGAAGTGATATTGTTGTAAACGTCGCGCGGATTCAGGTGGTTGGTGATGTTGTAAGTGCCGAGGGCTCCGCGGAGCCTGTGGTTCCTCACCCACGGCAGGAACGGGATGCGGAAGTCCTTAGACAGTTTGAGGTCGCCCGCAAGAAAGGTTGGAAAGCGAAGGCTGTTGGGCTGGCCCACATAGTTCTGCAACTCATCGACCGCTGAATAGGGAAATCCGGTGTGCCAATCGAGCACCGGGCTAGCCGTAATTTTCCAGGGAATCTTGAATACCCCCCAGGCCACCAACCGATCCGGAACATTTGAGGGTAAGTCCGCATAGAAGTTAGGACGGATGACAGGTTGTTCGAAGGGTACGAACACCTGGGTCAGAGTGTTAAGGTCCCCCCGTGCCAGACTGTGAACGTAGGAAATGTTCAGGTCAGCAAGCTCACTGGGACGCACCCGCACCGTCGCTTCGAATTCGTGGTAGCGTGACCCACCGTTGTTGGTCAGCAAGAGGAGGGGATTCGTTTCCGGCAACTGCTCCGGCCCGACAATAAACAGATCATAAGTGCGGCTGGAGAGGTAGTTGACTCGAGCCAGCACGTGCCGGTGCACTTCCCGGTCAAGCTCCGCGTTCCAGGTGACGTTGGATGGCGTGGTGCCCAGGTTGCGGCCAGAAGGGATAATCTGGACTCCTTGCTCCCCGACCTCCGCGTAAGCATTCTGATAGGTGACCGGCGGGCCAAGTGGGATTCCCTGCTCGTTGAACATCGTGAGCACCCGGGTGGGATTGTCGGTAAAGCTGCCGGCCAAAAGGGGTGCCTGATCGTAGAAGACCCCGACGCCTCCACGTAAGATCGTCTTGGCGCTTTGGCCGGGGGCATACACCACACCCAGCCGAGGCGCAACCGCCGCTGGTTTACCAAGGGTCTGGGCTGAAACCCGCAACCCGAGGTCCAGCGCGAGCCGCTCGCGGAGTGTCCAGTGATCCTGGGCAAATGCTTCCGTTTCAGTATCCGCAGCTTCGAGGGCCCCGGCCCCGAAGAATTCGATCCGCTCCGCTGGCGACCCGTCTGCTCTCAGCACATCGACTGGCCGCGAGCGGCTCGTCCCGTGGTAGGAGCGGCGGAGAGCGTCGCCTCCCAGTTTCAACTCGTGCTGCCCGTGCCAGACCTTGCGAGGGAACTGGTAGGTCTCCTGTGCCTCCGTTTGGTCACTCGCGCGGGTGTAGGAGTTAAAGAAGTCCCCTCCCCAGCCGTTCGGCGTGACTTCCATGTCCGCGGGTCCCTGGCCGTGCCCATAGCTGGAGAATTGCGTGTATTGCACAAGCGAGGTGAGGAGGCCGCCGGAGGCGAAGATATACCGGTCGGCGCCGCCAAGGGAAGAGCCTCGCTGGCCATAGTCGGAAGAGGCGGATTGGGGCACCAAGGAATTGATGTCCGCAAATTCCTGCCGGACCGGAAATAGGTGCACGTTGAACGTCGCGAGGTGTTCCGTTGAGAAGGCGTACTGGAAGTTGGTGAGCGAGTTGAACCCTTCCTTCTTCGTTTCATTGTGCGGCCAAGCCAAGCCGCGCACAGGTTGCTTGTTCATCTGGTAAGCGAAGGATTCCGACATGGTGAGCCGGCTCCCCATCAGGGGCCCGGTGAACCTGAGGCGGTGGCTGTTGTCAGCAATGCCCACGAGGTGTCCGTTCTTGATCCGGGGATCGGGAACAACATCGTTCAACTCGAAGTCCCACCGGCTCGAGGGAGGTTTGGTTCGTAGACTGGTCAGGCCGCCGGAGAAGTCGCCGAACTCGGCATTGTAAGGGGTTTTGTACACCTCGAAGGACTCGACGGCGTCGATCGGAATATCGATCGAGTAACTTCCGGTGATCGGGTCCACCATTTCCGTGGAATCGACCAGCAACATGCCCTGGTTCTCCACGGAGCCCTTGATGTTGATCTTCCCATCGGGCGTGCGCACCACACCCGGCACGAGGGACAAGGCAGCCTTGAATTCCTGCTCCACCAGAGGCAAAGCGATGAGTTCCGGAGAACTCAGCCGCGCGGCCGGGGCGCCACTTTCCTGGGGTATGGCGGTCGCCGCTTCGTGGACCTCGACCTTCTATCGCACTATTACCGTATCGGGCAAGACGACTCGCATAACTACACCCGTCGCGGGGGTCACTTCCAGATCCTTCTGCACCAGCGGCAGGTGATCCACGGCTGCACACGCCAGGTCGTACTTGCCCGGCGGCAAGCCCGGATATGCGAATTCCCCTCTCTCGCCAGTGGTCACGGGGATGCCCTCGATGGGCAAGGCCTTCCCCCTCAAGGTGCAGACGGCGCTAGCAATGGGCAGGTCTTTCGCGCTCACCTCCACGGGTGTGCGACATAAAAGTTGGAGTTAAGCGGCTATAGCTGCCCTGCGGTCCTCCCAGTAATCCTCAAAGCGGCTATTGAGAAGTGAGCATCGGAGGGCCAGGATGGCGTTCGCTCCTCGGA
>Ga0182027_10004493_pt1 | contig 21599 bp, 19 predicted proteins | sample 712E1DmetaG_FD_121300 | JGI IMG/M metagenome (GOLD analysis project Ga0182027, IMG submission 121300) | Permafrost microbial communities from Stordalen Mire, Sweden - 712E1D metaG (Illumina Assembly) | ecosystem: Environmental > Terrestrial > Soil > Wetlands > Permafrost | place: Sweden... | reverse complement strand
GCGCGCCTCGGTTCCAGCGTTTCACTCATATCGGCCGTTGCCAGCGACCCCTTTCATGCGCTTATTCGCGAACGCTTGATATCACAGTGCGTTAATATCGACCACGTCATCACGTGTCAGGGCTTTAATGGGATTTATTTTACGAGCCCTCGTTCGGCTGAGGCCCGGGAATATCTTTTTCACCGTCCCGGCAGCGCGGCCCTTCATATAACCCCGGCGCTTATCTATGACGACCTCATAGAAAATTGCAAAATCGTTTACGCCTCCAGCGAACTCCAATCGGTTTCAAAATCGGCGCGACACGCCGTTTTCAAGGCCTTTAACCTTGCGCACAGTAACGACATCATGGTGGCCTACGATCCAAACCTGCGGCTTCGCCTGTGGTCCCTTGACGACGCAAAGGAAAGCCTTTGGAGCGTTCTCCCGCTCGTTGACGTCATGCTCCCTTCGGCCCCCGATGAATCGAAGGCGCTCTTTGGCTATGAACGGCCTTTAGACGTCATCGGCTTTTTGTGGGACCGCGGCGTTTCAATCGTCGTCGTTAAAACGGGACGCAGCGGATGCATGGTGGGCTATGACGGAAAAATCGAGGAATTCCCTCTTCAGCAAAATGGCAACGGCTCCAATAACCTGACCCTTATCGGCAGCGCGTTTAACGGCGGGTTTTTGCATTGCATCTCGCGCGGTCATGACCCGTTTACCTCCGCGCGGTTTGCCAACAGCGTCGCATGTCTCAAAAGCGCGCGTGTTGGCGGCATGGGATCGCTTCCTACAAAAGAAGATTTTGCATAATGCCGGAAAACTGGCTTATCGCCGTTCCTCCCGAAGGCGCGGCCCGCACAATCGGTTTAGAAGTCGCCTCGGCATTTTCATCGGTAGTATCCGGCGATAATTGCAAAATCTTCGATTCTAAAACATACTTTCTCGCCTACAGTTCCATGCTTAAATCCCCCGACGAAACCATGGTCGTGGATTTGCTTAATCAAACGCTCGTTGTTCAGTGCCTTGAATTTCGTGCAACCAATTTACTGGTACTGGCCTTGAGCCCCGTTACCTTGTTCACGCTCAATCTTTTAAAAAGCAATAACATTCAAACTATTCACTGGTTCTATGAAGACTTTAGACGTGCATCGTACTGGAAAGACGTTATTGCCGGATATTGCCGATTTTATGCCATTCAAAAGGGGCCGATCGCCGATGAATGTTCCCGATTAGGCGTTCAGTTCGCGTTTTTGCCGACTGCCGCAAGTTGGGCCTATGGCGCGAATTTCAATAAAAACGGACATGCTGAAAAAGACGCGGCTTTTGTTGGGCTTCCAAGTTCGTATCGAGTCCGCATCCTGGAGCATCTTGCATCGAAAGGAATTTCCCTGTCCATTGCCGGACAAGGATGGGACCGCTATCGAGGGAGCTTGTCGCCATATATTGTTCGAAATTCATGGACTGACGCGCGAGAATCTGCGGCCATATTAGGAAACGCCCGCATCGGTCTTAATCTGTCAATGAGCGATCCGCAATCCGACAGGAAAAACACGCACATCAGTCCACGGGTTTTTGACGTTATGCTTTGCGGGAAAGTTTTAGTCACCGAGGACGTGCCGCTTATTCACGAAGTTTTGCCGGATTGCGCTTATTACTGCTTTTCCGATGAATTCGAAGCTGCGCGGATTATTAAAGAAATACTTTTTCACCCGGAAAAGCAACTCGAAAACATCGAGAAAAACCGCAAGGCTGTTGAAGCGGGGCATTTGTATGCACATCGGGTGAAAAAGATATTGGAAAATATGGGAAAATAATCGTGCCGCGACGCCCTGGAAATGAACATTGTCGCTAAAATATCCCACTAAAAAAACGTTATGTTCTGTAGGCGAATTATATACGCGTTTAGCGTAGATAATTACCCGTACAGAATCTTATCCGCCTTGTGGGTTAGTATTTTATTCAATTTTAAAAAAGGCTCAATAATGCCGAAATCCGGCGTCAATAAAACGCTTTTCCTGGTAATTTTATTTTTATTGCCTCTCCAACCGCTCGCGGCGCTGCTCCCCTTCCCCATTACCCAGCCCTCGGTAACGCAGCCCTTCGATTCAATATTGTTAAAAACGTGGAGCGGCATCAAAAAACGAAACATCGACGCCTATGCCGTTCCACTCGTGCACCGGCCGAAATCCGAAATACCGGGAGATGCGGTTTCGGAGGGCGTCGGCTACGGGCTGCTCGTATCGCTCTATTGCAACGACCAGGTTTATTTCAATAAAATTTGGGACGCGGCGGAACAATACATGTGGGCCGGAAGCTCGTATAATTGGCGCGTCGACATAAACGGCTCGGTCATTGGAAGCGGTCCGGCCACCGACGCCGAGGAAGATATTACCGTGGCGCGCCGACCAGCTCGTTAAAAAAGGGGTCTGGCAATCGCACACAAGCCCCATAAACGCCACCTATGCCCAGCGGGCGCAATTGATGGTCGACGATATTTGGAACAACCTCGTTGAAAACGGCCTATACCTGCGCCCCGGAAACCAATGGGGAGGCTTGGCATTTGTCAACCCAGGATACTTCGCCCCCGGCTTTTACCGCGTTTTCGGCGAGTTCGGGGCCACGGCCTATAATTGGTCCGGTCTTATCGACCAGTGCTATGCATCCCTGGGGCTTTCGCCGGGAAGCGCGCTAGGGCTCGTTCCCGACTGGATGAAACCCGACGGGTCCTTCGCCGATTCCACGACGCTCGGCTACAATGCTTACGCAAACGGAAAATTTTGCTATAAAGACGGCATCCGCATTTTATGGCGAATAGCCACCGATTATTTGTGGTATATGGAACCGCGCGCAAAAGCCTTTCTTGACAAATCGATGCGGTTCATCAAATCGCCCGGCAATGCGAATTTTTTCCAAATGAACGGTGCGGCGGTCACCGACTCGTTTAAGCTCGGAAACGGCGTGACCCGGCCCCGCACCGAGCATAGCCACCTGACCATCGGCATGTGGGCGGCCGCGGCCATGGCAAGCGGCGGGAAAAGCGTTGCGGACTCGTTCAGCGCCGCGCTTTTGGGCTTTTACGGACCGGGAAATGATTTCTTCGGAAAAGCCGTCGATTCGGTCGGTCTCGAAGACACGCTCCACAATGAAATGTATTTCGACCAGTTTCTGGCATGGTTCGGGGCGTCGCTTATTTCCGGAATATTCACCGATTTATGGGAAGACCTCAAAGACCCGGACCCTAGCCTTCCTCTTGCTTGGACGACCACGCCCGTTTTTCCCGGCTCCGGCGTCGACGCGAATATCAATCCGTTAAAAATATTCGGCGTGTTCAATAAATCTGCCCGGTGGTCGGTTGCCATTCAGCAGCGCAGCGGCGATTCAAGCGTTCAATTTTCCGGCGCCGGAGAAACTTTAAGCGTGTCGTGGTTCGGCTTGTCGTCGGGGGGCGCGGCAATGCCCGCGGGCCGCTACGACATTACCATCAATGCCAAGGGGCTTTCGTCGCCCGTTATCGGCAATTGTTGGTTAGGAAGGCCGCTCGACCTTAAAACCGGGATCCGCTTGCTCGTCGACGATTTTCGCGACAAAGACCTTATCCCCTACATCGGGACAAAATGGCAAAACTACCTTGACAGCTACGACGGCAAGGCGGGCAAATCGACCGTACCGATATTTTTGGTGCAGGGCGCGGACACCTCCGTGTACCTTCGCTGGTCGTTTCTGCTCAACGGAAGTTCGTCCTTGGGCTACAATCCCTATGCCGCCCTGGAATGGAACTGCGCCACAGGTAGCGGTAAAGCGGCGGACCTGACCGGGCTGGACACCATTATCATCACCGCAAAAGCGCCGTCTTCCCTTGCGCTTTCGGCGCAACTTATAACCGCCGATATTACCGACTTTAATTATTTCGAAGATTCGCTCGTGCTTTCACCGCAGTGGAAGGAATTCCGTTTGCCCATTAAAAATTTCAAGCATCGCTTTGCCGGAGGAAGTGCGACCCCAACGATGACCCTTCTGACCGCGGTGCGCTTTCAAACGCAAAATGTCGACGGTTACGCAAATGAGATCCAAATGAAAAGAATGCTTTTCTCCGGCAGTTTGAGCGCACTCTACCAATCGCCCCCGCCCTATGTTCCGGAAATTATTCCGGTCGTTAACGCTGGCGGCAAAATATCGGCGCAACAAGCCGTGCGCATTCTAAACCATGGAAACGGGAACATCGTTTTCGAGGTGTCCCCGTTTTACGCGTCCGGCAATATCGTTATTATCGACGGCTTAGGCAACACGGTCCGCACGCTTCCCATAAACGCGGCGACCATTCGGTGGGATGGTCTTGACTCATGCAAACGCGCGACGAGAACGGGGGTATATTTAGCGGTTGTTTCGGGGCCCGGCGGCGCAAAAAGGACCGCAAAGTCCTTTTTTAAATAAAAAAATTGATGAAGGACTCGACCGCTTTTTCATTATGCAAGGTTTCGGAGGCGATCACCCGTAAATGTTCGGGCTGCATTTTTATTACGTCGAGTGAAAACCCGTCGATTTTCGGCGCAATCTCATCGGTAAACGTCGTAAAACCCACCATATGGACCATGATATCGGCCACATGAACGATGGAAACCAGCGGACTGTCGCCGGGGCTTTTTCCCGGCGCATGATGATACGAAAGCACCTCGCTTAAAGCCGCGGGAAAATTCCAATGCCGGGCAACGAGGCCCCCTACGGAAACATGCGATTCATCGTCGTCTTCCGACATGTAAAACGGGACGCGGTCTCTTTGAGACCGCTTTTTGGCCGACGTCAGCAGATGGGGATGAAAACACGCCATGGCGAGTTTACCCACGTCATGCAATAAACCGGCCGCAAACGCTTCGTCGCCGTCGATCGCGGCATATCGCTTGAGATATTTCGTAATGGACTCCGCAACCAACGCCGCGCCGATGGAATGCCTCCAAAAGTGCGCCAAAGCGAACGGCAATTCGTTCGTCGTTTTAAAACCCGAAAGAATGCCGGAAGTGATGGCAAGCGACCGGATGCGCTTTTGACCGAGCAAAACCACCGCGCTGGTGATCGATCCTACCGACTGGGGAAGCCCTACATACGCGGAATTGGCAAGGCGAAGCACCCGTCCCGCAAGCGCGGGATCGAGCTTGAGGACCTTGGCCATGTCGTCGGCTGAGGATGTGGGATCGGCGATGACCGCATCGAGTTTTGCAAGCACCGGCGTAAGGCTCGGCAGCTCTTCAATCGCTTCGGGTAACGAAGTGTCCATTAAAAAACCGCCTTACCGGGGATCCGCGCGCACGCCTCAAAGCAATTGACGCGCGGCTATCCCGAAATTATGGTAAAAAATTCCTTCGACGATTCGATTTCATCGCGCGCGGAACCGATCATCCGTTCATAGCGGGGAGCGTCGATTGAGAGCAGGTCGCGGGCCTCGCGTCTTTCCCGAGGCGTCGCCTCGCCGTCCCAAAGCCCGCAATCAAGCGCATGGGCCATGCCGTCGGCAAGATGGACCAATGCCGCGAGTTCGGGAGCTTTTTTGGCCGCTCCGGGATCATGATGGTACACAATGGTCTGTTCCAAATCAAGCGGCAGACCCCATTTGTCCGCCAAAATGCGGCCCACGTCCGCATGGTTAAGCCCCATGCCCGCCGACTCGATAAGTTCCATGGGGGTATTTCTTTGTTTCGACAGTCCGCACATGACCGCGTATTCCTTCGGCGTAAAAACCTCGAACACGAGCTTTCCCACGTCATGCATGATCCCCGCGCAAAACGCGCTCTGCGGATCGATGAACATGGCGTGCATGACCCCCTGCGCAATGGTCTTTGCCGCAATGCCGCAAACAATGGAATGTTTCCAGAACCTCACCTGGTCGAAAACGCCGGCCGAAGCGGTCACGGGAAACATTTGCATGACCGACGCGCTGAGGGCCAGGGACTTAATGGTATTAAACCCCAAAACCACGATCGCGCTTTGCACCGAGGAAATGCTGCGCGGAATGCCGTAGAAAGCGCTGTTTGCCAACCGCAATATCTTGGTGGTCAGCGCGGGGTCTTTTTCAATGATCGCCGCCGCGTCTTCCGCCGACGATTCCGGCGAGCTGACGACCTTGATAAGGTGCGCCACGACCGCAGGAAGCGACGGAAGCTGGTCCATACTTTCGATAAAGCGGCGATATCGTTCGTCAAACGGCGCTTTGTTCATGCCGTCGTCCTTTTCGCCGGGACCGCCCGGCATATTTTTTGGCCCGGTCCGCGGCCCACGAGCGTAACGTCAAGCCATGAATTTTTCTCCGCTTCCACGCCGGGCGCCTCCATGCGTAAATAGTTCGAGGCAACGCCTTGCGCCGGGCGCTCCTCTTCAACGATGATGCGGTGGGGCGTACCCTTGAGCCGGTCGATAAACGCCCCGCCACCCGCTTTCAGGGCGTCGCGCAAAAAAACGCTCCTCCTGGTTTTTTCCGGGTCGGGCACCTGGTCGGCAAATAAGGCGGCCGCCGTACCCGCCCTTGGGGAATACCGGAACACATGACCGTAGGAAAATCCGATCGCGGCGGCCTGCTCCACGGTTTCCATGAACATCGACTCGGTTTCTCCGGGAAAACCGACGATGAAATCGCCGCCTATCCCGGCGTCGGGCGCGTCCTTTCGAAACGACGCAAGCCTTCGGGCCAAGGTCTCCAAATACGGTCCTCCCCTGCCCATGGCCGCCGCGACGCGCGCGGAAAAGCTTTGGACGCTTACATGGAGATGCCTGCACACTTTTTTTTCGTTTGCAATCACCGACAAAAGCCCCTCCGTAAGGTCGCGCGGGTCAAGCGAGCTCAGCCGCAGGCGAAAATCGCCCGGCAAGGCGATAATCGCTTCGACAAGTGAAAGCATGTCGCCCCGACCGCCCTCCCGGTATTGCCCGATATGCGTTCCCGTCAAGACCACTTCCTTGTACCCCGCCTCCACCGCCTTACGGCAGACGGTCAGTATTTCGGAAAACGACGCGCTGCGCGATCTTCCCCGAAGAAGCGGTACGATGCAATAGGCGCAGCGGTTATCGCATCCTTCCTGGATTTTGATGAAAAACCGCGTGCGCGTGCCCTGGGCGGGTCCGCCTGGTTCCCCAAGGGGCGCAAGCGGCCTTTCGGACGCCGATGAACATTCTCCCCAGTAAACTCCCCCGGAATCGTCGAGAAGAATTTCGGGGATGTCGTTTTTTCTCGTATTGCCAACCACCCAATGCACGCCGGCCGCGGCGCGAAATCCTTCGGGACTGCGCTGCGCAAAACACCCGGTCAGGCAGATTTTAGCGTTTGAAGCAACCTTGGAAACGGCGTGTAAAAACCGCAGGGTCTTTGACTCGGCCTCCGCAGTCACCGAGCAGGTGTTGACGATGATGATTTGCGCCTTGTCGATTTTGTCGACCACGCGGTGGCCGGCGTCGATGAGCCGGCGCGACAAGGCGGCCGTCTCTTCCTGGTTTGTGCGGCATCCGATGGATTTAAACGCAATGGTTTTCGCCGGGAAGGCGCCTTTTGAACGCCCGGAGGAAAAATCGGCCTCGCGGTTCAGTCCCATTTCGCCAGGGCTTCGTCTTGGTCTTTGTAAAAAGGGATCAAATCGTGGATATCGAGCGTATTGAACAGGTCGTCGACGATGTCGTTGGACCCGCAAATCCTAAGGCTCCCGCCCGTTTCCATAATGAGTTTATTGAGGTTGATCACCACGCTCACGCTCAGACTGTCGAAATACGTAAGGTCGGCGAAATCAAGCAGGATTTTTTTGTTTTGGGCCATTGCCAAGAGTATCTCTTGCTTGAAATAGCGCGAGCCCTGCGGGTTATTCATGATGCCGCTTAAATGGAAAACGCACACGGGCCCCACGAACTGTTTTTCGATATACAACCGAACGTCAATTGAATTTTCAAAAATGTCCTTGTCGGCCGGTTGAACGCCGCCTCCCGATTCGATATTGAATATTTTATCGAAACCGGTGTCGACAAAAAGATCGTGGATCGAGGCGTTGATGTTTCGCAGGGTGATCTTGACGCCCCTCGACGCATAGTCCTTGGCCGTCGAAACCAAGGCGCCGATGGCCGCGCTGTCGATGATTTCCGTGGATGCGAAATCGACGAACAGCTCCGATGGGCCTTTGTCAAGGGCCTCCCGCGCGGCCTTCATGAGTTCGTTGGTGGCCGGGTAAATTAATTTGGGCGGCAGTGCGATCGTCGCGATATGGTCACTATATTCAACAACCATAGGCCCCTCCTTGCAATTAACGTAAAAACCTGCGCGAAAGCTCGTCGAGCGAAATCCTGACGATCGTCGGCCTCCCGTGCGGGCAAATATAGGGATTCTCCGTGGAAAACAAATTATTCAGCAAACCGTTCATTTCTTCCTGCGAAAGCTTTTGTCCGGCCTTGATCGCCGCGCCGCACGCGAATGCCGCCGAAAAACGTTTTTGGGCGTCGATGAAATGCGTCTCGCGTTTTTCTTCAAGCAGGTATCGCACCATATCGCGTACCGCGGGTTCCGCGTTTGAATCGCGCATAAAGGCCGGAAGCGCGCTCAGGGAAACGGCGCCTCCCCCAAAATCCTGGATTTCAAACCCGAACCTTTTAAAATATTCGTTTCCCGACAACACTACCGCTTTTTCGGCGGGGGAAAACTCGACCACGATCGGAAACAAAAGTTGCTGAGAATCCGCCCGCGCTTTATCCAGGTCGTCAAGCGCTTGTTCATAGAGTATCCGTTCGTGCGCCGCATGTTGGTCGATCAGTAAAATCCCGTTTTTAATGGGCGCCAAAATAAACATGCCGTGAATTTGATAGCACGAAATAAGGCCCCACGGCGCTTCCCGCTCATTATCCGTTAATTGTATCGTATTGTCGGCGGGAGCATCAAGGGCTTTGTTGTCGAATTTTTCCTGCGCCATGAACGACAATATCGTCTGTGCGGTTTCATCGGGCGTCGTGGCCCCATATTCGCCGCCAAAGGCTTCGCTAACATGTCCCGGAAAACCGGGACTCGTCGGGGCCGGCCCGCCCGCACCGGACGTTTCATGGACCGCGCCCCCGCCGGAGAAGGCCTCCTCCCGGGAAACGGCGGACGATTGCAGGCCTTTTCGGGCGATCTCGAATATAAACCCGAAAAGCCTTTTTTCGTCTTCAAATTTGATTTTAAGTTTTGTCGGGTGGACATTGACGTCGATTGCGGCGGGGTCGACGTCGACGAAACAAAAAAATGACGGCCTGAATTCAACTTTTGTAAATTGGGAGAACGCCTCTCGGATGGCGTAGGCAATCGTGTCGCATTCCACTTTCCGTGCGTTGACGTATAAATTTTGGAACCGCGGTCTGCCCCGCGAATCTTCGGGTCTTGAAAGATATATCCGCGCCGCGAGGCCTTCGCGCGCGCCCTCGCATTCAATGAGGCCCCGGGCGAACCGGGGCCCGGCGATTTGCGCGATGCGATCCCTAACGCTGTCCGCCGGCGGAGTGTCAAGCGCGGTTTTACCGTCGAAGGAGGCGGTAAAATGCTTCGCCGGAAAAGGGACGACGATTTGCTCTAGTAAACGCATAAGCGCCATCTGCTCGCCGCGCCGGGTTTTCATGAATTTTTTGCGCGCCGGGGTGTTGAAAAACAAATCGCGTGAACTGACCGTCGTTCCCCTCACATGAGAAACCGGCCGCGGCCTTTCGGCAAAGCCGCCTTCGGAAACAATGCTATAGCCCAACCCGTCTTGCCCAGTGCTGCTGGAGATATTCATACGGCTTACCGCACCGATACTCGCCAGCGCTTCGCCCCTGAATCCAAGCGTCCCGACGGCATAGAGATCGTTTTCGGACCTGATTTTACTGGTGGCATGCCGTAGAATCGACTTTTCCAAGTTCCCGACCGACATGCCCCTGCCGTTGTCTGTCACGCGAATAAGTGAAAAACCGGAATCCCGCACTTCAATATCGATTTTGGTGGCGTCGGCGTCGATGGCGTTTTCAATAAGCTCTTTAAGAACCGATGCGGGGCGTTCAATGGTTTCGCCAGCGGCAATTTTTTCGATGACCGATTGCGAAAGAACCTCTATAACGTCGTTATTTTTATCCATCGGTAATGCAGCGGGCGAGATTGGGTATAAATCGGGATGAAGGAAAAATGCGGAAGGGGGGAATCGAACCCCCACGAGTTTGCACTCACTAGGCCCTGAACCTAGCGCGTCTGCCAGTTCCACCACTTCCGCAAAAATATTGTATAAAAATATATTCTGGACAATTATTTTATAGGAAAAGTTTTTCCTTTTCCTCTTTATTTTACAGGAATACCATGAAAATCGCGGTTGGGCTAAGCGGCGGGGTCGATTCCGCCGTAAGTGCCTATCTCTTAAAAAAATCGGGGCATGAGATCTTTGGCACGATCATGAAAATTTGGGACGGCAGGCAAACCACCGCTTCTAAAGGCAACTCTTGCTATGGTCCTGATGAACATGAAGATATCGCTGAAGTGGAAAATCTCTGTAAAATGCTCGATATTCCCTTGCATATAATTGATTGTTCAAAGCAGTACAACGAACTAGTGCTTAAATACTTCGACGATGAATACCAAAGCGGCCGCACACCGAACCCGTGCGTTATGTGCAATCAGAATATTAAATTCGGGTTTTTGCCTGAACTGCTCAAGCGCTCGGGAGTTTCTTATGAGGCTTTTGCCACGGGACATTATGCCCGCGTTTCATTCGACGCAAAAACCAATCGCTATGTGCTTAAAAAGGGCTTCGACGATCAAAAAGACCAGTCGTATTTTCTCTACCGCCTCAGTCAAAAGCAGCTTTCGACGGTGATATTCCCCTTGGGCGAGTACCATAAAACCGACGTGCGAAAAATCGCCTTCGATGCGGGCCTGCCCGTGCATGACAAAAAAGAAAGTCAGGATTTTTACAGCGGAGACTATGCCGAATTATTGACCGTGAAAAATTCCGAAGGCTTTATCGTGGATGGGCAAGGGAAAATTCTCGGAAAACATAATGGGACCTGGAACTTTACTATTGGCCAGCGAAAAGGCCTTGGAATCTGTAGCGACAGGCCATTATACGTTGTGGCCCTCGATGCGAAAAAAAACCAGGTGATCGTCGGCGAGAAAACCGACCTGACGTCAATGGGGCTGCGCGCCTCGAACATTTGCATGATCGCTGAGGAATTTCCGGAAACAGCCTTCGCGAAAACCCGCTCGACAAGCCAAGAGGCAGCCTGCGATATTTCATCAAACGATAATGAATTAACAGTAATGTTTCACGAACCTCAGGAAGCCATAACCCCCGGACAATCGATCGTTTTCTACGATGGAGAAACCGTGCTTGGCGGGGCGACGATTATCGAGGGAATCCAAAAATAGCACCCCCGCGGACGCCCTTAATTTTCCGTAGCAATCCCTCGCTAACCATTTCATCGAGAATTTCTTTTATGTCAATTTTTGACGGGTAGGGCAATTTTTGCGCAATCCCGTTTTCGGTAAGGGGCGCGGCATGAAGCAGCGTTTTTAAAATCGCACCCCGTACCTGCCTTCGCGACCCTTCAAAGCGGCTTTGTTTGACATAATGCGCGCTTTTGCGCGAGGGGTTTTTATGTTTTTTCTTGAGCACGGTCCCGTAGTCCATAAGCGCCGAATACCATTTTCGGGGACTGGTTTTGTCGAGCGTTTGGGCGAGGAGCGCTAAAATTTCGGGATCGTCCACTGCATCGCGGTTTTTAAAAAAATGGTGGATAAAGACGGTCCTGATATTCGTTTCGATGAAAAGCGAAGGCTTATTAAATCCGAATGCAGCGATGGAAGCGGCGGTTGCTTTTCCGATACCCGGAAGCGCGGCAAGCTCCTCTTCGGTTGCGGGAAGCTTTCCCTCATGTTTTTCCATAACTATTTCCGCCATCTTCTTAAGCGACAATGCCCTACGATTGTAGCCCAATCCTTGCCATACTGCATAAACCTGTTCAAGCGAGGCCATGGCGAGCGCTTTGAAATCGGGAAATGCCTTGATAAATGCAGTATATTTTCCGATGACGCGATCGACCTGGGTTTGCTGAAGCATGACCTCCGAAATTAAAATATGGTACGGATCGTTTGTTTTTCTCCACGGCAAATCCCGTCCGAACTCGGCAAAGTGCCGGTAGACGACTTTCTGAAACGAGAGAATCCGGGCGTTCGAAAGACGGCGGGTCGAACCAAGGGTTTCGGTTTTCAATTTTTTTATCATTGTTAATTTTGAAGATAATTATTTTTGAATGGCGCGGAATTCGTTTATTAGTTTTTTTAATCTTAAGATACATGATGTCGAGCAAACCGAATAACTCCCGTAACAAAACTGAGAACGGAGCGGATTCACCGGAAAAAGCCAAGGGGCCATTTTCGATTTTTTCTTCCCAATCCCTATGGCTCAAGCTTATCATTATCGGCCAAATGGCGCTTTTGGGCTTTCAACTGTCTCCTGACATCAGCACCAATGGCGACGACGCGGTTTATTACATCCTGGGCAAATCGCTGGCGTCGGGCCACGGATATCGCAACCTGCACATTGTCAATGCACAGGTGGCCACGCAGTATCCGGTGGTTTTCCCGGCATTTTTAGCCATCACGCATTTTTTTACCGACAAGCCCCTTTTGGCCAAAATACTCGTTATGTGCATGGGCTGCCTGGTTACGCTGTGCGCATTTTACCTTTTTGGAAATTGGCTTGGGCAAAGCGCCTGTGCGCTGGCGCTTTGCCTGATGATCGGGGCTTCGGCGGTTTTAAATCAACACGCCATCGAACTTCTGAGCGAAATCCCCTATGTGCTTCTGTCGCTCATTTCGCTTCTGCTCCTTGAAAAAAGCTACAAAGCGCCCGATAAAAAATGGCTTTTTTGGCTCACCATTTTCGTTTCCATTTTACCCATGAACTGTAGGTCCATCGGTATCGCCTTTTCGGCCGCGTTTTTACTAACCAATCTGCTGCAAAAAAAGTACAAGTACGTTTTGGCGCATTTCGTCGTGGTGGTTGCCGCCGCAATCCTTTTTAAAATGCTAACTTCCTGGGACAACCCCTATTTGCTTCAATTGTTCCAACGAAACAGCTACGATCCCGAGCAAGGCCTTGCCTCGTTCGCCGAAATGTTCACGCGAATTACGACGAATATCGGCAAATATTCGCTGGAGATTCTTCCCCAAAATTCAATGCCCTCTATCGCGAACCATAATCAGGCGTTAAGCGCAATTCTTGGCTTAATCATGGTATTTTTCATTGCCGTGGGGTGTATTAGGAATTTCTTTTTGCAATCGCGTTTTTTAAGCTTCTATGCGCTCTTTTATTGCGGAATACTATCGATGTGGCAAGTGCAGTGGTCGTCGGGAAGGTTTTTGGCGGGCATACTTCCCCCTCTTTTTTTCCTGTTTTTCATCGGAATTTCGTGGAGCATTGCCGTGGTTTTCGGCGATAAAAAACACGCCTTTATTTCGCGCATTAAAACCCTGAGCGGCCCTACCTTGCCCGCAATTAACAAAATCGCCATCATCTGCATATGGGTCGTTGGATTGACGTTTACTTTAGACGCAACGGTATTTCAATTGGAAAACGCGGGGCTTCGCAAACAATCGAGCAGGGATTGGGAGAATTTCAACGCCTGCGCCGACTGGATACGCTGCAATACGCCCGAAAGCGCCATTGTCGTCAGCCGGAAGCCCGAACTGGTTTTTTTACGCGCCAAGCGCCAAGGAATGATCTATCAGTTTTCGCATGACGCTGAAAAAGTAATTGCCGACATCAAGCAAAAGAAGGCGTCATATATCCTTTTCGACGGCTTTTATTGGACAGGAACAACGGGGAAATATCTCTACCCTGCGCTTGTGGGACATCCGGAAATGTATCGAATGGTTTACGCGCTGCGCAATCCGGATACGTTCGTGTTGGAGATTATAAACAAATGAAATCGATCAATTTTAAAAGCGACGGCTTTTTCTTCGCCGCATTGTTCATCGCATGGATTTGCATCATGTATGCCATCTATTTCAATCACCCCTATTTTCCCCAGCCGCTGCCCTCCGAGCTCGAGTCATACAAAGCCGCGGCAGCCGCACAATCGAACCATTGAGGCGCCCGTCCATCATTGCAATTCTTTATTTCTCAAGAGTAAAACTTATTACATATTCAAGACCATGCAAGGCAATCGATGGGCTTTTGTCTATCCATTTCCCTGAAATGCCCTGATCTTTAAGGGCCATTTCAAAATGGCACATGGCGATACCCATATCGATATATTGAATTTTGATTTCCTTGAAAAGCGAATTGTACATTTTATCCGGCTTAATGCAAAAATGAAAAGTACGATTGTCCACATCTTTGATAATTCGCCAGGGCTGTTTATTTGAAGCTGATGGCCCGAGACGCACACATTCAAGCGCCCGGATTACGGGATCATCCGGGCTTGCCGTTATGGGTCGATCGATTGCCTGCTCAAAAAAAAGGTTGGAAAACGGTTTACGTCCGTTTGACCCAACTGCAAATCGAATGATCGAATCGCGAAGCGGTCTTTTTCCAACCGCATAGCCTAGCGGCGTTACCGCCGGGATCAGTTCGTTTGAAGTCAGATTAATTCTTGCCGCGAAAGCGCTGCGTTTAAGTGACCCGCCAAGCCAGCATGTTCCAAGTCCAAGACCGGTGGCCTTTAGAATATTTTGCTCCATGCAGTACCCATAATCCTCCATGGCTCTGGGGTTTTTGCTAACGGCGCCCGCGATAAAACTGCGCGCCCCTTTGATCATCCCGTAGGTGCCAAGTTCTTTGAGCTGTTCCTTTTCATTCTCTTTAATCTCAACAAGCTCGAAGCGGACTTTGCTGCCTAATGGCCCCAAGGTGTTTGCTCGAAGAAACTCGTTTATTTCATTTCGTTTTAAAGGTTCGACCTGTTTTTCGTCGTATGATCGGACCGAATACCGCAGTTTGATTATTTCAATCATTGACGCCATGTAAATCCTCCATCAGAGCGCGTCGAACTAGTCGAGGGCCATAGTCAAAATGTTTGGCAAGTCATGTACGGAATTTATTAAAAACCATAGCGACTGTTTTTTTCACATCTTCGAGCCAGAGGAGCCGTTCTTCGAGAGAACTTGTCACGATTACACCATAAGTTTTCCTATTAAAATTGTTCACTCCACAAAGTGAAAAGATACAATTTTTCCATATTGTTTCAAGCGGATCGCCAAACGCCGCTATTTCTCTGTCCGGAAGAGTATTTGAGGTGTTAAAAACAAGCGCTGTTTGAGCTTTCAGCAAACCGATAGGAACACCCTCGCCATTGTCGGATTCATTGAATTTGTATGCAACACCGGGTCGTATCACCCTGTCAACCCAGCCTTTTAAAATTGCAGGCGGTTGCCCCCACCAATTGGGATGGACAACGATTATACCATCCGCGCTTGCGACCTGCTTGCAATGGTCGCGTAAAACGCCATCAATTTCCCCGTCGAGGGGTATCTCTTCATGATTAATAACAGGGTTAAACCCTTCCTCGTATAAATCATGAAAAATGACTTCATGGTTATTGGATTCAAGAGCCTCGACTGCCGCACGTGCAATCGCGTGGTTAAAACTACCTTTTTTCGGATGCCCTAAAACTACTAAGATTTTCATTTTTCATCCATCAAAAACTTAATTTCAAAACGAATACTAAAACCCTTTTGAAAAGATTTTTACATCACTGGAATTTTCGAAAGGTATTTTACCATTGAATCATTCATGATCAGCACCCTGGCCCTCCCATAATTCTCCATTTTCAAAAACCCATTAGAAACCATGCCCATTACTTCATTATAAACGGGGGAATACGCATAGCCTATTTTCTGAGCCAAGGCTTTAATATGAATCCGGGTTCTGTTTTCAAGCTCGAATAGGATTTCCGACCTGATATTCGGGCCAATAAGCGCCCTTATTGCCAATAAGGGGTTGTTTTTTAATATCGCTATTTTGTCAAGCATTGCATCATCATAAAATTCGACCATTGTACAGTAAAGACCCCACTTAAGATATTCTTTTCGTGCAAACTCTTTCTGGTTTGCATCGTAAGCTCCAAACTCGTCACCATCTTTAAAGAGAACCTGAGGAGTATGATACGGTTTGCAATGCTTAAGAACAGTCTGAAGGCGATGGTCGGCGCCGTGCTGCATTGCCACATCAAAAGCAGCTCCTAAAACAGGCAAATCCGCATCCTGTATGTAATGCAGCAGACGCTGCACATTAATAAGGTCGTGAAAATCTCGAATCCATGTAATCATTGCCTTAAAAATTCTGCCTTCATATCTACCCATGTGCGTTGTTCCAACGATAAGCCTCTCAAGGTCAACAAAGCCCTTTTCCGGCGTTCCCACGCCCTCCCAACCAAGTTTTATCCACTTCGCATAGTAGGCATCTACCTCAGCGGGATGATAGGTCCATTCCATAATCTTTTCCTTTTTTTCCCTTCAATATCTTTGCAAGTGCCATGTGTCGGTTATTGCAATTTTAAGGGGTTTGTGAAGCTCTTTGTCAAAAGCCTCAAGCATATTCACCATTCGCTCTCGGTTCATTCGGAAATCATTTTTAATCATGAAATATATCTGTTATAAAGGTTTTTATATCTATATTAAAGATACTATAAATTGAGGATTTCGTCAAGAACAATTTATTTCACCGCTTTTGGCTCATTCTTCCGTTTTAGCCTACGGCAACTCTCCTAGCATTCTCCTTTACTTTTCTCCGACATTTTCTCTTTAGGCAGGAACTCAAATCTCTACCTTCTAAAATTGATTTTGGTATTTATATTTTGGCAATTTTCTTAACTCCTTAATTGATGGAGCCTCAATAAGATTTTCTTTAAAAAGCGATAATGTTTTTGCTCGTCGAATACCAACATAAAAACCGTAATCAAGAATTAATGCTAAATACTTTACACCTGCTTTATCTGGCGTTATACTTTTATTAATTATGTGTAGGAATCTTAAATCAATTAACTTATTAATTCTCTCATAAACAACATTATTATCCTGAATCAAAATAAGAAATGCATTGCTAGCAGAGTCTAAGCAAAAAGCTTCTATACTCGTTAATAAATCTAATAAGTTTTGATCATTAGGAGCACTATCAATTTTAGCGGCTCTTTTTTTGTCATTCAGTGCTTCAGCTGTAGCAATATTAATATCGGTAAGAGAAATTTTAGTCTTCCCTTTTTCTTTTGTCTTTAAAATTGCTTGCAAAAGCATATTCACTGCATCTCGTGGAACTCCTGCAGATGCCCAAACAAGACGCGATATTAATTTTTCCCCATTACATAATACTGTAAAATTAGGTAATCCGCAATAATGTGCATGTGCTTCAAATATTTTTTCGATATGTTTTTTTGCTTTGTCAGGTATTGTCAGGTTATAATCTAAAGTAATCCTTTGGATATCATTTCCAATTTCTAACCCCATTCGATTGGCTGAATCGAATAACTTCGAAAATATTTCAATAGCCGATATCTTCAAATATATTTTATTGCCTCTAGTAAAGCTATAGATCTTAGATAAAAGCATAGCCTGATAGCTCATCTCCAAAACATGAAAATCATCTAAAAAGATAAATAGTTCACCATTTGCAGAAATAATTTTAGCTAATACTCGTCTAATTTCAGGAACTATTTTATTTAAATTTTCATCATTTACAAGAGAAGCATCGTTTACGGCCTTGTCTTCAATTGCTTTGATTTTCTTTAATATCTCCCTGATTTCTTTCTCGTTGGAATTAATTTTTGATAATTGTAGCAAAATTTCTTTAATGATGTCAATAAACACCAAATTGTCTTTTCGGTGCTCATAAGTTTGCATTGAAATCCAAATATTAATATTATTGTTTTGCTCGCGAATATGCTTTATGTAAAGTAGTATGCTAGATTTTCCTGAGCCTCTTCGACCAAATACCACATGATTGTTTTTTGATAATAGTTGATCCTCTGCCCCAATCATCGATTGAATATACCGATCTAGGAAATCGCTTTCAAAAGTATGCTGATCTACCACGAGACTTTCTGAAAGAACTTTTTGATAAAGTTTAGCTTCTATTGAATTTAGCCATGGTAAATTTGCTTTCCTTCTAAGAACTGTTCTTTCAACGAAATAATTTTCTTTTAGGTCATTATTTGACAATAAGGTTTCTAATATTTTATAAAACCGATCAGTCAAAAACCCTATATCAAAAATTAATAAATATCCTTCTGCCCGCTCTTTGATTTCAAAACGAATAGGAATCAAGCCTGTCTTTCTTTCAAATTCAATTTTAATTTTATCGGCATCTTGCCGAATTGAATCTGGTATTTTGCTCATAGGTTTAGCCCTCTTGAATTAAGATATGTTCTCGATGCTTCAACTATTTCTTCCGATAGCATTAAGGTATCATTAAGCCCTAATATTAAATCCCCAACAGAACCGGTATGGTCATAATCAGCAAGGTTTCGATCATCTCGAAGAGATCCACATTGTTTTGCATAAACTATATAATTAGGAAAATCACTTGGAAGTTTAATACTTTTATGATCTGAAACATCCGTGCGGTATATTCCTAACGAAAGCAATCGAACGGCTCGAAGTACATTAAAAACACCATAATAATAACGAGAAACTTTTTGCCGCCAATTGTTGTTTGATAATTTCTTAGCAAATTTATAATGACTTTCACCTAAAAGAAATAACTCTTTTGCGTTTTCATCAATTTCTTTTTGAATCAACTTTATCGAGTCATCGGGTAAAATCGCAGTGAGATTCTCTTTCATTTCAATCGGATTACTTGAAATTTTAAGCAAATGAGGTTTTTTCATAATCTCCTCAGAAAGCAATATAATGAGGTCAAAGTCTACATTTTATTAATTAATTTCAATATCCAACCAATGTGAAAATAATTAGAGCTCTTTACGATTGTCACGAAACGCGTAATAATTATAATATTTTGGGATGGGCTTGATTTCAAAATGTATTCCTAAGAATTTGCATATACAGCCATTATAAAAGAAACCGCCATTTTAAACGTTTCCTCAACTACTGCTTTTTTCGCCACCGACTAAAAGAATAATCAATTTTATTAGACCAAGGATTTTCACCGGCGTTTCAGAGAACTAAAAGTAATACGACATTCATTGTCCTATAAAACAAAAACCGGAACTTCTAAAACAAGCTTCTTCACTTTTCATTTTCTGAACCAGCCTGGTTCAGATTTGAATATTCATGCAATATGATGAAATCAATGATTATTTATAAACTTTCTAACTTCTCTCATGCCGCCCGCTTGAACGGAAATTATAAACGTCCCCGAGCGAAAACGGGCGTTGTCGACCACAATTCGGTGCGTTCCGGCGCTAAGAAAACCATTACAAATCGTTTTAATTTTCCTACCGGACAAATCAAAAATATTCGCGAAGACCGGTCCGGCGTATTGCAGGGTAACGGTGAATGCACTTAAGCGATTTCCCATACGTTCGAACATGATGGAAGACTTACTTTTATCAACGCCTCCGTTTTTGGAAACAGCGGTCTGATTTTGGCCCGCCGTTATTTGGAGTATCGTTCCATTGGCCCCGCAGGCCCATCCCGCCGAATCCTTAACAAAGCAGATCGATCGCAAATCGCTATATGAACTTGGAGTGCCGGATTGCACGCTCCACGAGTTGCCGCCGTCGACGGTATGAATAATAGTTCCGGATTCACCGCATATCCATCCATGAAGGGAATCGGTAAATTGAATGTTCGTGAGATCGCCGCCAAAGGGCGGGACTTTTAAATCGCGGGAGACCCATGTTTTACCTCCATCGGATGTATAAAGCGAAAAAACGGATTGCGCCGGCATGCTATACGGATCGCTTTCTCCCACAAGCCATCCATGGGTGGAATCCGTGAACCAGACGCTTGCCATATGAGCATACTGCCAGTTGGACGGAAGCGTTTGATTACGCCACGATGCTCCACCGTCGGAAGTGTGAATTATTGTTCCCAAGCCGCTACAGGCCCAACCATGCAATGAATCGGAAAAAAAGGCGTCTCCATTGATATCCAAGTAGCCGACGCCTATCGAACCGGTCGTTCGAGTGTTGACAAGTTGCCACGTTTGCCCCCCATCAATGCTGTGCGCCATATCGAGGTAGAGAACGGTTTGCCCGTTAACGAGGCTGTCGGAACTGCAATGAGTCAAAGACCACATATTTCCCGGCGAGGCCAGCCCCAACCCGGTCATCTCACCGCTAATAAAAGTATCCTTTTCGCTCCAATGCCGTCCGCCGTCGGATGTTTTTAAAATGCATCCATCGCTCATGGGCGAGCTGCCGATTGCCAGTCCTTTAAGCGAATCCGTAAAGTGCACATTGTTTAATCGATAGGCAAAATTAAACATCTCACCGTAAGCCGCCGCCGTCGCGCTATACTGCGAGTTCCATGTTCCATCGCCGCCATTGTATTGGCCGTTCCAGGTTGCCCCGCCGTCGGCGGTATGAAAAATTATCTGTCCGGTAAAATCCGGCTTAAAACCATACTTTCCCACAACCCACCCGCGATTGGCGTCGGTGAAAAATGCTTGTTCGAATGAATATGCCGGAGTGATAAAATTCGACGAAAAGGTCGTATCTCCAATACCGTAAATTGTATCGGGTCCGAGCGGCTCCCACGGCGAATTGGAGCGACATTGAAAGCTTTCATCGCCAAGCATGAGAACCCGCTTTGGGGTAACCGAAACCGCAAAAACACCTACTGAGTTAGCGTTAAGATCGCTCCAATGCTGAGCGGAGATCCTTGTCCAGGATACGCCCCCATCAATGCTACGAAACACCGGAGGTCCTTTCGGTCCGATGTAGTCGTAGCCGACGGCATACGCGTGAAGCAAATCCGCGAATTGTACATCGCGCAATAACCCTGATTCTCCGGTTGCCGCTTGCCAAGTGTTGCCGCCGTCTTTTGTGTATAATATCGCACCGAACCCAACAACGATTCCAATGTTTTTATTGGTAAAAGCAATGCTCGTAAATGAAATGTCTGCATCGGAATCAAATTGCAGGACCCATGTTTTTCCGCCATCGGCGGTGTGATAGATGGCCGCTTTGAGTGAATCTCCTCCAAAAGAGTTTTTTCCCAGCGAATCGTTTCCAACAGCCCAGACATTGAGCGAATCGAAGCATTTTACCGCGTGAAGTAAATTCGTATTGCCGGGCATATTTTGCATCGACCAGGTTGCCCCGCCGTCATTTGTATGCCAAACGGAGCCTTTCCATTGGTCGGGCGCGCCTAAAGGATCTAAATGCGTTACGGAATCAGCGACAACCCAACCGTTAAGCGAATCCGCGAAGGAAACCGAGCTCACCTCTTGCGAAGTGGCGATGTTTTTTTTCGTCCAGGTCAAACCGCCGTTTTTCGTTGCAAGAATCGTTCCATTTTCACCGCTTACCCACCCATGTATAGCATCGACAAATGATATTCCCAAAAGCGATTGAACGCCTTCGCTGTCGCCGGGCACCTAAAATGTACCACCTAAAGTGCACTTATTAGAGTTCAAACTGTACCACCTCAACACATATAGCCTTATATTTCTCCCTTTTAAATTAAATGAAGGGAAGAAAGATGG